>Ga0182169_1000040_pt1 | contig 9231 bp, 10 predicted proteins | sample G5R1MG_26_FD_123219 | JGI IMG/M metagenome (GOLD analysis project Ga0182169, IMG submission 123219) | Switchgrass phyllosphere microbial communities from Michigan, USA - G5R4_NF_01AUG2016_LD1 MG | ecosystem: Host-associated > Plants > Phyllosphere > Phylloplane/Leaf | place: USA: Michigan... | reverse complement strand
GTCGTCTATTTCATGTTCTAGATAAGTTTATCCTCATGTGTACTTTGATTATCAGACTAACACGACATAGCCGAAATCGGCTCTTTGCCGATGTCCCGGAGAGCCGATCCGGGCGATCGGCTAATTTGACCTTTCCTTTGTTTTCTATTTATCTCGCAGGGAACATTGGAAATAGTCATCACACACCAGAACCTCCCTGGCTAGGTCAAGCCAGGTGGCACGCCCATCCACCGACGCCAATGGTCAGCTGCTTGCACAGTCGATCAGGAGCCGCACATAAGAGGGACTGATTATCATTGTGTTCTGTCGGACTAATTATCACGGCAACAGCTCTACCCATACCTCCTTCGCTGTCAAGATCTAATGGGGCATTTTCGTTATGTCCAGCTTAAGTGGATCCCAAGGGAAGAAAATCTTGAAGCCAATAGGTTGGCATAGATAGCCTCAGGGTATGTAGAGCAAGAGGATGACATTTGCATCGACATCATGCAGCTGACGACGGTAGACTGGAGAGCCGATCACCTCAATTACTTGAGGGATCTGGCTCGGGGGGTAGATAAGAGGACAAGACAGCGAGCCCTAAAACACGTGCTCATCGGCAATGAGCTGCACTTTCGGATGTCAGAAGGTCTCTTGTTGGAATGCTTAGGTCCGAATGAGGCATTGAAAGTTATGCACGATGTTCATGAAGGAGCTTGCGGTGCTCACCAATCGGCTCACAAGATGAGATGGCTGATTAGAAGGTCTAGCTATTATTGGCCGACTATGTTGGAGGACTGCTTCAAGTACTACAAAGGGTGTCAAGACTGCCAGAAGTTTGGAGCCATCCAGATGGCACCTGCCGGACCCCTGAATCCAATTATCAAGCCATGGCCGTTCAGAGGATGGGGCATGGACATGATTGGGTAAGTCAACCCTCCAACCAGCAAGGGTCACAAGTGGATCTTGGTTGCCACTGACTACTTTACCAAGTGGGTAGAGGCCGTGCCAATGAAAAATGTCACGGCCAAGGATGTAGTCAACTTCGTCAAGGAGCACATCATATACCGCTTCAATATACCGCAGACGATTACCACTAACGAGGGATCCGTGTTTTTGGCAGAGGAATTCAAAAAAATTGCCGAAGAGATGGGTATTACCCTGATTCAGTCTTCACCATATTATGCTCAGGCCAATGGATAGGCTGAGGCATCCAACAAGAGTCTAATCAAGCTGATCAAATGCAAGATTGACGAATACCCTAAACAGTGGCATGATCAACTCACAGAGGTGTTATGGGCATATCGGATGTCATGTCATGGTGCTACTAAATGTACTCCCTATCCGCTGGTTTACGGCCAGGAGGCTATAATGCCATGGGAAGTCAACATCAGCTCTCGGCGGGTTCAGTTCCAGAATGATCTGTCAGCCGATGAGTATGCATCGTTCATGAATATCAACACTGAAGATCTAACAGAGCTTCGGCTTTGGGCCTTTGAAAAGATCAAGGACAACAAGGCCAAAGTGGCGAGAGCTTACAATAAGAAGGTAAAGCCGAAGAACTTTCAAGTTGGCGACTTCGTATGGGAGCTGGTTTTGCCGATCAGCACCAAAGATCCGGCATATGAGAAGTGGTCGCCTAATTGGCATGGTCCCTACCGTATAGAAGAAACCGCCCCAGGTAGCTCCTACAAGATGGAAACTCTTGAAGGAGTTAAGTTCAGCAGGAACGTCAACGTCAAATACCTAAAGAGATACTATCCTAGCCTATGGGTCGAGTCATAGGAGATCATGGAATTGTAAGAAGGCCGATGCGATGCCATCAGGGCCTAGAAGAGCCGATGCACTAGCATCGCCTTTAGAAAAGAGGGAGAGCTGATGTACCAGCATCGCCTTTAGAAGAAAAAAGAAGTGCAAAAAGGAAACAAAAGCAGAACAAACTAGCTTCATGGTTAATGCCCGAGTCCGGGCTGATGGGGATCATCGGCCCCAAACACAGCCGATGCAAAATTGACATCACCTGTAGTGCAAAATACATAGGAAATCATCATTCGACTACACTCGGGGGGCATGCTGACGGTCGCATATGCATCATGAGGAAAGTGAAGCTGATGGTCCTTGGAGCTATTAGCGGACGGTGGTAAGGGCTTTCAAGCGAAACCCATTGGCAGAGTCAAGTACCTTTTGGTCCGATTCTTCGGCTCCCACAACCAGCTTCTTGCTCAAAGAACGGATGTGAGCCATATCTTCTTTCAGCTTAGCAGCTAAGCCTTTCTTGCTCTCATCAATTTCCGCCAGTCGAGCATCAGCGGCTTTGATTTCTGCATTAGTTTCAAATATTTTCTGTTGGAGCCGCTTGAGCTGTTCTGCAAGATGTGTCTTTCTCGCTTCCAGCTTCCTCTTGTCCAGCTGAAGCTGCTCGTGTGCACGGTTATCATCCAAAGCCGCCTTGTGTTGGTTTCCCGCCGCGCATTCTTTGGCTATTTCCTCCCGCAAAGCTGGTTGATTGGCGCATGCTTCAATATGCCCCGCTATGCCAGTACCTCCTCGTGAAGGAAACCCAAGTGAGCAGTGGGTTGTAGGACTTGTTTCAATCTAGAGGGAAGGTGATCGGATATTGCCTCCAGAGCCGATCGGATGCCGTCGTAATTGTCCACCAGTTGCTTAATTGGAGTCTCGAACTGCTTTGCTATGCCCTCCAGCTTAGAGGTTACTTCAGCAGATGTAGCTGAATGTGATCCCGTCGGACTGTCGGGTGATATGTGTTCACCAATTGCAGATGGATTGAAGTCCAGCAACTTCGACACATCGAAGAGCTGGCAGATCAGCCGGTATAAGAAAGATATTCAGAGCTCCGGACATAATATGTTCGAGGAGAAGTAGGAGGTTTACCTCAGAGGATGTTGGGGTCACTCTGTTGTCACTCTCCACATGATTAGACACTTCCCTCGACGATGAGTGCTGGTGTCTTGGAGGAGTCTCTCCTGCGTCTGCTCCTGTCTCTTGATCCGGGGATTCATCATCCTGTAAGCAAAATCATGATGGTCAGTAGGCCTGTCATGCGAGGATGATAAGTAACGAGGGCATGAAGGAAGTTCTTACCGATGACCCGGAAGGAGGGGGCAAGGCCGATGAAGCAACTGGGGTTTTTGTCGCACCTATTTTCATGCGCCGTGGTTGGCGAAGCCCTTTGCTTGTCCGTTGCCATTTGTAGTTCGGGGCGGCAAAGATGACCTTGTCAAAGGAAGGCGCATTCCTCTGGTATAATGGCACCTGAGCCATCGGAAGGTATTCGAACTGCTTGCCCGCATTGTCAGTTGGGATCAGGCCTTCTTGGAGCTGAATGGGGTATTCGGCTGATTAAGGATTGAGTGACAGTGAGCAAAGTTTAAAAGGGTGAAATGACATTACCTCTTCTGGTGTGGCCTGGTAATTTGGGTCAATTGAGGAAAGGGCAGATGTTATCGCCTGTCGGAAGAGGTGAGACTTCCAGAAATCCCACCAGATGCTGAAGCCATCGGCAGTGTTGGCAAACTCCAGGTCTTCAGGCACGTGTAGCTTCAGCTCCGAGAAAATGGTGTAGGCTTTGGAGGCCACAAGAGGTTCAACTAGGTCGGCTCGGCTAAGGATCTTTTCATGGATAATCAGGCGTAGGGAAGTCTGATTGAGGCCGAACTGACGGGCAACTAGAACAGGCTGGTAGAATTCATATCCAGGTTTGTTGATCCTGTTGCTAGTACTCATGCTAACCGGCAGTAGGCATGGAGAAATCATGGTGCCAAATATTGCACGAGTCTCTTCATCAAGCCTAAAGATGTCTAATCTGAAGAATGATGGGTTCTCAAAGTGTTCTGCTACAACATAGGCATGACAAGCAGGGACGGTAGTGGTTTTGTCCACGATCTTCTTGTAGGAGCACTCGGTCAAGGTAAAAGGAGTAGGGCAGGAAGAGTGCACGTCCAGGCCTAGGATCATAGATACATCCATTAAAGTGGGGGTCATGGGGCCAGAGCTGAACAAGAAGCAGTTCAGGCTGTCAGACCAGAAATAGCCGATGGATCGGAGAAGGTTGTCATTTTTCTCCATGGGAGAGAGGGATAAAGTCAAGGCATCAGCTATGTAGGTGATTTGCCAAGTAGAACCATGAGCCCGTTCGACGCGCTTATACCAATCGACCCACCCATCCATTGGGAAAGGCCAGGCCCTAAGTTGGTCGGCCCACAGATCTAGGTTGGGATTGGTATGCACAAAGGGCAAGCAATTGGTCTCAGTCCTGACTAAATCTATTGGCGGCTCAAAAGATTTTGGTCCTAGGCTGAAGGTTTTGGAATTGGTTGATGTTGGTAACAGAATATCATCAGTCTAATCATAAAAGACTAGTGAGTCCAGAGCAAAGGGACTACAGTAAAGTATGGCGGACTGCTGGTCCATGAAAGGAGGTTGGAATTTACTTGCAGGCTGAAGATTCTGTTGAAGAGTCTTTTCCTCCGCAGTGCTGCTTGAGGTCACCATGGCGCAAAGCTTAGGTGAAACGGGATGGTGCTGGCAAGTTTGCTGTGTCAGATAGGCAGCCGAGAATGGTGTCACACGTGCCTCAGGTGGAAGAACGAGTTCGCGCTGAAAAAGAGTATGCGGGGATTCAAGATTCGGCCAAAGGGGTTTGCACCTCTGGCTGACCTCCAATCGAGCCGATTTCGACTGGCATGTGGGCCCGCTATATAGTGAGAGAAGTCGGCATCCGGTCTGGTCAGCTTGGGGACCTTCTCGAGTAAATTGCCGATCTAGTGTTAGATCGGTTGTGTCAAAGTAAGTCGATTCGGCGCGCTACTGCTAAGTTGATGTTGTGAGTCAATACGGGCTCAGTGCATTGCTACTAAGCCAATGGAAGGAAGATTGGATCACGGCTAAGTCCATCGGGATCAAAGCAGAATTAAGAGCAAATTTTGCGCAGTATTGATCAGTTCAATGGGAAGTTATTGGTCAAAATTAGAATAAAGGTCGTAAAATACAGAAGTGAATTGCCATTGGAGCTAAAGAGGAATTTTTGTTAGAGGAAAATATATTACAAGATATTGTAGAAAGCAAAAGGAAATCCCTGAACACCAACGCAATGGCTGTTAATCGCCCAAAATTTGGGGATTTCCTAAGATCTGCACAGCGGCCATTTTTTGGAGACTAACCCTAATAGGAAAGGAATCTAAACTAACTTGGGTGACGGAGGAGCATCTTCATCGCTGTCGACTTCTGATGCTTCATCAACATCGGCTTCATCATCGGTGAAGGCGTCATCCTCAGCTTCCACACAGGAAGGTCTGCTGTAGTCGGAGTCCTACATCATGTCGTCATCGTCCTCTGGCTCCTCCTCATCCTCATCCTCGGAGGTGTCCTCCTCCTCGAGCTCCTCGTCCTCCTCCATGCTGTCCCAGGAGAAGTCAGAGTTGTGGTTGGAGGTGGTGTCCCCGAGGAAGAAGTCCTCGAGGTCATCGGCGGAGGTGAGGGAGTCTTCCATCTCCCCATTGTCTATGTTCACCCAAGAGTCCCAGGACATGGTGTCCTCGTAGTCCGCTGGGAGCTCTTGGGGGGGGGGACTTGGGCTTCTCCGACCCGCTGTCGCTGAAGGGGTCGTCTTCCCAATCTCCCGCTGGGGAAGATGGTGGTATACTGTCGCCGTGGCTAGAGAAAGCCATGAGGAGGTTTGGGTCTCTCGGTTGTTTGTTTGCTCGGTACAGAGGAGAAGGAGGGGATTGCCAATATGTGGAGACAAACAGAGGCCTTGGCACCCAATAAGTACTATGTGACAGGAAGACGAAAGGGCATCACGCGATTTCCAAAGAGCAAGGTAATTATGATCACGGCAGGCTTGGAAGACCGTGTGATGGTTCGGTCAAGATTCCCCTAAAATTCTGATGGTTTTGAAATAAAATCTTTATTACCAAAACTAGGGGGCATGTGTTGGCGACAGAATTTAGCCGATCCTTTACTGGGCCTAAATCGGCTAAAGAGCCCAGGGAAGAGGTGGTGTGTTTAACCATTGTTGGCCGATGGGTCGTGTATCTTAGGAAGTTTGAGTCGAATTAGGAAAAGAGTCTGATCGGGACTTAAAATTAGAGATAGAATCGGTTTAGATATTGTTTGTTGGGAAAGAGTCGGCTTGATACCCAAGTCTCCGGACTATAAATATGTACCCATGTGCTATTGAATAAAGTGACGACATTCGTTTTCATCCAACGGTTATCTCCAACATTCCCCTCCCCCCTAAGAGATTAGGGTTTTACAAGGTATAACGTCATGCTGCTCTACCAATTTCTTTAGTAGATGTCGATAGGGCTTCATGGCTTTTGCCGATGGTGGATCTTGTACTAAGCGTTGTTGTTGGCAAGATCTGCTAGTTATCTTACATGTTTATCAATCTCATATGTGTTCGTGCTTCATTAAGTAGATTGGTATGCGTGTAGCTTGTTTTCGTACAATTTAATCTCTTGATTTGGTTAATGACATGACGTCATCGGTTGTACGTAGCATGTTAACAGATCAATACGTTATGAGCATCTTGTCTAGTATGTTGTAGATGGATCTTTTTTCTCGGACGGTTTCCTCTCGGAGGCCTTGATTATGCTACGCATAGTAGATCAGCTCATTAGATAGGATGATCCTATGTTCATTTACCATGTTTAGTTATGTAGATCGTGTTAAGGATGTTCCTATATTCATGCATGTTGTTTATCTGGCCCTGGTGAATCAGGACGTTCCTATATTCATATGTATTGTTTATCTGGCCTTTAGTACAATCTATGTTCTAATATGATTTATGCTCATCTGGCCTTATCTCTTAGTTGATCTATTGTGTTTAGTAAGAACTGATCTGAGTAAGCAGATTGTTTACTTTTATACTTTAGATAAGTTCCGTTTCCAAGATCATTATTATTATCAAACTATCATGACCTGACCAGAATCGGCTCTTCTATGCCAATGATCATGATCTGATCGGAATCGGCCCTTCTGTGCCGATGACCGTGTGTGCCGATCTATGCGATCGGTAGGATTAAGGGGGTTATCTGCAAGAAGAGCAAGACTCAGTGCACAGTACAAGGAATAGAAAGAAAGATAGGGGGTTATTTGCAAAAAGGGTGTCTTCAACCTCCGGCGGTTACTGCTGCGCGAACTCGTGTCGCGGTCAGCCGGCGGCGCGGTGCTGCGCGCACGCCGCCGCGCGGGAGGTGGTAGAGAGGCCCGGATGAGGGGAGCCTCGTCCGTTCCCGCGAAGGTGGACTACCCCCATGGGTCCTTGACCCTGTGGGAGGGCTGGTGATGGCCGACGGTGAGGGCGCGCAGGCGACACCGCGGCATGCGACGGGGGATGCTCCGGTGATCCTCGCGCTGGGTGAAGAGGTGGAGGAGGTGCGCGGACGCGAGGGGAAGTCGACACACATGATGGGGATGATGGAGGAAGACGAGGCCACGCAGTCCACGTGCGCACCGTGACGGTCGTGGTGCAGCCGTACGGTGGCGTGTGGCGGTGGAGCAATGTCGGCCGTGCGGCTAGCCAAGAGGTAGCGCGGTTGATACGAGAAGTGGAGATGGTCACGTTAGTGTAGTTTGGGGGGTGGATGGAGCATGGAGTAAGGCGAATTTGAGCTTGCGCTAAGCTATGGTCATGGTGGCCGGTGATGGAACGGTGAGAAATTTTGGTCGATTGGCACGATGCCGGGGAGGGTGGATGAAGTGGAGTGTCGGTAGGAGCGAGGCGAACAGGCCGAGAGGGAAGAAAGATGGTCGCACTGCTCTGTTCCTCCCCTTTGGGCGTTGTGATGGCGTGCGGAGCAAGGTGGGCAGAGCGGGGCTGTGCATGCCTGGAGGCGCGCGATGTGTGAGCTCGCGCGTGGTGTGGCGCATGGAGGGTGTGTACTCGCGCGCGCCACTTGGACAGCCAGGTGGCGGTAGGGAGGCGAGGTGCGGGCACGTGGCGAGGGAAACAGGCGAAGGGACGGAGCGGCGACAGCAAGCCGGCAATGTACGGCGCGGCGTAGGCATGCTCCTCCTTTGCGCCATGATGGCTGGGACGGCGAAGCAGTGGCAATGGCGTGCGCGGGCGTGGTCCACTAGACCGGAGAGCAGAGACGGCGGAGCGCGCGAGGGGCGGGAGAGAAGGGGCCATGAGTCGGGCTAACGTGCGGCGCGTGGGCGGACGGTGGCCGACGGCAGGGCTGACGTCGTTGTGGGCCTGTGCAACTGCATCAGGGCCATCCCGTTTGAAACGCATGGGCGGGAGAGGTGCCAGGTGGGCCGTCGTGCCCCCCCAGAGACTGACTGGTGGGCCTGCGCTGAGAAATAAAAGGGAAAAGGAAAATCAGGTTTTGACCATATTGGAGGCTTGGATTTGAACTCAAATTTGGAAGATCTAAATTGCCGTTTTGGACAAAGTCTCAATTGACAATGTTGTTCAGAATTTAGTGCCCTTCAACAATATGTAAAAATATACAACAGGTTTAGTTTCGAATTTTCAAATTTGGATCTAAATACTAGACGGGTCTTGGTTTGACCAAGGTGATACTTGTATTTGAAAATTCTAAAACTGCTATTTCCACACCCTTTTCATGCAGTGACCCTTTTGACAAAGTTGTAGATAATTTGACGAGCTACAAGTTTGTCCATTTGAGTTTTATAAAAATCATTTGTTAAATTGGATCAATTCATGAAACTTTGCAGTAGTCATATTTGACACAGGTTTGGAGTTGGAACTATATTTGATTACCATTTGAAATACAAGCGGATTCAAGGCAAACTTCAATTGACAAAGTTAACAAGCATGAAATTCTTCACAAGTTTGATAACTAAAGTTTTTACTGGTTCAATTTGGTTTTTGAATTAGACTACAGTTTTTGTTGCTAGCTTTCAATTTCAGCTTTTCAAACATACACACATAAGCAAGTTTTTACAAGTTTTGTCAAAACCAAAGATTCAAAACACTCATAAAACATAAGTATGATGAATATGCACAAGGAAATGTATGAGATGCATTTTGAGATACCGGAGATATCACAGGATGAAGCCAGAAACTTTATTTCCATTATCTAAGAAAAACGTAACATAACAGCACACAATGTGTAAGATGCAATTCGCTAATATTTCCATTGTGTAAAACCATATGCAAGATGCAATTCGCTAATATTTTTGAGCAAAACACTGGGCTTTCCACTAGAGAATATTTTTTTCTGCAAAACATTAAATGGAAGTACACAATGCAACTGGTAT
>Ga0182169_1000039_pt1 | contig 9280 bp, 9 predicted proteins | sample G5R1MG_26_FD_123219 | JGI IMG/M metagenome (GOLD analysis project Ga0182169, IMG submission 123219) | Switchgrass phyllosphere microbial communities from Michigan, USA - G5R4_NF_01AUG2016_LD1 MG | ecosystem: Host-associated > Plants > Phyllosphere > Phylloplane/Leaf | place: USA: Michigan... | reverse complement strand
AAGTTCTCAATGGCAACAGACAGAGGTACATAACTAAAAGTTCAATTTTCAGCCAGCATGGTAACACAAATGTCAAATATGTTCCATAGTAGAGATGATTTGATTTGATGATCTCTTCATAGTAGAGATGATTTGATTTGATGATCTCTTCGACCAATTGCCATTGTACACATAGATCTGCTCAAGTGATCACATGAAAGCTAATGCCTAACAGCTGCGCGCATGTTTTGGGAACAACAATTACATTACTACGTGCCAAATTAAACAGCATATTTTTCAGTTGGGAACAATGATTACATTACAACGTTCAAAATTATATATAATGCTCCCAACAGAAAATATTGTATGGCACACAAAACACAAGTATACTCAGGAAGGAATGGATGCAATCCTCACAACTCACATATATAATGCTGCCAACCACAGCATCTCTGCGGCCTGGCTTCATCGTCTACAGCTTCGTATAGCCATACTAGGTAAGATAATTCTGCGGCCTGGCTTCATTGTCAGCTTCATAGCCATACTAGGTAAGATGATGAAGCAAGCAATTGCCATGGAGCCCATATCCATGATCATGCGGGCAATCATTATTAGCCTCTGAGATTCCTTCAGGTAACAGCCTCTTGATCATCACCAGATCACAGTAATGTGTCACGCAGCATGCACCCTACCGCCGGTCTAGAAACCTCATGAGAACAACAGTTTAAGTGTAATTTCGGCCAGGAAAACAGTTTCAGCGCTGAACCCGGTTGGTGAGCCCAGGACTAAAGGCGGGCGCCTTTAATTCCGGATTTCCGATCCCGGTTGGAAAACCGGAACTGCGGGGGTTTCCGGAACTACAGGGCCCGGGTTTTCCAGCCGGAACTATTGAATATTGATGTGTTCTAGCAAACAGCTGCAGACCATTTCAGCTAATCATAGGCACATGGAATGTAAATTCTAGTAGTCTTGAGCCGATCAAGTGTTCAGCTAATCGCAGGGGACATGGAATCTAAATTCTAGTAGTAGTCTAAATCTGATGGGGAAGTTTTTGCAGAGGCACAAAATTCTAGCAGTCTAGACTCTAGAGCAGATCAGTCTATTTTTACTTCAGTATAAGAATGCCACAGTCAAATTCCAGATTGCATATGGAATACGATGCATGCACCAATGTATTATTGGTCAACAAAAGCCACTACGTCAATATATATGCTATTGTATATTAAGAAATCAGCAATTTTGTTATAAACTCTGGATGATCAGTGACCAATTAAAATGTTCACCTTAGATATGCAACATAGCTTATGTGTGATTACGATGACCTGCGTCTTGCCAAAGTCTGGATTTGTATTCAAATAGAAGCTCCTTTTATTTCAATTGGTTTTCAACATATACTGGCTTTCTTAAATATTATGTGTCTTTAAATGTTCTTTGATACTGTGCAATATTCGTGTTAGATCATGTGTCCAAGTTGATTGTGCGGTCATGCTCAACTATTTGGGAAATCAGTTTCCACATGAAGTAGAGAACCTGTACAGACAACTCCCAGTTACTTTCGCGTCCAATTGAATGAGGCAAAATCTCGCTCCCTATAATTATGATTTTGTGTTGGCAAGATCATAACATCTCGAGCACGATATTGTGCCGAGAGATGCATCGTCTTCTGGACAGAAGGAGCTTCTATTTGAATTAATACCAATAACAGTGATGCGAAAGCTCATTTAAGCCATGTTCATTCCACACTCACTTTTCTCGGGTACACATTATTATTCAAGCAACATAGACACCGTTTCAAATTGTCTGAATGCATTGCATGGGGCAATACAAGCACAAATGTATGATGACAGCATAAAGTTGGTAAATAAGTTTAGCATCAGGAATATGTAGCATTGATCTCTTTTCCCTTTATAATTAACTGTTTTGCTCTGCTTTGACATTCTCATCAGATTCAGTACTTGTAGCTCCTTGCCCACCTTTGGGGCACTTTATTGTCTTCTAGCCCTTTTGCCTGTTAGTTGACCGAAAAGTTAGTAAGAAGCTAGCCGCATGCATGGAGAGATTAATGTATAGATGTTTATCGACTAATCAATTTATAGATGTCTAAACAAGAATGGGTGCAAACTAGAAAAACTGTGTTTTGGTTCTCTAATGGCTGAATACGGGAGCAACGGCTCCATGAACCTTTCCATGAGGTGTTAGACTAACACATTAAGAAAAATCTCAGGTGCTAGATGGAGCAAACATGAAAAGGGATCTCATCAGACTATAACACGTGCTCAAATGAACTTCCAACAAAATGCAATGGAACAGTGGATAACTAGCTACAGTACTCAAAGTAAGTACTGCTTAAGCACAATGTTAATTTAATTAAACATCTATTTGAATTTATTTCCATTTGTTCATTAACGCAGGTACAAGGTACAAAGAGCTAGCATGCAGCTAAAAATAATAAGTAGACACAATGAAAGATGAATTTCACTTAACCAAAATGGCCCCCCACGCACTGCGCCTAAGAGCACATCCCAAAGTTAGGCATATATCCCTAGGTTCAGAGGAGATATCCTCAATGGTAGAATTTTCAGAGGATGCAGGTGTTTCTTAACAATTTTCTACTACCAATTCATTGTCTTACTACAGCCTCGGTGACTGCACCTAGCCACAAAGATGAAGGTGAGCGAAGTCCAACTGTGCAAGCACAGAGTTTCAGTTTTGAATGTTTGAGCACTTAAATGACCATTTGGTTAGATAAGCATTAAAGCATCTGAATTCAATGGCCACTTCCACATCTCAAAAATTTGGTGGCAACTCTGAACTGGATGACTACTCATCATTCAACATAGACCATGTCACAAAAGTGACTGCAAGTCTGAAGACATAGGACTTGTTTAACCAGCATTTCTACCAAAGGTCTAAGAATGCACAAAAGTACAAAAAGATCAACTGCAGCAGTGCATGCATAAGAAAAGGGGGATACCTCAGATTGTCAGATGCGGCTGATGATGTGGTGCCATAGCACCAACATCCTCCCCCACAGAAACAGTGCCAGAGAGGGAAGGACGACGAAGCAATTCAGCACCAAAAGGCTCGAGACCCCGACATCGATGATAACCGAGCCACTCCATACGAGATCCCTTGCTGGCGAGTACGCTTCCAGCAGAAAACCTACAAGTGTGAGGAAGAAAAAAGCCAAGATGCCGAACATTCCAAGCAAGAAAACACCCAGCACTTTCCGGTCTGCTGGTGCAAGAACGCCCAGACCAGGGACCTGGAGCACAGGTAAACAGCTTAATTATTTCGGCGAGCGAGAATGGAGGGGATCAACCAGACGATTTATATTCAGAATTTTTCAGATGCAGCAAATTAACACTCCCAGATTCCACAGACGAGTAATAGACACCAGGTGTTCTGCTAATTAATTACCTTCTCGGCGTCGGGGTCGCAGACCACCACGCAGATGGAGGCGACCGCGACGGCGAGGGTGACGATGGCGACGACCACGAGGGAGACGGTGACGAAGCGCAAGACCTCGTCCGCCCCGGCGACCAGCACGCAGCCCTCGCCGCAGGCGGCGCGCGCGATGCGGCGGAGCCCCAGGCTCGCGCAGAGGCACCACAGCATCGCCAGGACCAGGTACACGGCGGCGACGACCGCGGTGGCGGCCGCCGCGCGGCGGCTCCGCACCACCGCCGCCGCGATGCTCCGCCACGCGGGCCGCGGCGGCGGCATGGCCGGGACGGCAGCGTTGGCGTCGGCCATGGGGGCGAGCGGGCGGAGGCGAAACCCTAGGTCGGTCCTTCCTCGAGGCTTCGAGTCTCGGCGCCGGCGGAGTGGTGGGCTGCTGACTTTCTGGCGGGGGGCGGCGACAAGAGCAGCGACTCGGGAGTGGGCCATGGTCGTTGGTCAGACCGTGACCAGCTGGCTTGCCCGAATGATTGCAGAACAATTTGCTAGCAGCACTTGACAGATTGTACACAGCATGTTTACATTGGGGAAAACATGAGATATTGGGGAAAAAAGATTCTTGACATTTTGTCTTCGAGGACGACCTTGCTTTGTACTTCTATCCTCCTATATCGTAGATTCCAGCACAGCACACACATTCTGTGCTATTTAAATTTGAAAAGAATTTAGTTCTGTACACCCTTGGTTCCAATTGTTAGTGGTTTTGGCTTTTCTAGATACGTCGATTTTGCTATGCATATTTAGACATGATATATATCTAAATTCATAGCAAAATCAAGGTATCTAGAAAATAGCCTCTATATTAGTACAAGGATCACTACACCAGATCAGTTTTCTCCCGTCGATCTGCAGTATTCCCCTCGGTTGTGATGCTTCCGTCAGAGCCGCATCAGGTTTCCCTCGCACACGCGCTGTACCGTCTGGGAAACCCACTCCCATCGGAGAGACACCAAAAGCTGACGAGTTGCAGTGATTCAACTGTTGAGCCATTTGTGTTGGCGAGTCAAGTTACACAAGTTTATTATCTATCATATCCTTGTGTAGATAAGCCTAGTTTGAGAGATTGGTGGGTAGTGTACCATGTAGCACCATGAGACCGTTTGCCTCCAATTGACACCAACAACGATTCAACTCAAACTGAAGGACCAACAGATGACATCTCATATTTTCAAGAGGATGGGTTGGAAGGAACATTTGTGATCAACCTAGGAGGTGATTTTGAAATAATTACCTCTGGAGCCTCCGATGAAATAACTGATCCAAAGGAATTGGAGGAGCCGGAGAAGCAAAGTGTTGGTCCACAGCAGGAAAGGACATTAGAAAGTGATGAAGAAGGCGATGAAGATGATGCTGAATCCTATTATGAAGATTGCTATGAAGAGGAAGATTTCTAAAAATGATTATTGCATTTCTGTTTGTGCCACTGTATCCTAGTTTGGACTGCTATGTATCCTAGTCTTGTACTCTTTTTACTGTTGTATTCCAGCACTGTACTTTATTGTTTGTGCTATGCATTCTAGTTTGGACTCCTATGTATCCTAGTCTTGTATAGTTTGTGCTACTGTTCTATTTCTCCTGCTTGTACTGTTACATTTTCTCAACTCTTTATAGCTTCAAAAAAGGTCTGCTACTAATATTTTTTTGTGACAGCTTTGTTGGCAGGAGATGCAATCCTTCAATCATCGGATAGACAAACGAGCACGAGCAAGTGAGGCCTCCAATGATGTGGAGAGTCAGGTGCCGGAAGAAAGGAAAGTAAGGGACCGCAATAAACTGCATATGCCTCGCAATGGTCAAATTGCCATTATACCTGAGGGTGACAAGTACGTGCACATGAAATTTGCATAAACTTATTTCTATCATTTTGCTGCAGTACTTCATTATGTGTTGTGAGCAGTTTGAGTTTCTTTCTTAATTCAATTTTATTTCCCTCTATCTCATTGAGGCAGCCAATTCCGCTATGCTAATTACTCAATTGATGACACGATGAAGAAAGGACCCATCCTTGGGGTGATTTTAAAAAAAGGAATACCCTCCCATCATTGAAGGGACTGACAGAGCTGGTCAGCCATTCCGATATCAGGTAGGGAAGTGGAGCCACTACTCTCACACTGTTAGGGATGATGGACAAACCCCAGCAGACCGTGTGAAAGCAGAGTTTTGGGTGACTATTGATTCTACCTATTGGATTTCTTTCATCAATCAATTGCAGTTCTGTTTAGCACTATCCATAGTGATGCTTGCTGGTTGTTCCTTTTCAGAGCATATATTCAGTGCCTGAAGAGATTGAGGATGAAGCAGATCGTGTATTTGAGAAGTATGCACACACCCAATGCAAGAATATGTTGTATCAAGCACGTCCTGCTGCTGTCAAGTACTACTATCGGAACATCATTAAGAGCCCCAAATCTGATGCGTTTGTGTGTGCCAAATTACTTAATTACCTTTCAAAAGTATATGCTTTGCATGCCTGATTGGTTCACTAAACCAGCCTGGGAGTCCATTTGTACCTTTTGGTGCTCTGATGAATTCTTGAAGAAAAGAAGGATTGGGCAAGGTTCTCGGAAAAAATCCTAATGGCGCTCAAAACAGGGGTGGCTCCAGGCCTTTAGTTGAGACTCAGCAATATCTTGTAAGCTTCTCGCTCATGCTGCATTTCTGAATAATAAACATTTACTTGTATGTCATGAGTTCTGATTAGGAATTACCATTGACAACTTTTTTATGTCACAAAGGAAGCAAAGTATGGACCTGAGAAGGCCACTATTATAAACACTTATTGCTGCATGAAATCTAGCATTAAAAATTGCAATAGCAGTGGGAATGCTGGTCCAATTCCTAGCGATCGAGCACAGCAACTAGTTGTAAGCAGCTGAATTTCTACTTAGTTTCAAGCTTAAGTGTGTTTCCTTTTATGTTTTTAGTTTGCGACTAATAACTTTTGTTATTTTTAGGATGACTACAATGCAGCACTCCAGGAGAAGTATCCAGATAATTGGCAAGAGCAACCTTTTGATGGGCAAATAGCATATGACATTGGTGGTGGCTTGTCCCATGGTCGTCTCGCAATAGAAGATGGTGCTGTCAAGAAGGGTCCAATTATTGATTCTGCAAAGGCAAATGAGGTAAGGCCATCAACCTCAAGGTCTTACCAAAATCTCTTCAGAAGGTATGAGGAGGAAGTTCAGAACAACCGTCGCTTAACTTAACAAAATGCAGTCTTGACCCGACATGTGAAGCGGACTGATCGTGTACTCGAGGTCAAATTCTAATTTGCTAGATTGCCAAGCTGCAACTGAAGGTCTAAAAATATGCTCATGTTGCTACTTGTTTGCTTGCAGTTCATTGCTGAAAAAGCCAATATAGTGATACCACCTGACATGCTTGTGGAGGAAGAAAATGACATGGTAAGGTTGAGATGGATCAGATTGCTAGAACATTGACTTTTGACAAAGAGCCAATAAATTATACCTAGTTTTCTGTTAACTGTATAGTGGTCAATCATGAAATATCTATCCTCATGGATTGTTTCTTCTTTGGCGATGTAGAGAGAGACTGGAGATGGATCCGCCCATGCTTCAGCCAACTTGGGACATCAATAGTGATGGTCATTGAGTAGCCTTCTATTGTGATGATGATCGTAAGTATTTTGTGGAGCTGGCATCTTTTGTTCACACTATGCCAGAAACAAGCAGCAAGTCTGAAGAACAATGTGTTGTAGTATTTTGTGAGGCGGAAGTATTCTGGTTTGTGTGCTAGGCAACTACTACATATTGCCTCTTCTGAACTTCTGTACTTGTTAGCATATTGCCATTGAAGAACCTTTTAGGTGACCTTGTATTCTCACATTAGCTGCACGTGCATTGCAACTAGGTTAGGATGATGCATATTTTGCAAGACATCTAGAATGTAGTTGACGAAGGTGACTATATATGTATGTAACAACAACAATTTAGCAACTTGTGTGCTGGGATTGCAGCAATAGCTTGATGTATGAACACCTTCAGTGATGGTTGTGGTTAATTTTATCTCCTCTATGTGTGGACGAATGACTGGATGAGCTGTTATTGTAGCTGATATTGGATGGATTTACGAGCTTAACAGTTTAAAAAAATTAAAACCAGATTTCTGGTAGCATCCATCAAATTATCAACTGTGACGGTACGGTAGTTGTGGCCGACAGGGAAAGTTTGAGGGATCCCTGACAGTCAGCCGACACCGAAAGTTTGAGGCATCCCTGTCGATAGGTGAACGACGGGAGAATTTTGAATTTTCCCTGACGGTCTTGTAAGAAAGTTTTCCTGACGTTTTACACCGTCATGCCGTGGAAGCCTATTCCTGTCGGTCGTAACCGTCACGGAAAAGTGCGTGATGGCTATCCGTCAGGGAAAAGGGACCTTCCCTGTCATTCCATCCATGACAGTGCATCCGTGACGGTTACCGTCACGGAAGCCTATCCGTGACGGTGTTGGGGACTTTCCGTGTCGGATCTGTCCGTCACAGAAAAGCTGATTTGGGGTAGTGGATGAGCTCACTTGCATCACTGGCAGTGGTGGGTGTGGGCTTTGGCGAAGCGGAGCATGGCATGGATCACTGGCTGTGAGAGGATTTGAAGGTCATTGCGATTTGGTTTGCTTCAGCCTTGTTTCAGTCAATCTAGAACATGGGCAATTTCATCAGTTTCGCGTGTGCAGTGAGCCGGGTAGTATAAGAGATGAAAATTCCCCTTTCTGCCCAAGATTCTAACAGAGTGCTAAATTTCATAATGTTTATTGGATCTTTTGATGATATTTTACAGAGCTTTAGGTTGTAAGTTCCATGCCGCATAGGATTTGTGTTGATTGAAGCTGGGTTGGTATTACTTGTTAATAGGTCATGTTGCCAGCTAAGGTTAGAGAGGAACCGTAAGAGTTTACCAGAATTTGTGGCATATAGGCCGGGGAATATTTAATACTAGCAGCAGCTCCAAAATGATGAGTTAATAAATATGAATTAAAGTTAGCGGACAAATATAATTTTGGAGCAGCAACTATGTCAAGAGACGATGATGTAGTTTTCCTTCCATAGATTGTGATCTGCTGGCCTGGGATCAGCCATAATCACAAGAAAAGAGTCGGTGCTTGTGTAGCTCCGATCCTTGCCCATCTCCACATCTGTCTACCAAAAAATAGCACAAATGTTAATTAGCACACAGCATAAAATGTAGTTATAGAGACGCTACTAGAATATGTAATAAGGGGTGTTTAGTTTTCAAAAAAGTTCCTACAGTATCCGTCACATCGAATCTTTGAACACATGCATGGAGTATTAAATGTAGTTGAAAAAATAACTAATTACACAGTTTAACTGGTTACGCCGAGATGAATCTTTTAAGCATAATTAGTCCATGATTGGACATCAATTGTCAAATAATAACGAAATGTGCTACAATACCAAAACCCAAACTTTTTCACCAACTAAACACCCCCTAATCTGCAGTTTTGGGGAGAGTTGAGTGGCTGAGACGGGTAGCTTTCTTTATTATTATCTGTTCTAATGGCTAATGGTGTTTTAAGTAGCACTTGTATTTACCGTGTGTAATGATAATTTTCCCACCCCAGCTATATCACTGACCAACATTTCCTAACAACAGATTATATAAGGGCTATGTCATCATCAGCCCCTTCACAACAACCTCTCAGTAGTACCTTTAACTCGTGTAGTGAGATACTTATTGACATTAATCGACCAACACTTTAGATCTACAGCCTCAAAAAAGAAAAAGAAATCTCACATTTATGCCTCAACAAAGAAAAAAAGATCTCAAATTTAGCCCAAACTAGTATGCATGTACTTTCTT
>Ga0182169_1000038_pt1 | contig 9309 bp, 9 predicted proteins | sample G5R1MG_26_FD_123219 | JGI IMG/M metagenome (GOLD analysis project Ga0182169, IMG submission 123219) | Switchgrass phyllosphere microbial communities from Michigan, USA - G5R4_NF_01AUG2016_LD1 MG | ecosystem: Host-associated > Plants > Phyllosphere > Phylloplane/Leaf | place: USA: Michigan... | reverse complement strand
ACACAAGCAGAGCTAGTACATACACTCGGACGTACTAGAGTTTGGAGCTGTGTGAATTTGGAGCAGAGTTTGAAATGCATGTTTCCATATCAAGAAGTATGTTTCAAATTAAAAATATCAGCTAGATGCCTTCTCCATAACCGAACCATCGGTGGGAATATTATATACTGATTACTGAAGGAGGGAAACATCATTTACAGGGTTTGTAACCTCTGCAGTTAGACTTGGAAAAGCATAGAGGGGATCCCAATCCTCCGTTGCCCTCTGCAACGCACGGCATGGCGTTCATTCACAAGGTGGCGCAGCACTGCAGCTCCACCAATTGGGCATCAATAAAGAAGACAAGAACGATTACAGCTTTATGTCTACAAGAAACTTTGTGACTCGGTGATCGATTTACAATTTTACATACACTAGACCAGATCTCAGATGCATAGAACTGAGCATGCAATTTTTTATTGATAACAAAATGCAGGGTGGCAAAAAGCATGAATGGGAGCTCGAGCGTGCTTCTCTTCTCTGGCTTGAGGGGATGTAGAATGACCGGATTTGGAAAGGTACGCTGGGAGAAGTGACCAATGATGTGCTCGTCAATGACCACATGGAAGCCCAGCAGTATAGTTTGCACATCAATGCCCGCATCTGCTGGCTGCAAGAGTTTTTCTTCACGATCTTTCAAGGACTCTTTACTGTACGGCATTAGCACTAATGTCAGCAGGCAAAATCAGGATCGAGGAAAAAAAACAGAAGCCATCTGGCTAGGAAAATACATCAATACAAGGAACAAGGGTGCATATAAAAGACATGCTGATCACAGTAGTACTTGGGCATGCAAATGTAGCTCACAATAGTTCCACTTTTGTGTTAAAAGATGAACATCTATCTGTTCTAGCGGCACCCCAATTGTCCTGACTAAATATATCTTGGAAATGCAATCAGGTCCTGACACGCTTAAGCATTGCCGCTTAGCTGCTGCGAATAATGGCAATACAGGCTGTTTGGAAAACCCAAAACAGATATACGTGTGCATTAAGAAAATCTTAAAACTGCATATAGGATAGCTTGCGTCAAGGTGACCCCATATCACCAATCTTTTTAACATTGTAGTCGATATGCTGGCAGTTATTTTGTCAAGAGCTAAGAACAATGAGCAGGTGAAAGGGGTCATACCTCATTTAATAGAAGGGGGCTTATCCATCCTACAATATGCAGATGACACGGTTATATTTTTAGACCATGATCTCGATCAAGCAAAACATTTGAAAATGATTTTATGTTTGTTTGAACAGTTATCAGGCCTAAAAATTAATTTCCACAAGAGTGAGATTTTCTGCTTTGGTCAGGCTAAAGATTATGCAACCCTCTATGCGGATTTGTTTGGCTGTAAAATAGGTTCATACCCATTTCATTATTTAGGCCTTCCAATGCATTTCAAAAAACTAAGGAATAGAGATTGGAAGGTGATCGAAGATAGAATAGAAAAGAGGCTAGGTAATTGGAAAGGGAAAATGCTTTCTTATGGTGGTAGATTAGTACTGCTAAATTATGTATTATCTAGTTTACCTATGTTTATGCTATCTTTTTTTGATATCCCAAGAGGTGTCTTGAAAAAGATTGAATACTTCAGGTCTAGATTTTTTTGGCAGTATGATAGTCACAAAAAGAAATATAGATTGATAAAATGGCCTCTTCTTTGTCAACCCAAAGACCAAGGTGGTCTGGGTATCCAGAATCTAGATATTCAGAATAAATGCTTGTTAAGTAAATGGCTTTTTAAACTCTGTAATGAAGATGGTCTTTGGCAGGAACTCTTGAGAAACAAATATATGAGAGATAAACCCCTAGCACTACTAGAGAAAAAACCAAGAGATTCTCATTTCTGGAAAGGTCTTATGGGAGTTAAGAATCAGTTCCTGAACCTTGGTAGGTTTAAGCTAGTGAGCGGAGACCAACTTAGATTTTGGGAAGACATATGGTTAGGTAACCAGCCTCTAAAATTCAGGTACCCGGTTTTATTTAACATTGTTAGAAAGAAACATGCAACAGTGGCAAATGTTCTTAGCTCATCACCTCTTAACATCTCTTTTAGAAGAGCGTTAGTAGGTAATAAGCTTTTTGAATGGCATAGCCTTGTTGCAAGCTTGACACATGTTAATTTAGAGGAGGGTCTAGATATTTTTATATGGGGTCTTCACAAGACCGGATCTTTTACGGTGAGATCTATGTATAGGGCACTCATCAGTAATGGCATCAACATGTCCCAAGAAATATGGCGTTTAAGAATTCCTTTGAAAATTAAAATCTTTCTTTGGTTCCTTAAGAAAGAAGTTCTTTTAACGAAGGATAATTTAGTCAGAAGAAACTGGAGAGGTAATAGGACTTGTGAATTCTGTAAGCAGTCTGAATCCATCCAACACCTCTTTTTTGACTGTATATACGCTAAATTTCTCTGGAGAGTCATTTGTAGCACTACTGGTTTGATGCCACCTACTAATGTTGTGCATTTATTCGGAAGTTGGTTGAATCAAGGGGGTTCAAATCTAGCTGAGCTGTTGCTAACTGGAGCTGCTGCTTTTTGTTGGGCACTATGGCTTACTAGAAATGACCTGACGTTTAACAAATGCCATTCAAAAACTTTATTGCAAGTTCTATTTAGGGGGACCCACTGGCTACGATTTTGGGCACAGTTACAACGCACTGATGACATAAAGGACAAAATAGTGCGGACTTGTCGAAGCCTAGAGTCGTCTGCGATGGAGTTGTTTGCTTCTCATGGATGGCCTTTTATGTTTAGAATTTGATATTAAACGTGTTTGTGGGTACTTCGAGTTGTAATAATTTGGTCTGAAGCTCTCTTTGAGAGCGGAAGCCGGACTTGTTCCATTGTCTAAAAAGGATAGCTGACTCTGAACTTGCCATTTTATTTAGCATTGAAGCTGGCAAAGCAAAGCATAAATCTCTGATAGCCTCTATGTGATCCAAAAATACTACAAACTCTAGATAGAGATACTAATTTTAATTGGCAAGGAAAGCACTTGAGTGTATGCAACTATGGTAATCAACGCGGCTGACTCAAAATCACTTGTCTAGCTAGTTGTCCATCTGATGTCTAAAAAGCAACAGAGCAGATTAAGGTCACAATAAAGGGGGAAACCAAGATGAAAAAATGGGGATATTAAGGTTCGAAGAGTTATCACCCAATCTTAGAACGAATAGGGATGTTTAAGGTTCAAAAAAAGGGGGAACATAAGAAAAGAGAGAAGGAATAAGCAGAGCAATAACACGTACATAAACATGAAGCTTGGGATGATTGGGATGGCCTTCAACCGCTTGCCTCACTGCAGCCCTTGCCTCGTCCTCCTCCTGTGCACTGGCGCCTCCAGGTTGCAAGAAAACACAGACAGTCTTCAAAGACAGTAGGTTTCCTAGGCCCAAGTCGAAACCACCATTAATTTCTTTCACCTGCTGCACACGGGGTTCCAATCTAAGTTCTGCGAGCCTGGGCATAGCTCCTTGCTCAAACACCACATGCCCTCCAAATCCACCACCCAACCAACAGTTAAATAGGCATGGGAACGAACAAGCAGCAACCGTGAATCTCCTATGGATCCCAACATCCTGAAGGTCCACATTCAGACCTAGAAAGCGGAGAGCAGGCAACCTCCCAAGGATTTCGAGATCCTCCTGCTGCAACTGCCTCACTCTGATTCCAAGGACGACGAGGTCCGGAAGGAGCGAGGAACTCATCCAAGCAGGTAGCGTAGAGAACCAGCAGCCTGTTGATAGATCCAATGTACGGAGATGTCGAGGGGTGCTGACCCAGCCATCCAAACAGCATCCACCAGAATAGAACTTGAGATCCCGGACTTTATGCAGCTTGTTTAGGGACTCCACTAGTGATTTCTCCAAGCCGTCATTCCAATCTCTGAAATTGAAGTTGATAGTTAGTGACTTCAGTTCCGTCAGATGACCAAGGTCTTCCATAGTGTCTCTGGAGTCATCGTTGATGCTTAACCCGTGGAGAACTTCAAGAGATGTTAGGCTCCTGATCCCTTTTGGTGGCGCTCTTTCATATTCATCACTTAATTCTAGGCGCATCAAATGTGTTAACAGAACAATAGTCGATGGCCAGCTTGAAATTCTATTACGATCGACATTTAGTATCTGTAAAGACCGTAGGTTCCCTATTTCTTCAGGGAGCTGATGAATATTTGTACAACTTAGTCCTAGATACCTCAAGTGAAGTAAATCTCCAAGGTATTTAAGGCTGTTACCTTGTGAGAGATCACAACCTTCTAAGTCTAGCACACGCAAAACACTCAAGTTCTCAAGGGATGGTGCATGCTCAATAGCAGGCAGAAAGACAACAACTGACCTGACACGTTCCATACTCATTATTGTAGCCTCAAGTTTACCATGACCGTCCTTGCCATTTTGAAGAGATAGCCTTCGAACCTTTTTTGATACAGATGATGGTTGACTCTCACCTTTCCATACAGTAACAAAGTTTTCTTCACTTGACAAGGAACATATAAGATCGAGCACCATGTCATGTACACGGCAAGATACCACCTGATCCAAATATGGGTCATAACCAGTGGGTTGGATCATACTCCGATTTATGAGCTCACTGACGTAACTCTCCCCTGTTTCCAATAAGCTCTTCCCTTGTTCTCTTGGTTGGATAAAACCTTCAGCTATCCAGAGCCATATCACACGATGTTTGTCAATTTCAAAATCTTCAGGAAACATACTTAAATATGACAAGCAACTCCTCAGATGAGATGGCATATCATAGTAGCTTAGTGACAAAACTTTTCTCATATTATCTAAATTATTATCCTCCTTTATTAGTCCAGTGCCAACAGAGTTGCACACACCATACCACTCCAGTTTGCTTCTTCGTTTACTAGCCAGTAAACTAGAGATCGTAATGATAGCTAAGGGAACACCTGCACATTTACTTAGTATTTTACTAGATACTTCTGCTAGATCTTCATCAGGGCATTTTCCTTTTTCCTCTTCGCCAAATATTCTTCTGTACATTAATATTCTGGAGTTCTCGAGAGAAAGGGGCTGCATCTTGTAAACACCTCCAATATATTCAGCAACATTGATAATACGGGTAGTTGCGATAATTCGATATTCATCACCAACATCAGGTAGAGCACATCTAATGCAATATATTCAGCATCATCGGAGAGGCCGGCGCGGATGGCGAAGGGCCGGACGGCGGAGGAAGCACATGCGGCACTGCCCCCGCACTGTTGGTCCCGCGCGCTGCTCCCACCCACGCCCACCGCCACTAGCCCCGCGCGCCATCGGCAGGGAGCGCCGCTCCCACCCACGACCAGCGCCGTCGGCTACGCGCGCCCTCAGCACGGCCCGCCGCTCCCACCCACGACTAGCACCGCCGCACGTGTCTCCAGCCCCGTGCCATCGGCCCCGCGTACCCTCGGCTCAATCGGCGAGCCCTCCTGCAGATCACCACCCACCGGCCACTGTCCTCCACACAGGTCGCCTCGAGGAACCGGCCGCCCCCGATCGCCCGTGAGCCCCTGCGTCGATGGTATGTGCTTCCTCAACCCGTGAAATCCTGACCACTATGTTCCAACACCTAAGCCTCTATTTGGTTGTCATTATTGCTCTAAGTATAATTGAATTGGGCCTGAAAACATAAAAGAATTGCATTATGTGTTTGGTTGGCAGTGAAATTGTTTGGTTGGTTGCCGGCGAAATAGATTTTCTTAAACTGTATTTAGAGTGAGGACACCTGCTTGCAGTAGTGGCGGTCACGGATGCAGCAAGAACACGCCAGAGTTAGGGAAGGTCTGCTCGTGAGGGGGTCTAGCCCTTGATCCAATTTGGGAAGGACTGCTGGTGAGAAGGGTATATGTCGCCGGTGAGGGGATACGGAACCGCAGAGAAGGGATCGAGGGCTACTATGCCAATTCTAATTGGTGGTCATGCTCTTCTGCTTTCACCAGTTCTTAGGTCTGCAAAATGAGAGGATAGGAAATGCTGGATAAAGATGGAATAGTTTAAATTGAATTGTAAATAAGGACTCGCTTGTACTATTACCATATTCTTATCATCGTAAACGCAGGTGATGCTGTAAAGCACCTTGATAGGACTGGTCATTGTAGCCTACCCTTCAACGAAACAAGACTCCAAATACATGATAAGATATGCTTTTTGCTCCAAGGTCGGGAATGGGTGGGACCGGAGCCGCGGCAGCATGGTTCTCTAGTGTACCGTCTGTTTCCTTTGTGATGCTTGCAGGACACAGTGCTCAGGTGGGATTTCTTTGAATCTCTTCTCCGCAGTGTGCTAGGCAGTGGCCCAGCCCAGAAGTGTCATATATGGTTACTGCTTATTTAGTTTTTTACATGGATTCATATAGCGAAGAATTAAAACTGATCATGGAAGAATCTCAATTAAATGCACGTTAGCATTTATGCAAGCTGTTGCAAAGGAAAACGGGCAGTAGAGAAGGATGTAAGTTTTGAGTTCGATTGTAGTGTGGGCAATGGGCATTGATTGGATCTGAGCAGGTAAGCATTTTCTGCTTTTCCTCCTCTACGCAGTTTCATAGACAGCATGGTTAGGAAAAAGTGTTCATATGCCACTGGAGGATTATGATGATCTACCAACTTCTACTTGATTTTTTTTGTTTCATTCAGGTCGGTAATTGACTACTGAGACAAATAGTTCATCATTTGAGTTTGATCTGTGTGTTTTTACCCCTCTTTCATGCAGATGATGTTCAGGTGATTTGCCACCCTATCTGCTTCTTGTCCAAACAGGTGAGGTCATAATTGAGCTTTTTGATTTGGCGTATATAGCACATCATGTGGATGAATTGAGCTCTTCATATAACTTTGCCAGCCTTGTGTGCCGCTACTCTTAGCAATGGTTTCTCTACGTCTTGGTGTTTATGTGAGAATCTATCACAACTGCTTTCTAAGAAAATTTTATTGACTTCTCTATGAACATGCAAGCAAGAAAATGCCAATTTTTATCTTTTATTTTTAGGCCCTTACGTGATAACAATCCATTTGTGGCATGAGGTGTTTAGCAATTGCAGAAATTTCATAAACTTCAAAACTGCTACTTTGTACATAAATCATCTTAGTGTGTAACCTACCTTGAGTGTGAAAGTAGCATCTGCATATAAAAGGCTTCTGTTCTATGACCATCAATGTAAGAGCTTAAAATATGCACAACCTTTTCATCGTGACAAGCCTACCGTTTCTTTATCCTAAAAATATTGTCACTTAGGCATCAAGCCTGGGATCTAATGAACCTGCTATATCAGGGAAAAAATCCTGGTGTAGTCTCATTTATTAATTACAGCACAATTACCTTTTTGTATGTACATGTGCTTGTAATACAAATTTTAAAAATGAGTGGTTGCCTAGGCTCAGATTTATTCTACATGTACTTCAAAAAATATGGGTAACTTCAATAAATTTATGCCAAACCATCGTGTGTCAAAATTCAGGTGCTTTTATCAATCTGATGTTGCTTGATATATGAACTGAAGCTAATCAACTTCAAATCTTTATACGTTAGGTGGTTAGGGTTCCAATCTACCACTGCAGTAGGAGTGAAACTTCTCTATATGGGTTCAATACTTCATTATAGATAAACAGATCATATACCAGCTTTTCAAACAGTTCTTGTCAAGATTTTTTTGAATCTGGTGAATAATTATTTTTAAAGCAATCCACTACGGGATTACTTTATTATATTGCTATAGCATATGTGATGTTTGGATTTTGATACATGCTCCAGGATTCACAGAGGCACTTCTAGCTTCTCCCCCACTGGGCTCCTGTCTGGTGAGCAGTACACCATCTCGTTATGTTTTATGTCAATTTTTTGACCTGCCTGATGCTACATGCTTGAGAATGCATTTTGCCATGATTTCTTTAAAGATGTTGAGCACAGGGGAGGAGTTTAGTCTTAATCATCTAGCTTTGGTTAGGGTCGGTGCTTGTCTCGAACACTTCTCAAGGTGCAATGTTGTTTTTACTGTCACTGTGATGCCTTCGGTTTCAATTTCAAAGTTCAGAGCTATTTTTCCCTGCAGAGTAGGGTTCTTCCACCTGTCAATGAGTTACATATTGACTGGACCTAACAGATGATTCCACAAAGGTGTCATTTCTTTTTCTGATTTCAGTAAGGAATCCTTTTTCTAAGCTGTTTGCCGACCATTGAGATTTGTATGTGTTTCATTTCATATTTCATTAGTTTGAATAGTTATAGGTGGTTTTAGCTTACCATTTCTTAAAGAAATATCAATTGGCAGCTCTTGATTCATCTGAATCCTCATATTTGATGTTCTGTTGTATTTAGAAGTATGGAGTATCCTGTTGTGTTGGTATTCTCTGGTGGTTTGTAAGAAACTTGGCTATAGTAAGAACCCTTGCATATATTGATTCGTGCTATTTTTAGGACTAGATCATCCATCGAAAGCTGTAACATTGCTGGTTGTTCCAACTGTTGTCTTGGAAAGGAAATCATTTTTCCTTGGAAAACATGGCTGTCTGCTTGCCAACATTAACTCTATTAGGGACACACTAGTGCGTCAACCCCGTGCTTTGCACGGGCTAACATGAAACACTAATACTAAAAATTTATATAATACATTAGAAATTTATATAACTCTAGTTAATTGATATTTATTTTTTATAATGTCATAGTGTTAATTTATATGCAAATTTAAAGGATTATTTTAAATTATATTTCACAATAACACAATAGTTAATTTATAGGTAAATTAGGGGATAACTTTGATTCACTTTTATATATTTTAATTCATCTTTCATAATATCATGGTGTGTAATTTATATTAAATTTCATGATTATTTTAATTCATATTTTATAATGGCATGGTGGATAATTTATATACAAATCTAGAGTGTTATTTTAATGGTATTTCATAATGGTATAGTGGGTAATTTATAGGAAAATTGAGGGACTATTTTAATGATATTTCATAATGGTATGGTGGGTAATTTTTAAAAATATAGAAGTTTGAGCTGAGAATAGAAATAAATTATGTCTAGCTTCTGCGCACGGGTAGCGCACGGGTTGCGTAGTGATCAGAAGAGGAAGTAATAATATTATCCACATTGCAATCATTGAATAGCTGCAGAAAATGACCATTTGCCACTGTTCGATCAAGTCGCACTCTTACATTGTCACCACTTTTTTGTCTGCTGTTCCATGTAAAATTGGGCCCTGAAAATCCCAGGTCCATGAGACCAGTCCTCTAGACATTCTCTAAATAGATTCATTTGT
>Ga0182169_1000037_pt1 | contig 9385 bp, 9 predicted proteins | sample G5R1MG_26_FD_123219 | JGI IMG/M metagenome (GOLD analysis project Ga0182169, IMG submission 123219) | Switchgrass phyllosphere microbial communities from Michigan, USA - G5R4_NF_01AUG2016_LD1 MG | ecosystem: Host-associated > Plants > Phyllosphere > Phylloplane/Leaf | place: USA: Michigan... | reverse complement strand
GTCGAGCTTGTAGACATGATTAGGAAATTATGGATCCTCAAAGCCTAGTGGTTGTTCAACATATACCAACTCGGAGATACCCATTAAGAAATGCACTTTTCACGTCCATTTGAAATAGCTTAAAATCATGGTGAGTAGCATAGGCAAGTAATATACGAATTGATTCAAGCCTAGCTATGGGTGCATAAGTTTCACTGAAATCCAAACCTTCAATTTGGGTGAATCCTTGGGCTGCCAACCGTGCTTTGTTCCTGATAACCACGCCATTTTCATCTTGCTTGTTTCAGAAGACCCATTTGGTTCCAATCACATTTTGCTTGGGCCTTTCTACTAAGGACCAAACTTCATTCCGGGTGAAGTTGTTCAACTCCTCTTGCATGGCCATCATCCAATCCAGATCATCAAGTGCATCTTCCACCCTAAGAGGTTCCATAGGAGAAACAAACGAGTAATGTTCACAAAATTTTTGCTAAACGGGAATGTGTAGTTACCCCTCGTTAAATGCGTCCCAATATGTTATCAATGGGATGATCCCGTTGAATGCTTTGATGCACTCTTGGGTAAGGAGCCTAAGATCTTCTTTGAATGGGTCCATCATCATCATCATCATCATGACATTGGTTGATGGGAGAACCAACATCATGAGCACGTGAAGTGATGTCTTCACTTTCTTCTTGATCGACATGTTGAGCTTGATCTTGTTCAATGACTTGATCATGACTAGCTTCTTGAGGTTGTCCGTGTGCATCCGGGTGCACATGATGGGTGGATAAATCATGAGGAAAATGCACAAGTATGTCTTCTTCATCATCTTGAACCTCCATGGGCCTTACATCACCAATGGGCGATAGTGCAAATGACTTCGATCATGTTGCCCTAAACCCTCCGTAAGGACTTACCTGTCGGCAAAAGCTGGGACTGATAGTGCAACCATGAGAACCACATGGCTCTGGCTTTAGCTCAGTAATAGGATCTTTTCTAGCTTGTTAGAGGTTACCTTTATGGTGCAAGAGGGGCTTGCCACTTTGGGTATAGGACTGCCCCTGTTCTTCTATGTATAGCCGCGAAGGAATTGTGCCATAGTAAGGGGGGGTCCTACATCTGCCTGCCGAGGAAACCTCGCGGCCCTAACATGTTAGAGGGAACTATGGAAGGCTTCATAATGTACCCTGCCTGCTCACCTTGGGAGTGTTAGGGGGTCGACGGGCCCCAGGCATTTGGGTAACATGACTCATGGGTAAAGGTGCACAACCTCTGTAGAGCGTTAAAAACTGTTATAACAGCCGTGCTCACGGTCACGAGCGGCCCGAAAAACTCACAGAATAAATTTTTGCCTTTATGTTGTTTACTCCTGATGATTATGATGATATTATGATGATGCTCTATTATTCAGTTGGTTCTGATATATGATCATGAGGGTTAATTGGGGCTTAAGCATAACTTGGTATTAATTAAAGATAAAATCTTGATTTACTAAAATGCTAATCACAGTAAACTGTGTCTACCTTTTGAGCCTCATGAATCCCCATGTTATGCTTGTGGAGTACGAAATGTACTCACGCTTGTTCATTTTCTATTTTTGGATAAAAATCCCGAATGGATAACAGATGGCAGTTGGTATGAGGACTACCCCGAGGACTTCTAGGTTTGGGTCAGCCACTTGACCATCCCTGTGTGGAAGCTGCCATGCCTGAGAGTTATCTTTAATATTCCGCTTGTGTTGTAAGACTTTGTGAGTATTAAACGTGATGTATGAGACACGGTAATGATACTCTTTGTATTTGTCGACTTATGTGTGCGACTATTCCTGGGGCGCACATAAGATTAATGCACTCTATTTTGTCCTTAAAATGGAGTGTGACAATGAGGTCTTGCGAATAGCGATGTTTGTCGTACCTCTCTCCTTTTCCTTGTTGCCTTTGTTCTTCTCATCATTGCTTGAGTCATCATTTGAATACCATTCTTCACCAATATGAGCTTCACCTCTCTTCTTTCTTCGATTCTTCTTTTCATCATCCTTGTTGTACTTGTTTTTCTTCTTCTCTTTTGGACATTCGGCAATGAAGTGCCCATCATCACCACAATTGTAGCAAAACCTTTTCTTGTTTCTTTTGCTTCTATCACCATAGTTCTTCTTGTACATCTTCTTTCTCATTATTCTTCTAAAGTTTCTAATAATGAAAGCGGCCTCTTCGTCGGAGTCCTCATCTTCTTCTTCACTTGATGATTTGTTGTAGACTTTCTTCTTTCTCTCTTGACTTGTTCCTTGTTCTTGATTGGCCTTGAGAGCAACACACTTATTGTTGTTCAGTTCTTGCGATTGATGGTTTTCAGCTTCTATTGCTTCATCATCAAGAATCTCATGATGTTTTATCTTAGCAAGCATCTCATGTGGTGTCATCTCTTCATAGTTTGGTCTCTCCATGATGACTGCCGCAAGCACATTATTCTTGTCTCTATATGCTCTCAATAGATTTCTTGCCGCCGAGTTATCATCCCATCTTGTGTCGCCAAGAGCTCTTATTTTGTTGATCATTCCATGAACCTATCAAAAATTTGTTGAGTGGTTTCTCCTTCCTTAAGTGTAAAATTTTCAATCTTGCCTTGGAGAAGTTCAATGTTACTCTTTCTCACACTTCTATCACCCTCATATGACACCTTTAGAGTGTCCCAAATCACTTTTGCATTCTCTATGCCGTTAACCTTGTTGAACTCTTCCGGTTTGAGGCATGATAGAATCAAGGACACGGCTTGAGCATTGAGATGGATGTCATAGTAATCTTCAGCGGTTAGCTCACTATCCTCTTTGGGTATTCTTGTACCCACATCTACAACTTCCCAACATCTTGCCGCAATAAGATACAATTTTATCTTGTATGCCCAATCCATGTAGCTCAATATCATCGAACTGAGGAGGCTTGCCGAGGTTGACATATGGTAATTGCATTACATTTGCCTTGCTTGATTGAGAGTAGTCCAAAGGAACATGGTTGATTTGCTTTGGTGAAGTTGGCTTCTCAACATCAACTTCCTTCTCTTTGCGACCACCGGGTTGACTTGACCCACTACCAATATCTTCACTTCTTTTGCTTAATACATCTCTCAACATATTGATCTCTTCTTGCATCTTGCTCATCTGCTCTTCGAACTGCTTTGCTTATTTTTCTAGCATCTTTGCTCCAAGCATCTCGGCCAGCTTGGCCATCTCCTCCTCGGTCATCCCAGACATTATTTACCCTAAGCGCTAACACAAGGGTTAGGCTTCGATACCAATTGAAAGGATCTACAATGCCTAGGGGGTGAATAGGCGTATCTAAAAAACCTAAAACTCAAACTCAATGTGGAAGTCAGAAAAGTAACCGGTACTACCAGGTTTGGACCGGTACTACCGGCAACTACCGAAAGTACCGAAGCAAACCGCCGGTACTACCGGTCAGACAGGAGAAGCTATGAACTCTTAAGTAAATGAGCTTGGATTTCAGATCTACGAATTACCCCACTACCAAAGATGATGGTGATGACTTTGCTACCCTCCCTTGAGCTTGTGACACCTCCAATTTGTAGATTGGCCCACCAAACTTTGGAAAAAGGTTGGGAGAGGAGGAACATGGGCGAAGCCGTGAAAACACAAGTATTCACAAACAACACAAAGCACACGGGACAAAGAATTTATCCCGAGGTTCGGACACTCCACAAAGAAGAGCCTACATCCACGTTGTTGAGGTGACCACTAAGGTCGGACTCTCTTTCACCTCCTTGCCTCTCTCAAGGAAACCACAAAGGTCTCTTAAGCTTCTTCACTAGAATCATAGGGTAAATACAAACACTTCGGGATGCCCTCACAAATCGAGCAACACGGGCTATCCCAAAGAACACCTAGCCGCCTAGGGTTCCAAGAACCCAAGAGTAACGAATGCAAATCAAGCCGGCTAGACGGAGGGATCAAGTGCTCAAGCTATGAATCAAAGTTTGCCTCACTCAAATCCCTTCTCTCAACTCTAATCTTGCAAGGATTGAATCTAGGAGCAAAGAGGAGAAGTGAGAGGGAGAGTAAATGCTAGAGAGATGCTTTGTCTAAAGTTAGGTCATAATAAATGAGTTGGTTGCTTCTCTAGAGAGTGTGAGAGGTATTTATACTTCTCACAGTCTGAGGGGTACCGGTACTACCAGTCAGCACTGGTACTACCGGTCATTGGGAGTTTGCTGACCGTTGGGTCAACTCTATAGTCAACACAGAGTCTAATAGAAAAATCTGGCTGCTACCGGTACTACCGATGACATACCGGTACTACCGGTTGAGCTGCCTATATAGAGTTAGGCGCGAAGTTCTGGACTCTGATCGGTACTACCGGTTAAACACCGGTACTACCGGTCTAGTTGGCTCAGTAGGACTTTGGGCGCGAAGTTCCAGACTTTGATCGATACTATCGCTGGTCGGCCGGTACTACCGGTGGACTACCAGTCCAGTTGGCTTAGTAGGTTTTGGGCGCGAAGTTCTATAGTTCCATCGGTACTACCGCTGATCAGCCAGTACTACCGGTGGACTACCGGTACTACCGGTCCAGTTGGCTTAGTAGGTTTTGGGCGCGAAGTTCCAGAGTTCCATCGGTACCTCCGGTGGTAACCGATACTACCAGTCCTCCAGGGACATAAACACTCCCAGCTGTGTATGTGAGTGCTATGTGTCTCTCAAGCATGTTTAAGTTAGCATTTTGAGCACTTTATTTTCTTATAGCTAACTAGATTTGCATCCCTCTTGATAGTGCGGCTTTCCTATACTCAAGAAAAAGATAGATCTACTTTAAGTTCCTTGAGAATTCAACACCGTCTTTCATAATCAAATTGAGGGGTGTCGTTTCACCGAATATACCATTTACATCTTTCATTGAGACCAACACCTGTGTATACACTTGATAAACGTGTTAGTCCCTAATTTGGATGTCATTAATTACCAAAACCCACAACGGGAGCGAATGCACTTACAAACTCCCCCTTTTTGGTAATTGATGACAACCAACTTAGGCTTACATTTGATTGAAAAAATTCAAACCTTTAAGCCCCAAAATTTAGGAAGAGCTCCCCCTCAATGTATGCATTGGATTTGAATTCCAATTATTAATCATAATTGAGCATGCATACATTTGAAAGAGCTCCCCCTAAACTTTGTAAACCGTGGGGTGCATAAGTGCGTGAGACAAGAATCAATGGATAAGTGTGATGCAAATGACAATCCATATCACAAATTCATAATATAGAGACATGAATGGTTATATTAGAAAGAAAATGACTTAAAACACATATAACCATTCTAAGGCCACAAATATCATCATAAGATTATAGGCATTCAAGATATGATATGACAATAAGCATAATTGTTTTGCCTAGAATTTAAACATCACAACCAACAAAGTTCTTGTCTCACACATAGTTCACCACGACATAGAGTTATTACAAACCATAGATAATAAAGTTTTGGGCTAACATAGGAATAAAATCATAGACGAGCTAGCTATTACATCATGAGAAAGCCTAACACTCCCCCTTTGGCATCAAATGCCAAAAAGGGTAGGCATGAGAAAAACAAGCTACTCGTCGGCGTCATAGTCCTCGTCATTGTCACTCTCATCCTCATCATCATCACGTCCTCTGGTAGCTCGGGACAACTCGGCGTACTCCTCAAAAGGATAACAAAACTGGCGCAAAGGGGAAGAGGGCTCCAACCCAAGCTTGTCTTCAATACGGTGCAGGCGACGGTCATCCTTTTCTGCCTTGTAGCAAAAGGCAGAGAAAATCATCTGCAAAGCATATTTGACCGCACCGCCACGGCCACGGCACGCGCCACGCCCACTAGAGGAGCGAGCACCACCACGGCGAGAACTGTCTCTAGTGGGGGTGCTAGAGCTGGGCGCACGAGAGGGATGAAGACCTTCACCCTTAGGACCAAACAAAGCTCTGGCCTGAGGAGCAAGCAAGTTTTGGATGCTAGGCTGCGGATACTGGGTGGAATGCTAGAAGCAGCGGCCCATAACTTGCTCAATGATGTACATAAGATAAGGAGCATATGGAAGCGACTTGTGGTGGTCATTTGCCGCTTCATGAATCTTGCGCCAAAGAAGATCTGAGATGGAGAAGGAAGTAGCATGCTCACCAAACCGAAGGAGGATCTTGGGAGCATCATGCAAGATACTGGTGGTGTCTCCAATCTTAGGATCAAGAGTGTGACGAATCATATTGTTGAGCACATAATAGTAGGAACGAAGGAAAGGCATATGAAAATCGGCCTCCTTCCCATGGAAGTACATGTGCTGAATATCATCATACGCAATGGTGTCAACTCTATCATAGAGACTAGGATACGAGCGATCTGCAGCACCAAATCCAAGAAGACGAGAGAAAGAGACATAGTCAAGGCAGTAATGAACTCCTGTCATCCAATGAATAACCCGAGTAGGAGCATCAACCAATAGGTAGCATAAAACTAATAAATAATCTACGTATTCCAATTAAGCTGAAAAGCCATGAAATCAAGAAGCTTGACCTCCTTAAGATCCTTCACCAACTGATCGATCTCAATGGTTTGATTTTGCAGCGAGGAGAGATTGATGGCTTTATGAGGAAAGATGGGGGGTGAGGTACCTTGTTCACCCCACAAATAGATCATAGACCAATAGTAGTCAGACTGAAACTGACTCCAAAACCTGTCCTCGAGGGATGGATCCTTCTGAAATTGATAAGGATTTTCGGTCCGCTGATTCCTCAAATCGACAGCTCGCCTCCTGTAGTCGATGGCCCTGCGAGGCGTATAGCTACCGCGAGTAGATGGAGGATGCACTGAAGGATTGTAATGCTGATGCTGTCGAAGAAGCCGGTGAGTAGGAAGCACACCGATGAGCTCCGGAGTACGGGCGACCACCCGAGGATCGATGGCCCGACCATGAACACGAATCTCATGCTCCTTCGGAGAGATGTCCTCAGAAGCCGCGGCGCCCGCCATGCGATCCGCATGGGTGAGCGGTGGACATGGAATGCCAATGTTCGACATGGGTGGACGGAGGCTAATGTCATCCACATCACCATGGCCAGAAGCGCCACGGCCACTTGAGCGGCCACGTTGAGACCGACTACTACTGCTGCCCTCACCACAAGCACCTCGTGGTGGGTTCTTCCTTTTATGAGGATCATGAGGCATGCTGTAAACCAAAGAAGAAAGCATGGCCTGAGAAGGGGCGAGATAGAGTAAGTAGAGGGGCGAGATGGAGAAGCACCATGGATGAATCATGCCATAGGGATCGGTACTACTGGGCAAGGACCAGAACTACCGATCCATGACCGGAAGTACCGGTCGCACTGCAGCAAGATGCATCCTTTGGGATTCGCCAAATCGACCACATGAAGCGCAAACAAAGTATAGTAGCAGCATCAAGACAAGGAGAGGAAGATACATAAGGGAGGAAACGGCCTAAAACAAGGTACATTGGGAGATCAGGGAGGAACTCCAAAATACCTTGAGCGAGGAAGAAAAGGGCCGAATCCACACGCTCCAAAGCTTTCCATCGGCAACCAACAACGTCAAGAGGTGCTCCTTGGCCGGGGAAGGCTTGTCCTCAAAAAGCTCAGAGAGTGGTGGAGGGAGGAGAGAGATCGAGGGGGGAAAGGGGTCGGGTGGCGCCGTCGCCAGGGAGAAGATGGTGCGGGTGTGGGTGGTCAAAGGGCTGGGTGGGTGGGTGAACAAGAGGCAGTAAAAAGTTTATAGTCAGCCGGTGTTCGGTACTTCCGGTAATGACCGGTACTACCGGTCACAGCCGGAACTACCGATGGCTGATCAGTAGTTCGCGCCAGAGCGGCCGGAACTACCGGTTAAGGATTGGTACTACTGGTCACAGACAGGAACTACCGGTAAGAAATCGGTACTTCTGGTGGTACATAGACAGCTAAAACAGAATATCATTGGTACACAACTGCAATATAATGGAATTCAACATATTTTGAAAAATTCTCATGTAAGCATTTTGTGAATCTTTTCTAAAGTTTCTAGATGAATACATCAAAGAGTGTATGCAAGACATCAAGGAAAGTTACGAGAATCAAGGATATTTAGTTCACTCCTCAAAGCACAAAATCTTGACTCATCTAGAGGCTTTGTGAAGATATCGGCTAGTTGTTTTTCGGTTCTTACATGACAAATTGCGATATCTCCTTTGGCTTCATGGTCTCTCAAGAAGTGATGCCTAATGTCTATGTGCTTTGTTTGAGAGTGGTTTATAGGGTTATTGGCTAACTTAATGGCACTCTCATTGTCATACAAAAGTGGAATCTTGTTTAGCTCACAACCAAAGTCTTTGAGAGTTCATTTCATCCAAAGTAGTTGTGCACAGCACACGCTGGCCGCCACATACTCGGCTTCGGCGGTAGACAAGGCAACACTATTTTGCTTTTTGGAGCTCCACGACACCAAAGACCGACCAATAAATTGGCAAGTCCCGGTAGTACTCTTTTGATTAATTCTACAACCGCCATAGTCCGAATCGAAATAGCCGATTAAATCGAAAGTGGAGCCCTTAGGATACCACAAGCCAAGATTAGGAGTGAAAACTAAATACCGAAAAATTCTCTTAACTACCACTAAGTGACATTCTTTCGGATTAGCTTGATATCTTGCACACATGCACACACTAAGCATAATATCGGGCCTAGATGCACAAAGGTAAAGCAAAGAACCGATCATGGAGCGATATACCTTTTGATCAACGGCCTTGCCATCTTTATCAAGATCTAGATGTCTGGACTTAGGCATTGGGGTTTTGATGGGTTTGGCCTTGTCCATGTCAAATTTCTTCAACATATCATTTGTATACTTGGTTTGACTTATGAACATGGCATCCTTGAGTTGCTTGATTTGAAATCCAAGAAAGAACTTCAACTCGCCCATCATGGACATTTGAAACCTATTAGTCATGATCCTACTAAAATCCTCACAAAACGTCACATTAGTACTACCAAATATTATGTCATTGACATATATTTGGCAAACAAAGATATCTTTATTGACTTTGCACGTGAATAAAGTAGGATCGGCCTTGCCTATCTCAAACCCTTGTTTGAGTCGGAAGTCCTTAAGTCAATCATACCAAGCTCTAGGGGCTTGCTTGAGCCCATAGAGAGCCTTGTCGAGCTTGTAGACATGATTAGGAAATTATGGATCCTCAAAGCCTAGTGGTTGTTCAACATATACCAACTCGGAGATACCCATTAAGAAATGCACTTTTCACATCCATTTGAAATAGCTTAAAATCATGGTGAGTAGCATAGGCAAGTAATATACGAATTGATTCAAGCCTAGCTACGGGTGCATAAGTTTCACTGAAATCCAAACCTTCAATTTGGG
>Ga0182169_1000036_pt1 | contig 9409 bp, 10 predicted proteins | sample G5R1MG_26_FD_123219 | JGI IMG/M metagenome (GOLD analysis project Ga0182169, IMG submission 123219) | Switchgrass phyllosphere microbial communities from Michigan, USA - G5R4_NF_01AUG2016_LD1 MG | ecosystem: Host-associated > Plants > Phyllosphere > Phylloplane/Leaf | place: USA: Michigan... | reverse complement strand
CTGCTCCAGCTGGTCCGCGACACCGGCGCCACGCACGTCTACTTCAATCATCTCTACGGTTTGTTTCTCCCTGTGGCATATGTCTGTCCTAGCTCAGTTTTTTCAAGGAAAAATAGTTATTTTCATAGTGTTATTAGTCGACAGTCGTATCCAGGATTTGCCCTTCTTGGTATGTTCATGCTTCAAGATCAACTCTGGAACTTGGCTATAGTAGATGAAACAAAGCAACTTTATAACCTATTCTTTATTTCAGTATTTATCTGATTTGCCACATGTTGAGCGGATCTAAAAGGTCATTCTAACAGTATATTATTAATTTAGTGCTTGATATAGTAGAAGTATTGATGTATCTTATTAGCATACCACCAGAATCCACATGTCAACTTCTTCACAATTTAGCAACTCTGAACCATGGTCTCGAGTACTCGAGTCTTGAATCATGCCATACATGTCAACTGAGCTTACTCACTGTTATTAATATAAATTTTATCTATCAAGTAAATTCCCAGCATTTCGCCATCTCCCTCCTTAATTCCCAAAAGTTCTTTGCATCCCCAACTAACCATCCCAATGAGGTAATAGCTATATGTCCAATTCCTGATATAGTAGTACTATGGTTTTCACTCCATTCATTGCTTGTTCTTGAACCATGGAATCTTGCTTTAAACCTTTGAGACCACCACATCTAGCTCCATAACCGTGTCACCATCTTTTCAGACCCTATCTCGCTGGTCAGGGACCACCGGCTGAAGGAGATGCTGACGGCTGAGGGCATTGTCGTGCGATCTTTCAATGCGGATCTGCTTTATGAGCCATGGGAAGTTGTTGATGATGAAGGGCAGCCATTCACCATGTTTGCCCCATTCTGGAACAGGTGCCTCAGCATGCCGTACGATCCCCCAGCGCCGCTTCTGCCCCCGAAGAAGATCAATTCAGGTGCTCGGAGAATTATGAATTCAAATTTTCTAGCTTCTACCCGTTTTCAGAATAATTTACGAATCACAGAAGTTGTTATGGAGTTCCGATGCATCATGCTTTGCTTTGTATATTTTGCAACAAGAATGCACACAATCTCAATTAAAATACTGCATTATCTGTGTTTGTCTTCTGGGAACAATGTACCGTAACTGATCCTTGTAAAATTACTAATAGTTATTTAGTGCTACTTAAGCATAGTATCATAAGCGTTCTGCTACAAGTTGACATTGGAATGAGTTCTTCAGTTGATTGGCTGAAATTTTGAACAGGTAACTTATCAATGTGCCCATCCGATGATCTGATCTTTGAGGATGAATCAGAGAGGGGAAGCAACGCTCTTCTGGCCCGAGCATGGACACCAGGATGGCAGAACGCAGACAAGGCGCTAACGGCCTTCCTCAACGGTCCTCTGGCTGACTATTCAGTGAACCGCAAGAAGGCTGATAGCGCAAGCACATCCCTACTTTCACCTCACCTCCATTTTGGTGAGCTTAGCGTGCGCAAGGTCTTCCACCTAGTTCGTATGAAACAGCTTGTGTGGAGCAACGAGGGCAACCACGCTGCTGAGGAGAGCTGCACACTGTTCCTGCGTTCCATTGGCCTGCGGGAGTACTCCCGCTATCTGAGCTTCAACCATCCAAGCAGCCATGAGAGGCCCCTCTTGGCACACCTCAGGTTCTTCCCCTGGGTGGTCAATGAGTGCTACTTCAAGATTTGGAGGCAGGGAAGGACTGGATACCCGCTTGTGGATGCTGGCATGAGGGAACTGTGGGCGACAGGGTGGTTGCATGACCGGATACGTGTGGTGGTGTCAAGCTTCTTTGTCAAGGTCCTTCAACTTCCATGGCGATGGGGTATGAAGTACTTCTGGGACACTTTACTGGATGCAGATCTTGAGAGCGATGCACTGGGCTGGCAGTACATCACTGGCTCTCTCCCTGATGGGCGAGAGCTTGACCGGATTGACAACCCTCAGGTGCGTGCAACTTTTAAGTTATGAATAAATCAGGCTATTTTAGTGGTGACTATTTTGTACTGAATACTGATGCACTGTCATGTCACTCCAATTTTTCTGTTCCAGTTTGAAGGCTACAAGTTTGACCCGCATGGGGAGTATGTCCGACGGTGGATTCCGGAGCTTGCAAGGCTGCCGACAGAATGGATACATCACCCATGGGATGCACCTGTTTCCGTGCTACAAGCTGCAGGAATTGAGTTGGGCTCCAACTATCCTCTCCCCATAGTTGAGCTAGACGCAGCCAAAGCCAGGCTGCAAGAAGCCCTGTCAGAAATGTGGCAGCTGGAAGCTGCATCAAGGGCCACAATGAACAATGGAATGGAGGAAGGTCTCGGTGACTCCTCGGAGGTTCCACCGATTGAGTTTCCTCAAGAATTACAGATGGAAATCGATCGGCAGCCAGCCCAGGCAACGGCCAATGTGCCGATGACTGCTCGGAGGCGTGAGGATCAGATGGTGCCTACCATGACGTCTTCACTGAACAGAGCTGAAACAGAGGTTTCTGCCGACCTGGGGAATAGTGAGGACACTAGAGCACAGGTTCCGTTTCATTCACATTTCGAACCTCGAGTTGAGAGGGAAGATGCAATCCAAAATGCAGAAGGCCCTGCTCCTAGAATCAATGGAGTTCACCAGCACAACATCTTTCAGCAACCTCAGCATCGTAGGCAAGAAGCTGTTGCGCCATCCGTGTCGGAGGCTTCGAGTAGCTGGACCGGGAGAGAAGGCGCTGTAGTCCCAGTTTGGTCACCTCCTGCAGCATCAGGCCATTCAGAAACTTTTGCTGCTGATGAAGCTGACGTTTCTAGTAGGAGTTATTTGGATAGGCATCCACAGTCGCACCGGTTGATGAACTGAAGTCAGCTATCCCAGTCACTGTGAGTTCGGATGCACCGTAACCCATTGTTCTCAGTAAGTTGCATTGTTGTTGCACTCACATTGCAAATTGCATGCTTCATGATAATATGCATGATTAGTACAAAAGAGGATGTTTTGTGCTCCATGCAGCAAAAAGCTCGAATATTGTAAATAATTTGGAGATATGAACAAAGTGAATCTCATATTTAGTGTAAAACAAAAGGCCACTCTAATATAAGAAAAAGTTACTACTGCATTGGTAGTAACCTAGTAGGTATAGTATTATACAAAATTTGAAGTCCTGGGAAGTGGAAAAGGCTACTCTAAATTTGAAATGCTATCTAACATTTGATGTGTTGTGACTGCAGGACAACAGGCTGGGAAGTGGAAAATTCCGTGCAGCCAAACTTAATCGGTTAGGGTTTTCTAAAGATGGGATTCATATGTAAATTTTCCAGTCTGTTGCTCATCTATAGTCTGGTGGGCATGCAAACCAGGCTGCTCGTTCCTGTATGTGATAATAGTCGTGTAAATCTAATCCGCTAGAACTTGTGTGATCGACATAGGGTGCTTAAAAAAAGTCACTATTATTGATCAGACAATGAATGTTTTCTGTAATTTTGACCCTTTTTTGGAGGTGTGCTATGCATGTAAATGTACATTCCCTTGTGTCTGTTGACCATTAGCGATCTTTGGTTACTATCTCCGATCCGTTTCTCGTTTCTTTCTTCTCCTTTTTTTTTGAGCTGATTATCAGTCTCATTCTGTCACTGTTTGGGCGGAGGAATCATGGTTTGAGTAACCTGCTTGCGTTGGGAATTTGGGGGCAAATGTTCTTTCAAATTAGATGTGAACCATGAACACGTTAGGAGCTCTGTTACGAGACAGCATCTACACAGCATGGATACGATGAGATCTCGATCTGTTTGTTTGGTTCCGGAAGTAGGACCGCTGCCAGGCTAGAACTTGCAGCAGAGAATGGAGCCGTCTAAAAGGCCCCATAAACGCAGAGGCCGTAGGGAGCCCAGTAGAGGACGAATGGAAATTACAAATTAACAGATTTGATGCACGAGAGCAGCATTTCCCCCCTCTGAAGAGCATTGTTGGTGTGAAGCGGTACATACAACTAGATGTAAAATGATTCCAGATGTAGCATGTAAAACAAGATGCTAATGCCCACACCAGGTTTAACTGACCAAAGCTAACAAACCCAAACATGTAACATGGTTCCAGAACCCGAAGTCATCACAACTGGGAAGTGGCATCCTAGCTTCTGAACTAGAACTAATGTACAGTGTGCCCAATAGCAATGTTCCATTCTTTAACAAAAAGATGTTAGCCCTGAGAGGAAACTGGTCAGGCGCACTTAACAATTTACACCTTATTGCATCCCTGGGAGCAAGATTCTATTATCCCCTGTACACTGGAACCACCCAAAATCTGGCGTCCTCATGTCATACAACCTCTTCGATTGGTGATTTTCCATGGAGGTAATGAAATAGTAGCTGTGTAGGTACAAGAGTGAACTTGCATGCTCCAAAGAGAAAGGGTGAAAAGGAACAGGGAAGGCCAGGGAAAACAATCTAACTCTTCCCACCAAGGCCCTCGTAAAACAAGATGTACCCATGGTCTGTGTTGCCCGAGTATTCATGCGAGGAACCGAAGAAAGTTTGCAGGGTCTGCTCCTCAACCATCTCCACATTTTCATCATCAAAGAACAACCAGTGGTTGTGGCTTTTGACGAGGCTCACATAATGCCCATGGTTGGGGCCACTTCCGACATGGACCACGACAGCGAAGAGGGAGTACTCAGTGTCTACGTCATCGGATGTATTACTGAGCTTCAGCTCCATGGGGAATACTACCCGGTATGAAAGCTTTTTATACCGGCCAAGCTGCTCAATGTACTTGAAACGCTTTAGGTGGATCACCAATATGTGGGGAGCCTTCTTGATCTTCATTCTCTTCTGTGCTTCTTGCAAACTGGAATGGGACCAAATATTGGAGTTCAGCAGCAACAAAGAACTTAAATCAAGATGATGGTCCCTTCCGTAAGGTTGCTACAACTTGTAATTTTGTCAAAATCTACACCATAGATTGGGTTCTCACAAAGGTATGAGAAGCCAAGGTCACTGAGGGTCAGGGCTTTACACAATTACGTTGTAGCAAAGATATACCAAAACGAGGTGTTCACCAATTAGAATGACAATGGCCAGTAAAACTGATAAATGAAAAAGACAACCTAAGGGAAATTTGGTGTAGTTACCTGCAGCATTTGTCACAGAAGAATTTGTCTTCTGCATTTAGAGTCTCTGTAGAGCAGAAGTTTTTCAGGCAGCTTGTGATAGAACTATTTTGTTCAATGTCAACACTGAGATCAAGAAATGTTTCATCTCTTGCAGTTACTGTTTCGCATCTTAAGCATCTTGTCTCATTCGTCAGTATGCCCTGCAAAGTTTGTGTCCATTTAAATGACGGAAAATTGAATCTAGAAGATAAAACACAAGGTATTTTTTAATGATTTCAGTCACCTGAAAATTCTTATGGACCAGGGTAACTGGTGGCTCCTTTTTAACTCCATTGGCTAAATGTTGAACTGGACCATTTGGAGCTTTTTCAGGAGATGATTGGGGGGAGTCCTTTGCAGCACTAGACTCCTTTTCCAGAATATCAACAAGTTCATTCAATAGGAAATTTAAGAACTCATGTGCGTCCTACAGAACAACCATGAAAACATATATTAGTCAAGAGAAGTGACTGCTTTGGAGCCATCGTAATTCGTAAAGACTAATAATTCCTGAAATGACTACTTTTGAAGCTATTACAATAATCCAACATTACGCAATAGCAGATAAATACGAGCATGTGAGAAGACATGCAGTACTATAAACTACAATAATGAGACTGCAATTGCTCATATCCATTACTTACTGCTAAAGTAAATATTGCTAGAGAGTTTGTTTTATATTGTGTCAATCCAACACGATGAGGCTACCATAACACAGCAGATCACATGAAATACAGTGCCATAAGATGTGCAAGTTACCTGGTGCATGTAGCTACGAAACAACTCATTCTGTTTCTTCACTCTCTGAACAAAACGTTTTGGAGCAATAACACCAGTTTTTTTCTTTGCTTGGCTTATCTACATGATACAATGAGCACCCATTAATTCATTACTCATGGCAATATCTTGCAAAAGTTTCACATAACATACAAAACACTATGCAGTAACACCAACACACATGGGAGGGTGAAATAATTTATTAAAAGATACGTGTCATGTCAAAGTTCTTTATTTTATTACTTTACTTGACAACAGATCATAGTATATGCCAATTTACAGTACAGCACCCATTACCAAGGTGTCCATGAAACAAGTGCAAAGCAAAGGCAGCACAATAAATAACTTGATAGCCACTACCACAAAGCCCACATTAAGTACGCCTTAATGTGAGACTCATTATCCATGCATGTAACTAGCACATGCATGATGCATACATGAGAGTAAATTCAAAACACAGCATATGTAGCTATAGCAAAATCACAACAGGGGAAATCCAAATAAAGATGATTTAAGAGAATGTGTTTTTTCAGTTTCATCAGTACCATCGCACTTCAATTATGAAGCAAAAGTAAATCCCCAACAGGCCAACACTTAAATTCATTAAAAGCAGCATATGACACATGGAATCCCAAATGGGGCCCCTATTGACAGTGTTATCCAAAGAAAACATACACATACAGCTACTGCATTTGCTAGCACTTCAACTAAGGAAAAGAGCAATTAATTGGAGATTTTGTTACTTCTAATATGTCACCACAAAAATATACATATCCCAATAACAATTTTTTTAATATGGCTCAAAACATATGTAGAATATGAGAAAAAGGCACTACACATAACCATCAGGTCACTTGAAAGAAAAACATGAAACTCAGATAAGGTAGTACAGGTTACAGTCATCTTATAGAATATGGAATCATCATTTCAGCCTCCAGTGAAAGTGTTACCCAAGAAAGGACAAAGTCTACCAAGGAACTACACCACTCTATGCTCATTTTCCTAAATATTTCTCAAACCAGCTACATCATTTCTTAAAAAAATAGTCCTACCTACACTTTACCTGCATAAAAAGGTCAGCCAAACAAGTCAAAAGATTTTCCTCTGCGTCTCCTGGATTTTTGTTATTTGCGTAATATTCCAGTAACTGCTCCCTGAATGGAATGCAAAAATAAAGTGCCTGAAACAAAAGTATCATTGTCAGCTTCATGTAGTTATGCACTTGACAGACATAATACAATGTTAACTACAATATTTTGCACAGGGTACATAATCTGAAGATAATAATTTGCAATACACATTAAACCAGCATCACTAATATCTGTTTTTCTGAGAAATTTTGAAAATCGACATCCAATTCGTGAGCCTTTCAAGATTTGACACTCATATCACAATGACATGCGGGTCAGTGTGTCAAATCTGAAAGGCTCACGAATTGGACGTCAAATATCAAAATCTCTCATTTTTTCGCTGAACAATAATATGAGGGCCATTTCTAATGTGTTCTAGAAAGCAATGGTGGAGCAGCAGAATTTGAAAAGGTGGCGACAGCACATCAGATTGGCTTTCTTAAGACTTCAGAGACAGCAAATGATGAATGCCGGTACCAATGCCTTAATCTCCTGTACATACCTCCCCACAAGACCCTCACCCCCTGCCACCGCCACTAGCGGATCAGGCCATCCCTGACAAAGATGTCTCTCCTGCCACTACCACAGCCAGATCAAGCGCAGCCCGAACCCCGAAGCATGAAACAGCAGCTGCAGCATGTCCTTCATGATGTGCTGGACTCATCGCCAATCCCCTAGGCAAAACACAGATTCATGATTCGCTGTGGGGCTGCGGTGGCAGGGAGCAGCAGCTGTGAAGAAGATGTGGTGCTACCAGAGGAAGGACACAGCAGTGACCATGGTGGCAAGGCCTGCGGGGTCAGATCCAGGAGGACAAGAGTGGCCAAAGAGGAGGAAGCCAACTCGAGAGGGATGGATTCCAGGGACTGGTGCTGATGTGGTGACGGAGGAAGGACATGGCCAGATTGCCTCACTCCCCTGGCCTACCCACCACAAAAGGAAAAGGCGGCAGTGACAAGAGATGACAGAGTGGTAGAGGATGAAAAAAAAACGAAGAAGTTTCTAGTGGGACAGTAGTAATTCGGGTACGGCAAGTGGTATGTTTGCAAAATGGTTAGCGGAAGTGGGTATATAAGCAATTTGCCCATTCAAAAAAGGAATGCCTGTTTTTAAGGACGCTGAAACTGCAAAATTCTCAATTAAATGACTTAACTACTTAAGCAGCTGCCATGTTCCCTAAATAGGTAATTCAAGTCTTTTCTGGTATGACAACCTTGTACTAGTCGTACAAGTATATCTAGTCCCTAGGCAAGTGGATCACAGTAAGTCGGAAGTCATTCATTAAAACTTGGTGGTTTCCGACTCAAAATACAAGTAGTATGAGTAGCCGAGTAGGCATTATACCATAACTCATAGCTGAGTAGGCATTATACCATAACTCATTGGCCAGTAGTCTTGCACGAAGACATTGAATCGCCGACAAACAAATGAGGGTAAGATAAACACCTCTAGTCCAATATTTTGGTTACATGCCACAACCAGATTAAATGTTGTAAGATAACGCAGAGCACATCCTGCCATCACGTACACATAGGATTCCAACCATCCAAACATATCAACACATGTTACATTACACTAGCACAACTCGAATGTGCTGAGCAACTACCACACAGATAATTTCTATCAAACTGTCAAAGGATTTTAACCATGTCAACAGGCACATCACATTCGATAGCACATCTCAATCCAGCGGACAAGTGTAAAGCCAACAAAATTACTAGCATCAGTCACGGCTATCAAAACTTACCGCCTAAACAAATCAAGGAAGGCGCGAAACCCGGCCGTTTGCCCGTTTCGGGATAAACAAACAGGTCACCACACCGCGCAGCAAGCTACCGCAGCTACCAGTATCAGAACTAGCATAACCAAGCAGCAAATCTACTAGCTACTGGTGTCGGCGGGAGTGTATGCAGACCTGGAGGACACTGTTGCAGTAGCAGGTGTTGCCGAAGTTCTCGAGGCCGAAGTAGCGCTCGCCTTCCGGGAACTGGTCGCCGAGGGCCTTCTCGAGCTTGGAGCCGCTGGCTCCCATGACCATCCACCGGTCCAACCACCCGGAGGCGGCGCCGGCGAGGTACCGGAACCCTGACCCGAGCCCTGATCGGCTCCTCTCGGCCGCCGACGAGGCCTCCACCGTGGGCGATCGCACCGGATTTGCCGTCCTAGGGTTTGGTGGCTCCCCGCGCGCGCGCGCGGCGGAGGGAGACGGGGAGAGGAAGTAGTACGCGGTGGGAGGCGGATGCGAAACCCTAGGGGTTTCGATCCGGGTGGGCAAGCGCGGCGAAGATGAGGAGGAAAGAATCTGCGCTGCTGCTGCTGCTGCTCCTTCCGTTGGGGATTTCTCGCCTTTTTCTGGGGGTG
>Ga0182169_1000035_pt1 | contig 9416 bp, 5 predicted proteins | sample G5R1MG_26_FD_123219 | JGI IMG/M metagenome (GOLD analysis project Ga0182169, IMG submission 123219) | Switchgrass phyllosphere microbial communities from Michigan, USA - G5R4_NF_01AUG2016_LD1 MG | ecosystem: Host-associated > Plants > Phyllosphere > Phylloplane/Leaf | place: USA: Michigan... | reverse complement strand
GACGTGGTGGAGTGGAAGAAGAAAGAAGGGAAAGGGAATCGAACCCTAACCCTAGACAATTCCCCGGCCAAGAAACCCACAGAGGATTAGAGAACCTCACCTCGTCATCATCGCCGTCGCCAGCGTTTGAGGGCAGAAGGAGGCCGAGCCGCCGTCGGCCGCGTGCGTGTGTGCGCACGACGGGCCAAGAGGGCACAGTCGCGGGGCCGCTCGATAGCAGTAGCTTGTGGTCCCAATTCGAGGACATTAACAACATCAAAAGAAGAAAATTTGAATACCAAAGTTGTAGATCCCTTCGAGCTCTACAATTTAGAGTCTGAGTTTGTCTTATTTGGACTTCGCATGAGGAAGTTATGGTCAAATACTAAAGACTACAGAATAAGAAAAGTCTGATTTCGGGGCAAACAAGAGTCCTACTTCATCTCCAAGCAAGAATTATCTAAATAAAAGGGTGGAGGGCGCCCCGGGGTATAAATACAACCCCCATGAGACCCCCAAGGTCATCCAATTCATTATCAAGGCGATAAGATGTAGAGAAGGGGGACAACTGTAGAGAGGAGAGTTGAGGGTCTAGTTCTAGGCTAAGGATTATAAGCTCTTCTAGTTCCTAGAGGTAATTAGAGGCCTTGCATGGCTCTCTATTTGCATTGTTCATAGAGGCTCTTCATATCATCGTTGGAGGTATGATCATAGTTGTTACTTTGATATGCTATCTAATGAAGTATTGATCTTGCTCTAATTATCATATTCTTGGTTCTAGTTCTTCATGTTCTAGTTATTAATGTTCTTGATCTAGATGCATGTGTTCTTGAATTATGTTCTTAAGGGTTATGTTCTTCTAGCTATCTAGATCTTTGATCTTGCTTACTAGTAGAATGGTTGCGTAGCTCGTTTTTGTGATCATGGTGATTAGAAGGCTTGCTATGTTTATCATATTATTAGACTATGTGAAGTGATTAGAAGCACGTTCTCTAATCATGTAAGCCTTTTGAGAGCTTCTCGTCGATTACCCCATTTTAGGTGACATGTGGGCGGGAGAAATGTTAAGCTTGATAGAGGGGGCTTGGTCAATGATCTAGGTTTAATTATGCTATCAAGGGCAGGCTTGATCATGCTTATCTTGCCTTGACTGCCTAGTTATCTCGAGTGCTCTAATCTTTTGGTTATTCCTATCATGCTTGTTTTGGATCCAATTAGAGCTTGATTAGACCCTGATTTGTTTCTCCTAATCAGATGTTCTAATTATGTTCTAATTGCTTTATCATCTGACTTAGACTTAGATTAGACATAGAATTAGAGATAGGAATAGAGATAGATTAGATATCCCTTTTACCTTGTGTTTACCTTAAGCTTGAGATAGTTCATTCTCTATTAATCGTTTCCACAGATTGACAAACCCATGATATATACTCATTCTGGGGAAAAGCTACACCGATACTGTCACTTGCAATATAAGGTTTAGCGCGCTTAAGTGCCGTCAACAAGCTTTTCTGGCGCCGTTGTCGAGGAAACGGTTAATCGAGTTTGAACTAGCTTGAGCTTATGTAAATAGTGTTTTGGTTTGTTTCTTGTTTAGTTTTTCTTTTGTTTATATCTTGACTAACCCTCTAACTCTTTAACTTTGTTTTTACTTAATTCTTGGTTTAATGATAGCTTAGCTTTGTTTAGCTTATGTTTAGTCTCTAACTAGTTTATTTTCTTGTTAATATCTCTCTCAATGTATAGTTCTTTTATCTCTCTTGTATATATATTTCTTTTACTAACATTAGCAGGAAAAGTGGGCCTCAGTCCAATAAAAAGAATGTTTTTCCAAACCGAGCTCTTTAATGGTAGGTGCTAACGCTGTTAGTGTCCCATGATCCATTATTGAGTTTTTCTACAGATATCGTACAGAAGTAATCATAGAAATAAAGGTACGTCTGTTGTGTCAATTAAGTTTTAAGAGTAATGTTCTTTGGAGCTTATTTGTTCTAAGCTACAGATACTGGAGGCAAGAAGATGAAGATTAGTTGAGAAGGTTTCAGAAGCTAAGGATTGATTGAGTACAAGGAAGATGAAGATAAGGAAGGTTTATCATAAGATCAATCCAAGCTCCAACCTAATCTTGAGATGCTCTCGGAATTCAGGACAGCAGCACCTTGTGGGACCAATTCGAAGACCTTAACGACCTCAAATGAAGAAAGTTTGAATACCAAAGTTGTAGATCTCTTCGAGCTCTACAATTTGGTATCTGAGTTTGCTTTATTTGGATTTCAGACGAGGAAGTTATGGTCGAAATACTAATGGTGCAGAAAGCTAGAATTTCGGGAAAGACAAGAAGCATTCCTCTCCAATATTAATGGTGCATGCAATCATGGTATTCAAAGGAAGAAGATGAAGCCGCCATGGATTCAATAATGATATTTGAACTTCACTTCTTCAGGATAAAGATAATTCTCTTTTCAATCATAAGTATAATTTTAGATTCCCTGAGTTTGATTAGAGTTGTTTCTTATACCATTAAGGTGTTATTTGGTTGATTGTTATCCTTTTATCTTTTCTTATGTTTTTGTTTTTCATTTTTCGTGAAAGCTTCATGTGATAACCTTGAGTTTTATTTCTTCAAGTTTGTGCAAAAGTAGAAGGGGGCTTACCACTTTCTACCCCCAAGTGGTTCAGCCTAGGTTTATTTTATGTGCAAATTTCTTTTGAAGTTTTAAACATAAACATGTGCATGTTTCTCTTGATATATTTTATATGCACAATGCTATCTTTGAAAATTTGAAATTTTAAAACCTTTGGCTCTCTAAACAAAATCCCTTGTTAGAATTTTATCTAAGCCCACTTTTATTTTATTTCTTTTAAAATCATCTCTCTAATTTGGCCAAAATAATTTGGAATCCCATCTTGTTTGTCCCATGTTTGGTTTTATGAATCGAATTCATCTATGATTTAAATATGCCTTAGTAATTTGCTATGTGATTTCATTTGAATTATGGTTGACTTGGTTCATGAATCAAATGTTTGTTTAAATCCCAATCAACCATGTGACTCTTTATTTCTCTCTAATCTTTGCCATGATGTTATTATGCTATATATATTTGTGTGCACTATGAGCTAACCATGCAGAGAAATCCACACTTAATTTGAAATATGAGATCAATGCTGCAAAAGAGTACAAGACAAATTAATGATGATTGTGAGAAGGATTTGACAAGAGTTTGAAGACATCATCAGAATTTGCAAGAGAATGATTGAGTTTCAAATTGAAGTGAGATTGGACTAAATGGAGGAGAAATTGAAGACGAGTACAAAGCCTATAGGGAGTTATCAGAAGATCAAATCAGCTACTCAATGGGAACGAAGATGCAAGTCAATTATCATTTTGCATCACATTTAAGGAGGCTTTGAGGAATCAAAACTTTACTCTCATGTCGGAGAAGCACATCAATGGCTAATACCAGCAGTCATGATGATTATTTTGGTTGAGAACAATAAAGAAGATGATCACTTGAGATGGTTGAGTAAGATTGATTGAAGGACAATGAAGGCCAGCCATTTGAGAAAGAGAAGAACTCCATTGAAGTCAAGTTAGTTGAGGCCAAGATCAGCAAGGATAGAACTCAAGGGTCAAAGCTATTTGACTAGAGATGGAGATGAATGAAGCCAAGTGAATCAAGATAGAAGAAGAAACTGGTGGTGATCCATGGAGATTGAAAGAAGATTTGAAGCTATCATTACATTGGATAGTGAGAAAAGCTCAACAATGGTGCTTCATATAGAAGGACTTGGATCAAGGATTGAAGTTTTAAGGTCAACAATGGTGCACTCAAAGTTTCAGCCATGACTTAGAAGCAAGAATGGAGATAATTATCATCAAGGGATAAATAAGACGATGATACAAGTGAACCATCTTTGAGTTATGGATTGATAGTCATGGAGGAACAATTTCGACAAGACCCAAGTGCAAAGGTTGAAGATTGTCAACATCAGCGGAGCAAAAAACAGGAGGCTGAAAATGTCATCAACATGGAGCTCATCCTCAAGAGGAAAGGATAGAATATTTTCTTATATTTGGGAATCCCATGAAGTCCTCTTTCCAACGCAATAAGAATCACTCAATTCGGATATTTCTACAAGGAGCAATGTGCAAATCATTGAAGGCTGCGCGAGCTGAATTGAAATCTGGACAGAACGCAGTGCTTAAGTAAAAAGGACATAACTCCTTCATATGGAATCGGATTTGGATGCATAAGTACTCATTGGAAATATAATTTCAGAGGCTACCCAATGGACATTTTGTTTGAGGTATGTTCTATTCTAGACAATGAGATATGCCACGAAGAATGAGGTGGCAGCGACAATGGTGATATCTACTTGAGGAAGGTGATGATAACAATGATGAAGAAGGCTTGGGCAATGCTTCCATGGGATTTCTATGATCAAGTTCAGTTGCAAGAAGTGTTAAAGATACTGGTACATGAACATACAAGCGGAGGATTGTGCACACAAGTGATGCTATGATCAAGACACGATTAAGCTGCACAATCAAGTAACAAACCTCATGGACACTTTGGATTCTTACTCAAAGGACCATGGCTTCACTTCAACGGAGGTAGGTAAGAAGTCTAGCTCTAAGACTTTAACTTAAGCACTTTTCGGGAGGCAACCCGTTCTTCTTTTAATGTGTTAAGAGTCTTTGAGTCTTTTTAGAGAGAAATGGGAAGCATGACACCACCCTTTGAATCTTTAGCTTGTGACTAGTTAACTTAGTCTAACCTTTGTTTTCTTTTAGATAATCAACATCATATCATTTCATATTTTGTTTTCCACCTTACATTTGTATTTGCATTTTTATTTGTTTCTTCACTTTTGATATGATAGTATGGGGATTTTCATAAACTTTTTGATTGAATGCTTTATAAATATGTTGATTCTCGGCCGAGTTTTCTTCTTGGTAAATTAAGTGTAAGCATGGTGCTTAGACTTAATTTGAGACCATCATCATTTGGTTTTATTGAAAGTTTCTTGCTAATCATATTTCTTGTGGATAAACTTTCCGCCTTTGTTATGTTAACATGTTTGGTTTTCTAAACTAATTGGGGTGCTTTGTTTCTTGGCTTAAAATATGGTGTTTTACCTTGAAATTTTGACAACCTAGTAGTGAACATGGTATTCAGTGCTAGGTGTAAACTCTTTTGAGTTTGGTTTCTACCTTTCATGTTGCTAACTTCATGCATACACACTTGCACTCACGTACATCCACTAGGTTTTTTTTTGTTTTTGTTTTTCTTTTTACTAAGATTGACTAGGCCACAAGTTAAAAGTCATTGGGAATGTTTTTGGATTATGGCAAATTGCTTTTACTCTTGACCGTTAGCTCGAGAGTAGTATATGCACTTAATTTGTTTTACAGGATATGATTTCATGACAAAAAAATTGAAGAAATCTCAGGTAACACATTTCAAACACCTACTCTTTTCATTTTTGAATTCTGCATTTATTTTGCCTATCTCTATCAACTTGGTGTTCCCTTTGTTTTTAGTCTGTTAATTTAGTTTTATAGTGTGTTAATGTTACATCCATGATCATGCCTCACATATCCTCTCCTTAGAATAAATTTTGATATCTTTGTTTTCTTATGTTCTAATCTCAATAGTTATACTGATTAATGCTCTCATAAATCATGATCTAATATGCTTTGACCAGCATTTATGTGATAAATATGATTGTTCATAAAGACCCATATGGTTTAACATGTTTAGATTTTAGTTTATCATGATGATCTCCTTATATTTTTGTTTTGAAGTTTAAATGTTATGATCAGTTTCTTCAGTTTATCTTGTATAAGCCATACTTACCAGAGCCAAAATGAGAAACTTAGTTGATCAAGTTCTATCTTAAATGAGTTAGATTAAGATTGTGATCTAGGGTTTGAGACTTCAAAGCTGGTCATTCTTGTTTGCGTAACTCTCCTTTGCTAGCCTTTTTATCCATGCATTGTAACTTCCTACATTGGAGAAGTTGCAAACCTCGCTGGATATCCACCCAAAACCAAAAATCTCTTTGTATATCTCCATTGACCACAACCTATTTCATCTAGAGTATGAGAAAAAGAGAGAGAAAGAGTGGAAGATATTTTGTTTCAAACACTTCTATCCTCTTGTTTAATTGTTGTTTATACTCGAGGGCGAGTATCATTCAAGAGTGGGGATGGAGAGCTGTCATGTTTCAAAAATAAAAAGAGATTTTTGAGGAGGCAAAAAGAAAGAGAGAAAGAAAAAAAATACCAAGTGGTCAAAAAAAAGAGAGAAGAAAGACCAAGTGGTCGCCATAAAAAAAAGAGAAAAAGAAAAGCTCCTCAATGATCTCTTGATTTAAAAAAAAAGGGTTTGAAGAATCAAGTCTTGAAGCATCAAGTATACATCTCTCATATATATATACTCCAGAGAATTCTCCAACCATGTACAATCCAATAGCAAGGACTTCATTTGTGCCTTGAGATCATTCTTTTGACATTTGCACATGTCCACCTTCCAAAGTGTGTGTCTCATCTCTTCTATCCCAACATCATTTGTATTCCATGACCTTTTTGAGAAGTCTCAGTAAAACCAGAAGATTGCTTTCTTAGTTTGACAATACTTTGAGTTTGAATTTTATTAGGATTCATATCAAGCTCCAAATAAGTTTACACATATGAGTGGTTATATTTTGAAGATCTTTTGTTACTGAGAGACTGGAGAGTTGAGTGTGATTCCTTGGCTTTACAAGATTGATCTTTTGGAACAATGATCTACTTTTTGAAAAGGTTTTATATTGAAAAACAAGGAGATCTATCATCGATGAATTTGATTTCTTCATTTTATCTTTTGTGGGATATGCTTAATTGATTATCAATTTGTCATATAATCGCTGGTCCACACTAAAAAGTTCGAGAGCTTAATTATGTTTGACTTATTGATTTTAGAGTATAAGGAAACATTGTTTTTTATTCTCTACTTACTCGAGGACGAGCTAGGTTTAAGAGTGGGGATGTTGTTGACGCATGGTAACAACGATATTTATGCTTTATATTGACATGATTTCATGTGTTTTCCAGGATATATCTTATGATGAAGTTATGTTTTGCTAACAATTAACCCCATATTCGAGTATGCCCTTTGTTTCTATGCTTTATTGAATATTGCAGGAAAATGAGGAATAATTACAATAATTGAGAAGGCTACTCTTTGATGGATCAATGCTACAAGTCCATGGAGGTGACATGATTAATAAAAGAACAATTGAAAGCCCAAAAGAAGGCCCAAGCCCATTAATTGAGAAGGTTCCAGAAGCCAAGGATTACTTGAGTATGAGGGAATTGAAGATAAGGAAGCTTTATTATAAGATCCATCCAAGCTCAAATCAAATCTCGAGCTACTCTCGGAATTCAGGACAGCAGCAGTTTGTGGGCCCAATTTGAGGACCTTAACGATGTCAAATGAAGAAAATTTGAATACCAAAGTTGTAGATCTCTTTGAGCTCTACAATTTAGATCTGACTTTTCGTTATTTGGACTTCGGATGAGGAAGTTATGATCGAAATACTTAAGACTGTAGAATAAGGAAAGTCTGATTTCGGGGCAAACAAGAGTCCTACTTTATCTCCAAGCAGGAATTATCTAAAGGAAAGGTGGAGGGCGCCCCGGGGTATAAATACAACCCCCATGAGACCATCAAGGTCATCCAATTTATTATCAAAGCCATAAGATTTAGAGAAGAGGAACAACTATAGAGAAGAGAGTTGAGGGTCAAATTCTAGGCTACGGATTAGAAGCTCTTCTAGTTCCTAGAGGTAATTAGAGGCCTTGCATGGCTCTCTAATTACCTTGTTCATAGAGGCTCTTCATATCATCGTGGAAGGTATGATCATGGTTGTTACTTTGATATGTTATCTAATGAAGTATTGATCTTGCTCTAATTATCATATTCTTGGTTCTAGTTCTTCATGTTCTAGTTCTAGTTCTTCATGTTCTTGATCTAGATGCATGTGTTCTTGAATCATGTTTTTAAGGGTTATGTTCTTCTAGCTATCTAGATCGTTGATCTTGCTTACTAGTAGAATGGTTCCGTAGCTCGTTCTTGTGATCATGGTGATTAGAAGGCTTGCTATGTTTATCATGTTATTAGACTATGTGAAGTGATTAGAAGTGTGTTCTCTAATCATGTATGCCTTTTGAGAGCTTCTCGTCAATTACCCCGTTCTAGGTGACATATGTGTGGGAGAAAGGTTAAGCTTGATAGAGGGGGCTTGGTCACTGATCTAGGTTTAATTATGCTATGAAGGGCAGGCTTGATCATGCTTATCTTGCCTTGAATGCCTAGTTATCTCAAGTGCTCTAATCTTTTGGTTGTTCCTATCATGCTTGTTTTAGATCCAATTAGAGCTTGATTAGACCCTAATTAGTTCCTCCTAATCAGGTGTTCTAATTATATTATAATTGCTTTATCATCTAACTTAGACATAGATTAGACATAGAATTAGAGATAGGATTAGAGATAGATTAGATATCCCTTTTACCTTGTGTTTATCTTAAACTTGAGATAGTTCATTCTTTGTTAATCGTTTCCGTGGATTGACAAACCCATGATACTCATCCTAGGGAAAAGCTACACCGGTACTGTCGCTTGCAGTATAAGGTTTGGCGTGCTTAAATGCTGTCAACAATAAGTTGATAAGACAGTGAGTTGCCATAACATTGGCTATTAACCCTGCTCAAGGGGGATGATAGGAGAAGATAGTAAGGTGCCATCCCATTGGCTAACCTGAAAGATTGAAGCGTTTCAATTCTCACTGTCAAGATAGACATACGAACCATATAGAAACAAGACACTTAGTGTTTCTAGATAAACCTTGACGAATAGAGGATGTGCATTCCACTTCCAATGGTTGAAGAGCCATATATCTCAATATCTGCTGAGGTTGCATTTTCAGATCAGACGACTGTTATTGTGACCCCTGCTGTGGATGTTGGCTCGTCAAGCATGACAAATGAAAGAACAAGAAACTTTTGACTTACACAGTGTCTGAGCCTCTGGCTCCTACTATTGCTGATGATCCATCACTAGAGCAGCCAATAGAAATAGAACAAGACGTGCTTATGAGGAAGTCATAGAAGAAATTTATAGATCCCTGACGACTACGATACATATCTTAGTGATGATATACCCTCAGAGGGATATCCCTTTTGGTATGAGAAAGACATATGAAGTCCCAAATCCTACAAATGGCTTGATGCCATAGAGGACGAAATTAAACATATGAGTTTGGATGCAATATCTTTCAAGAAGAAATTCCTGAAGGAGCCAAGACAATAGACAATTTTTTTTTGTCTACAAGACAAAGAGAGACTCCAAAAGGAATATAGAAATATAGAAAGAATTGTGAACAAAAAGTTG
>Ga0182169_1000033_pt1 | contig 9596 bp, 6 predicted proteins | sample G5R1MG_26_FD_123219 | JGI IMG/M metagenome (GOLD analysis project Ga0182169, IMG submission 123219) | Switchgrass phyllosphere microbial communities from Michigan, USA - G5R4_NF_01AUG2016_LD1 MG | ecosystem: Host-associated > Plants > Phyllosphere > Phylloplane/Leaf | place: USA: Michigan... | reverse complement strand
GTTACACCTGGAAAAAAATAGAAATTTATAAAACTTTAACTCTGACCTTCCTTTATCCATTTTCCTATCAGATCTTATAAAATTTACATACTATTTTTAATTTTCCTGCACTTCAAAACATCTACTACTACCATAATAATTACCAGTAAGATTACAAAGGAATTATGCGCGCGCAACGGGCGCGCAATCCACTAGTTTATATCACATTTGAGTTCCCGAGAAATCAGAGGTGCTTCAATAATGTAGGGTCCACAAACAAGTGCAACTTAAGAAACTGTTTGGCGATAGATAAATCTAAGCAAAACCCATCTAATTTAATAGAGTTTAAAAGGCACGTGGACCGAAAAACAAGTCTCATACCCCGCGCATATTCTGGTCGCCATATTCTACCGACGATTCCCGTCATCTCCAAATTAATTTTAGTATGGGACCAATTAGGCTGGAAAACTTATCTCCTTACCTTTTCCGTACATATGTAAAACATTCCAAACAGAGTCCGCAATGTGGCCAGAGCATCAGTTTTCGTGAAACTGCAATCTGTAGCGGCGCATATTCTGGTTGCCATCTTATATGGCCGATTCCCATCGCCTACTTCATATTTTGGTACGAGACCAGCTGGATTGGAAAGATTATCTCTTTAGCTTTCTGTCCATACATAGAACACCCCAAATAAAATCCATAAGGGACCTAGGCGTTCATTTTCGTACGACCTACTCCAGCAGTCCAAACCTCCCTCATGAATAAATTGGACCTCAACTTGAATTGAGAATCAAATATTAGATGGGTAGATAATATGATGTCAAAAAATAAATAAATCTAGCAGAAACCTATTGGAAGACATGTCAATTTTACATCGTGTAATGCTAAACAATCTAAACGTGGGTCTAAGATCTATGAAGACCGTTAGATTATATTATGGGAATTTATCTAAGAGTGTTTATATCATTAAGTGTGTGAATATTAGGTGTAAAATGTTACTCCCTCCAGGTCCCAAATAAGTGTCATTTTAGAAAAGCTAGAAGTCAAACTTTTAAAACTTTGACTATATATAGATTTTATATTATTTAGTTTTGAATGTTGAAAGTCATATGTATAGATTTGTCTTAACAAGCACTTCTATAAAAGTATAAATTTCTTATGATATTTATTTATATTCTAACAAATACATTGGTCAAACTTATGTTTGGGAGACCGTGTTGATGTCCAAAACAATACTTTTTTGGGACCTGGAGGGAGTATCTCTTAAACTCATTCTTTTATAAAGTAGATATATACTACTTGCCAGTGGCAGTAACTAGCTTAATTATTAGCCCATATAATGATCGATGCATGAGGTAGGGGACAAGACCTGTCGCCCCATGGCCAGGCGATAGGGTGCTTATCGCCCGGTGGTGCGGCGACATCCCTGATCCCCGTGACCCGCGCCGTTCCCACGCCACATGCATGCAAGCCAATCGATGTCTGTCGCCCGAACCTTAAGGCGATACGTGTATAGATGTGTAATTTGTGGTTATAGATGTATTCGTTCCATCTACAAAAGAATAAAATTATAACAATACTTTATTTTAAGTCAAACCATCATAGATTTGACTGAGTTTATGTACAAATATAATAACATTTATGATATCAAATATTTATATATAAAAATATATTTCAATGTGAATCTAATGATACTAATGTATTAGCATAAGTTTTAATATATTTTAATATAAATTTGGTCAAAATTATGATGATTTGATTCAAGACAATGCTAGAATTTATTTTTTTGAAAAGAGGAAGTATATTTTTGTAATTTTCCTTTTTAAATATATATTAATAAAAAAGCACTCCGACATAAACGCGATGCGCCAAACGAAACGTATAAGTAGTGGGCCGCCAATCCTCGTGGGCTAGTGGCCCATTTGCGAACACTGCCAATACCAGCCCATCTCCCGTCTCTGTCTCTCTCCCAAAGCCGGCCGGCCGCCGCCTCTCCTATCTCCGCTGCCGTCCCAGGCTCCCAGCCTCCGCCCACCCTGTGCGCGGCCGGCCGGGCCGCCCATCGCCGCCACGCTTCTGCCTGCCTGCCGCCGTCCTCCTCCGCCCCGGGCACATCCACCTGCCGCCTGTCGCCGGCGATAAAGAAGCTCAGCAAGCAGACCAAGCTAGTGTGTCGAGGTTCGTTACACTTTCTTCATCTCCCTGTTCGATTCTGCACCCCCACTTTCGGTTGAGGGTTTCTTCGCACCCGATCGCGATTTGATTCTGGGCGAACTTGCTGCTGCAGAGCCAAGTGCCTAAACTGGGGAGTCGAAGGAGGTCATCAAAAGCATTTGCAGTGGGAACAAAGGGTAAGTACTACCTTTCATTTCTTTCCTCTGCTTGATCATGGCTTGCTAACTTGGTAGCACTGGATTAAAGGAACGAAAATTCTGTTCTGCAAAGCGTTTAGTGCCATGTCTGCATACTTAGCATTACTCTGTATGTTAACATTATTTAGCAAGGTCATCACTCGAGTATTGCATCTGTCTAAAGTTTATACCCACAAGGTCACAACCAGCTAAATGTTTTCATTATTTGTCAGGCCGTGCCTCCCAAATATCTTGTCTTTTGCCGCATTGGAACCTTCTGTGGTTAGAATGGCTGCACCCAAGCCCATTTCTCGGCCTGTTTCCCATGTCATTCTTGATTTGGATGGCACCCTCTTAAACACAGGTGACTGGAAACTTGAAAACGCTGAGAATTACTGGTTTTGGAGGTGTAGAGTGTGAATTAAATTCACTTGTCTGGTGGTCTGACTTTGATTCCCTTGGTGGTTTGATGTGGCAGATTCCGTTGTAAGCAAGGTAGTTAAACCATTTCTTGTCAAGAATGGGAAAACGTGGGATAGCAAGAAAGCTCATAAGCTAGTTGGGAAGACATCATATGAAGCCGCATCGGTTGTTTTAGAAGACTATGGACTCCCTTACTCTACAGAGGAGTTCCTCTCGATGATTACTCCGATGTTCAGTGAGCTGTAATTTCATTCGAACTTCTATGTGCTTCTATATTTATTTATATTTTTGTGGAAGTCTTATTTACTTTATGGCTGCATTTTTTTGATAAGATCCATTAACGATTCTTCCATTTATTACAAGACGTAGCTGTCTGTTTTCTTGCCAGTCAGTTCTCAACTTTTGTTTTCTAAGTTACTGAATATCCTTGATTGACTACGCCTCTTATTGCAGGTGGTGCAACATAAAACCTCTTCCAGGAGCTAATCGGCTGATAAAACATTTAAAGAGTAATGGGGTGCCTACTGCTTTGGCTTCAAACTCACCAAGGTCTAATGTGGAAGCCAAAATTTCCTGCCAGCAAGGTATCTCTGAAAATCTGATTCGGCACTTTCTCTTTTATATATATATATATATATATATAGTTATTAGTGTATTTGTACTTGTCTTGTATAGGATGGAAAGAGTGTTTCTCTACAATTGTTGGTGGAGACGAAGTAGAGAAGGGGAAGCCATCCCCAGATATGTAAGCCATCATGTTACATGATACCATCATCTCTGATACTCCAGATTGCTTACTTCATCTCATTTTCTTCTTTATTTGCTCTGCTGATGTGATGGTATTCAAGATTTTTGGAAGCTGCAAAAAGAATGAACACAACTTCTTCAAATTGCTTAGTGATCGAAGATTCCTTGTAAGTTTTCCCTTCTATAAATTTATGCTATATACAGTATACTCTCCAGAAAAACATAATGTGCCATCATACCATACCTCCTGAAAACATAAAGGCTGAAGGCTAGTGAAAATCATGTTCTGAATATGCTTGTGGAAACACTTGATATTTGAACTAGTAATAAACTGTTTTTTCCTTGCTGTATTTTAAGAAGAGAACAACGTTATGTTTCATTTTTGACAGATAATTTTAGATATGATGCGCCATAATAAGGTATCATGGTACAATCCTGATGACTTTGTTTAGTAATACTAAGTCATGCATGACATCTAGAATTTGTACTGAAGTAATCCCTTTTTTCTGATAATCATTCCTTTTTCTGGTTCAAAGATGATATAGTATGAAGTACTTTAGTGAAGGCTTTACCATTAACATTATAGATAATGGTTGTGCTAGGCCAGGTGTTACGGCCGGGAAAGCTGCGGAAATGTGTGTCATAGCTGTACCTTCAGTACCCAAAAAGACTGCTGAGTTCAGTTCTGCTGATGAGGTGATCAATTCCCTCCTTGACATAAGGCCTGAAAAGTGGGGTTTGCCACCATTTAATGATTGTATGTTCAAATTCTTGAGCTTTTATATACTTTTGTTCATTGAGAAGAGAGCATTATGTAGTTTGGCCTGTAGTATACTACTATTATGTTGAATTTATATTTGTTTTCTTTGATACCACTACACTCAGTTTTCACCTGGAGCACTGATGGTTTTGTTTTTGTACTGCAGCCAACTTACCGGCAGAGAACTTTTCCGACATAGTGTCAGAGCATACATCAGGGGTATACTTTGGCTGGGCGGGACTTTCAACTCGTGGTATATATAAGATGGTTATGAGCATTGGCTGGAACCCGTATTTCGACAACAGTGAGAAGACAGTAGTGAGTGTTATTTAACACCACAGCCATTTCCATGCCTCATTATATTACTTTACCCTAAAAGGCTTTCATTGCAGGAACCTTGGTTGCTTCATAATTTCGGCGAGGACTTGTATGGTGAGGAGCTGCGGCTTGCCATTGTTGGCTACATAAGGCCTGAGGTAATTGAGGGCCAATCAGAATTCATAGCAGCTAGCACTGTTCCATACCTGACTTGTAAGCCATGGCTTTGAAATTGTTAGGCTAACTTTCCTTCACTCGAGGGCTTGATAGAGAGGATTCACGAGGACGGAAGAATAGCAGAGAAGGCACTAGACCTACTAATGTATGCCAAGTACAAAGAGTCACCGTATATGAGAAACCCTTTGCAGCATGGAAGTACTCTTAATGGAAGCCAGACTGAGCTGAATTCCAAGTGATAAGCCCGTGCAGAAGGGCACTAGATAGCTTGTTGCTCATTTTTCATTTTAATTTGACACACACAATGCTGAAGTTAGCACTTTGCTTGCCATGTATTTGCTCATATGCACAAAATGGATTTTTTTTAAAGGATATGTGGTACCTATGAGAAGCCGGTAGCGGCATCTGATTGAGTGTCACGTGCAAAAGCACAATGCCATGTACTAGCTTTCGGTCACATTTTGGTTTCGTCCAATCAAATGAGGTTTGCTGCTTCTTAGTAGCGAACGGCGTCAGGTTTGCTATTTGCTTTTGTCACTCTTGTGAGGTTATGAGTTTGGAGGAACTCCGTACTATGTCGAGGCAACGACGTAGGTCAGCAACGTTGACACATTTCGCTAGTTGTTCATGCGTTTTTCATTGTGTTGGTAGACGTGCAAGTTGTTAGTTTTACATGTACTTTTTGTGATGTAATCGAGATGGGACAGATAATCAGCGTCAAACATTGCCGATTGGAAGGAGTACAAAACAACAGAGTTCCACTAAGCTAAGCTCCCAGGCAGAAAAAAAAAACGAAGAGGGTGAAAATTGGCGGAAAAGGAGGGATAAAAACTCAACCAAAGGAGTTACGTGACATGGTTGACTTGTACTTGAAAATTGAAGCCCTGATTGAACGGAGGGAGGACACGCACGCACGACACGAAGACGCTGCCGTGCAACGGATCCGGTCCCAGGCATCCGCATATCCCCTCTCCCTTTCGTACCCGCCAATCTTCCCCAGAACACAGTTTACGAAAACTATCCGACTTACACGCGGGCCCCGTGAATATCTGGCCCCACTTTCATTGAAACACGAACACGCGGGTAAACTTCCTCGCCCACTGCACCCCGAGCCTTTCGTGCCCGTGCCGTCGTCGTCGGACGAACCCCTCTCCAATTCCCCAATCCTCTCCTGCCATTGCGGACCGACCAATCATCCATCTCCGACGCCCGCCGGGACTTGCCTGCACCACCCCCGCCCGTCCTCTCTCGCGCTCGGAGGGCCCCGGCGACCACGTCGGCAGTTCACGCCCGAGTCTGCCTGCCTGCCTGCGAGAAGGTTCCGGGAGTCCGGTTCCAGACATGGCGAGCGCGGATCTGCTGCGGAGGGAGGAGGAGTTCTACTCCTCCCTCTTTGATCCCGCCAAAGGTACCCGCTTTTTACCAGGAAGATGCTCATACCGAGCTCGCTCCCGGATCGGCCGACCAAATGTGGCATCTTTTACCCCTTCCCTCCTGAAATTTTGGTGCGTGTGTGCGTGGACGCAGGTGGCGGCGTCAGGTCGCGGTCGCAGCTGATTGAGAGGAAGATTGAAGTCCTCGAGGACATGGCCACCAAGGTGACGAAGCTCGTCATCATCCTCATCCTCATTGCTGTTGCCTTCTATTAGGCATTGCTACCCTTTTTTTTTTCATTTTACCTCTGGTGGACGATTAAGTCGAATTGCCCTTCATCTCTGCTCTGCTAAGCTCTTGCGATGTCAAATAAAAAATGGAGTTGCGGGGAAATTGCATCTTTTGTCTGTCTGTATGTAGGCTCTCATGGAATAGTTCTGATGTAATACCAGACCTGTTGTGATCTGTGTTAGGGGTCTGCAGGTTGGTGATTTACACCTTACAATGTTATCTTACACAGGTCAGCAACCGGAGATCACGCAGATGGTTGAATGATCGCCTGCTGATTGAGCTTGTTCCGCGCCTTCATGTTGAGGAAATCAAAGGCCTCTTTGCTCCTCCACCATGGGGTATGCTCCAAAATGCTGCTCGAGTATTTTTTTTTCTAAGAAAAAACGCGGCTTTTTCTTGAATGTCTCTTTTACTCTTTAACATTTGAGTATTTGTTTTAACTGGTTTAGGTTGCTACATGCCTACATGTATGCATTTATGTTGGCAATCATATGCTACATACCTACATCTATGCATTTATAGATCATACGTTTCCAAATGCTCATGTGGAGTTGCTCTTCTACTCGTCATAGGCATCACATGCATGATCTTTTCCTGTGTATGTCTTTGGAAAAGCTCAACTCTATACTATATTGATTATGTAGGCGAGGAACTGCCCTTGTCAGCATTCTGCAGGACAAGTGTTAGTGAATGGGAGGCCTTCAGGAGCATCGACATGGATGCTGAGGTATGTACCTGTCCTGCTAGCAGCGTTCTGTTCATCATTGTTCACAAAATAATTTAGTGAAAAGGCACAACGAGGAATGATATCTGTATACGACACTACCATTACATGCATTTGTTTATGGACCAGTAATACTCCTGCATTTGTTCTTATTTGCAGGCAAGATTGATGCAACACATGAAAAAATCATCCGAGAAACAGAGGACTCAGGTCGATGAGGATGAATTGATTGCACTGAACGCTTGGCGTTGTATAGACCGCCAAACAAGAGACTCTATAAAGAGAAAATTCCTACCCGACCTGCTTGAAATTTATGAAGTACTTCCTTCTTTCCCTTAGTTATTTATTTTCACGTCTTTATCTGCTATCTAGCACATGCTAATTCATCATACCACATTTAATTTGTTATTTGTAGTTTCAAGACTGAAAAGATTAAGTGAAGTGTATGAAATAGAATAAAATTTATTTAATACCAACATTATCAGTTTAGCACTATGCTTGTAAAAGCAAATATGTCCTTGTTACAATCATTTCTAAGGTGCCTAGGATTTGTTAGGAAAATATTTTTTGGAGAGGTCATTGTATTGTGGGTTATTTTGGTCTGCTACCCTGTAACTACTTGTTTCCACATTATGTAAATATGTTTTGGGGCCTCAAAAGTTGGCATCAATACTAGATAACCGAAATTACTTTTAACTAAGTGACTTTGTCAGAACTCCAATTTTCTTAACTTTATTTACGCCAACTGTTATCAATTTTTCTTCCAGCCGATTTGACTCAGCTTGCCAATTGCTTACATTGCCAGCTTCTACCTTTTCATGTTTGCAGGAACGAGTTAGGGCTTTCATTGAAGATGCCGGTGACAGCGATGTGCTTGTGCTGAATGTCCAGGACCCATTTCAGAGGCTACTTCTGCATGGTGTTTGTGAGGTGAGTATGTTTACAAGTCTAATAAAACCCAATAGTTCTCTCTGAACGAGTTTAATTGCTTGTGGAAATAGTTGTATTCTTGATCATGACATGTCACTGCAGTTCTATAACGTAACTTCAACGACCACAAGCAGTGTAAGAGACGGGAAGCCATGGAAAAGCACCACCATCAAGAAGAGGCTTGGCACGGGTGTTCCCTCCAGAATCACATTAGTTAGCTTCTTAAGGATGAAGAAAAATGGGTCCCAGTAACAACATACCTGAGGTTCTGGCGCTCAGATGTGGCTGAGCGTCTACTGAATCATCTTAGTGTCAAGATGACAAATTTGTGCCTTTAGATTCCGTTTGTAAAATATCCATGTCATATTTGGAACACATTGCGAAAGCCATTGGATCTGTTCAGTTGATTCAGGCACTTCAGCGTTTGTGGTGGAACGCATCCTGTTCCATGGGCTCACAGTCTCGGCTGTCCACCAAGGTACTATTTGTGTTCTGCTCACAAAGGTCAGACGTGGAACGAACAATTGTGCAGTTGCGCTTGCCATTGGTTTTTTTAGGACCAAAATCATCGTGTGAATGCCACATTTCGTTTTGTGATTGTAGCAGCAAAAGGTAGGGACTAAGCGGTTTAGTGTGATCCCTGTCTGCGTGTCATGGTCCATCAGGGTTGTAAATATGTTTATTACACTAGTTAGGTTAGTCAATGCCTTAATTAACACTCACTCCGATTACCACACCTTTGATAATTTATCTTATTTAAAATATTCATTCAAATGTGTAAAAATATGTCATACTCAACCTATGTTTAGTGATAAAGCAAATGACAACAAAATATTATAAAAAAATTTAAATAAGACATCAAAGTTTTGATAGAACCACAACGCCTATGCAATGCAATTCACCCACACATATTGGCTTCTATTATCGAACCGTTTTTGGGTCTACTTTTTTATCAGTGGCCATCTCTTTTGTTTTATTTTCGCACCAGTTTTTCCCGTGCTGTGAGTTTGCACATCCATCTGAGCTTCTTCCGCTTCTTTTCTTTCATTTCATTTTCATTCCATTTTGTTTTTATTTAGAATCTATTTCTAGTTTTTATTTTTTATGTTTTAATACTAAGGACATTATTATTCTAAACATAGAATACTTGCTTTATGAAGCTAGAATATTTTACTCTAAGCTAGGACTTTTTTGTGAAGATAAAGTATTTTTCTACTGAAGTTAGAATACTTTTGCCAATGAAGGCAAAATGTTTTTAGCACATTGATGTTCTGATCTTAAGATATTTTTTACACGTTAAAATATTTTGAGAAAAAATAAATTAGCCTAAACTTAAAAAAATATAGGTCACACCAAAACTTATAACCAACGGTAGAAAAGTAGAAACAGAAAGGGGTGGATATATCAAGGCTTTCTGTCCGGTGGATCGAGGCTTTTCATCCAGACAGGTGGACCCAACACCATCTGCCTAGAAGAAATTGATGCACCGAGGAGTTTTGTTGGTCTAGTAATTTACTTATGT
>Ga0182169_1000032_pt1 | contig 9601 bp, 7 predicted proteins | sample G5R1MG_26_FD_123219 | JGI IMG/M metagenome (GOLD analysis project Ga0182169, IMG submission 123219) | Switchgrass phyllosphere microbial communities from Michigan, USA - G5R4_NF_01AUG2016_LD1 MG | ecosystem: Host-associated > Plants > Phyllosphere > Phylloplane/Leaf | place: USA: Michigan... | reverse complement strand
TGAGCCGAACCACGTTACATGACCGTGTCTACTCGGGAGTCTGCATCCCTTTTGCACTTACCTCTTTACTTACCACATTACGTTTCCGCACTTACCCTATCTTGCGTGGCTTTACTTTTCTAGTTAGTTTGATTAGGATTGGCTATAGATTGCAAGTCTTTTGGGATAAGTAGAGAGTATCATAGATAAACCTTAGTCATAACTAGTATGTGTAGGACGTGTTAGGTTTATCTTATGCAAGTAGATTGAGCCCTAGGTTAGAAAGCGAATTAGCGACCCTATTCACCCCCTCCCCCTCTAGGGTCGGACACCCCGGTGATCCTTACACAGATGCATAGTGTTGGGAAGCTATTGGCCAAGGCACTGGCAATGATGTTGGCGCCAAGACCACAGTGCATTCGTCAAGGGTTGCTTCCTGCATGACAACTTCAAAGCTGTCCAACTCGCCTGCTGGTGGCTTCATGGAGACGTGTGTCGTGAGGGCTGCTCAAGGTGGACATCGCCAGAGCTTTTGACTCCATGGCATGGTCCTTCCTTCTAAGGGTCTTGCAACACATCGGTTTATCTAATCGCTGGAGGGACTGCATCGTGGTGCTTTTGTCGACGGCAACCACGAAATAAGTGGAAGACCCTAGAGAAGAATTTACAATGCAAGAGGTTTGCGCTAGGGAGATCCCCTATCGCCGGTGTTGTTCGTAATTGTAATGGACATTCTCGAGCCATCATCAAGGAAGTAGATCGACGTTGGATCCTAACCCGTTACGAGGTCATTAAATCAGGTTTAGAGCATCTCTCTTTGTTGACGACCTCATCGTTTTCGTCGCACCGTCATAGTCCGACCTGCAAAGCCTGAGAAGGGTACTTGACTTCTTTGTTGGTGCATCAGGTCTTCTAACCAACATTGACAAGTGTCAATTGATCCCATTAGATGCGTGGCGAAGCATGTGGAGAGTATGCTCACAGCATTTATTTTCCGTGTCATTGAGTTCCTGAGTAGATACTTGAGGATCCTGTAGCGGTTCGGCCGCTCAAGCACACTACTGAGGAAGCGCTTGTTGATGTAGTTGCCTGTATAATTCCAACATGGAAGTGAGGGCTACTCACAGATGCAGGAAGAGTGTTGCTTGCCAAAGTAACCATATCCGCCATTCTAGTTCATATCTCGATTGCTACCTTGCTGTCTAGCTTGGCGATCACACTACAGGAGAATGAACCATTTTCGTCGGCTGCAATAATTTTCGTCGCCTACAGGGTAGGCCGACAAAAATACATTAAATTAGGTCGGCCAAATGAAACCGACGAAAATAGTCCCTAATTTTCGTCGGCCGCCTAGACGAAACTTAATTTATTTATGTCGGCTGAAGACAGCTGACGAAAGCTAAGGTTAATTTTCGTCGGTTAGGTGATGGGCCGCCAAAACTAAAGTTAATTTTCATCGGCCGGGTGGTGGGCCGACAAAAACTAAGATTAATTTTCGTCGGCGGGTGGTGGGCCGACGAAAACTAAATCCTTTTTTCTCCTCCAGCTTCTCACCCCCTCCTCTCTCCTCTTCTCTCTCGCTCTCCCCGTCTCTCTCTCCGACGCCCACGCGGGCAAGGCGACCGCGCGGCGCGAGCGGGCTGAGGCGGCGGCGCTCGTGGTCCTCCTCCTCCTCAGCCCTCCCTCGCCTGCCTCTCGCCTCTATTTCTCTCCCCCCCCTCCTCTCTCTCCCCTACCCGCGCGAGGCGGCGGCGGCGGCGCGACGCGACGGTGCCCCTGCGGGCGGCGCGCCGGTGCGGGTGGGGCCCAGCGGCCCCCTTCCTCCCCCCCCATCCTCCGCGCGGGGCAGGAGAAGGAGGAGGTGAGCCGGAGCCGGAGTAGAGCCGAGGCGATGGGGCAGCAGTCGCTGATCTACGCGTTCGTGGCGCGGGGCACCGTGGTGCTGGCCGAGTACACCGAGTTCACCGGCAACTTCACCACCATCGCCGCACAGTGCCTGCAGAAGCTCCCCACCAGCAACAACAAGTTCACCTACAACTGCGACGGCCACACCTTCAACTACCTCGTCGAGGACGGATTCAGTGAGTAGCTTCCCCTCCCCCTCCCTCCCCCGTCCGTCGCTCGCTCCGATCCGTGCCGTCCCGCCCGTATCTGCGCCGCCGCGGGCTCGAATCGGGGCTAGGCTCGCTTAGATCTCGCGGGGCTCGCCTCGATCCGCCTGGTAGTGGTGGGGTCAGGTTCGGTCGTCTCGAGGTGTTGTTAGGTGGGGTTTAGATTAGATTCAGACGGTTGCTTCGAGGCTAATCTGAGTGGAGCGGGCTGTTGCTTGACGCTCATCAATCGGAGCTGCTGTTTGGACTCCACTCTGAGTTGAGATGAGATGTGTTTTTGGGAGGGTCGGGAGTTGCTGTAAATGGCTATTTTTAGGGGGTCACCTGCTCGGATATTTTCTATGTCTTAGCTTCTGACTTTTCATACTTTAGAAGGTTTAGACTACATAGACTCTCTGCAAGGTTTGTTGATCTTACTGTGCCTGCTCGATTTTGTACATTGCTCTGATCTATGGTGGTCTATTGATGTTTTCCTATACATAGGATATCTTGCCCGTTTATTCACGAAAAAGGATCCTATCAGGCACTGCCAGTCCAGATCACAGGTAGTTTCTTCTGCACTTAGGCTATTGTATTTACATATAGTGTAAAAATCATCTGAGTGCATTGGTTTTAGATGAAACATGCCTAAGATAACAATAGGAAGTACTCTTTCAGATGTATTCCTCTTCCTACTTGACTCTTTTTTACTATCCCCTCTTCTTGGATCCTCATTGCAATATTAAGAGGGCCATGTATCGTCTGCCTGCTATTTTCGAAATATAGCTTCTATTCATGAGGCTGCCATAATAATGTACTCACTTTCTTGAGGAAAGCCATGTTAGTTGACCTGAATCCGTTAGTACCAAGGAACTGAACACTATGTGATCACTAAATTGGAAGCTAGAAAAAGCAGGAAGACAGTTACTATGGTTGCACTTGATTTATCGTATTAATAAAATCTCTGTTATCTCTTACAGTTCCATGACAAGAGATGTATGTTGCATATATATACGAGCTCCCTGTGAAAAATTGTACACTATGCTAATATGAATGGGAATTTATCTTCAGCTTTCCAATGTTTTCCTCTTCCTTCTCTTACCAAGGGGCAACCATGACTGCATGGTACTGCTGTTGGATAACTGAGTTATTGCTTCCACACCATATTAATATCATTTTTCTTATTCCAGTATATAGGTTGTCCAACTGCTTATACTGAATTTGTGCTGGCAATACCCTACTATTTTCCTCTTCCTTTTCTCAGCAAGGGCTAAACATGAGTGTATGGTAGTGCTGTTCGATAGGTGAGTTAATGCTTCCTCACCACGTTAATTTCATTTTTCTTATTCCAGTATATAGGTCCATCAGCTGCTTATGCTAAAACTGTGCTCATCTTTCTACTGATAGCAGCCCAACAAAGGGTATCTCTAAAATGCCATTAATTGACAGCACTGCTGAGAAGACAAAGTGCTACTTCCATCAGTCTATAATCAGGTTTTCCTATCGTGCATTTACCCACACTCTATTTATCTGATGTTGTCATCAATTACATTTTAAGTTAATTTTCTAACACATTATAATGGTACTATGCAACATGGATGGCGTCATATCCAGTTATGTTTGTTTTTTAAGAGTGACAATGTCAACCATGTTAGAAATACAATTGCCTATTACACCGAGCCCCTCATGGATCTAACTGTTGATGAACATACAAGGATCTCTGCTGAGCATTCGTTTGGTCGCATCATCTTGTCAGTCATTACATCTTAGCACATGCATGTACTACTAAAAATATCGTCTGCTCTTACATATTTGATTTCTCCTGCCCTCCGTGTATGGTTTTGTGCTTTACATGTGATTGCTCTTGCTCTGTATAATAGAAGGAGTGCAGTTTTGTGCCTTCAGTGATCCGAAGTTTAACATTTAGGCTTTTTCCACATTGAGCAACTGAAAGATTTGATATTTTCTGTGGTTTAAGTACTTTTTCGTGGAGTACGGAACCAGTTTTTAGAGCTGTCCTTTGTGGAATAACATTTGGTCTTCCAAATAGTGAAGTTTGTCTTTCCAGCTACACTTCAAACGTCATGAAGAATTACTGCTTGCATTAGTAATTTTGATATAGGTGGATTAGCACTTTGGTAATTTTGAATCATCAATTACACCTGGTATTTGGCTGTCAGTGTTCAGTAATTCAGTTTTCTATGTAACATGCTTTTGTCTATATTATTAACTACCAGTAATTCAGTATTCTTTGGTCTGACTAGAATCATTGGGCGGACTATAATCATTGGTCCGTGCTAAGTTAAGAATGGCTTTGGTTGTAGTTTGGGCAAGTTTTCTCATGTACTACTCTTTGTTTTTCGGGGATCATAGCTGGGATCAGTTGAAGGGTGACATCTCAGTCTTACTGCCTTGTCCTACTTGCTTGCCCTGTCCTGCTTTCTTCTGTGCGTTGGCTTGATTTGGTAAAGAGCTGAAAAACTTTTTTTATGCAATAGTCTGACTAGAATCATTGTTTTTTATGCCCGTGAATTCATATAGGATTTGGCTTTGTACTTTTTGTATAGGTACTTCAGGTTTTTTGTCCAGCAAAAGAAGTTAGATTTTCTTTGATTGAAAAAATCTAAATCACATACACTTGGTAGTACTCAAGCGTCAGCCTCAGGTGCAGCTGATACAAGGTGCATGCTTTGAGCTAGGTCTAGATAATATTTTTGTATCTAGAATAAACGAAGATCGAACAAATCCCCCAGACAAAGCTCTTGTATATTTACAGTTTATCTTTTATGGTTTTCCATCGCACTTCACTTTTATTAAATGTGCATTGTAGGCCTATATCTACTTGTGCTTTGGCTTCACGTCACATGCAATCCAAATCCACCATTAACCAGTGGCCCCTAGTTCCGCACACAAACATTTGGTATTTATGAATATTGGTTTAGACATGCTGATGTCTTCATCACTTACAATCATGTCACATTTTTTATTTTATTCAGATGATGATTGCCTACCAAATAATGTCTTGGTACTCCAACCAATTCCTGAAAACCACTTTGCCTTGTGTTCTGAGATAGATTGGAGTCATTAGTTTTATTTGCTCGCATGACTTGGATTAGCATTAAATTGACAAAGTGTTCTTTTTTACAGGAAATACATTAAACAGACCAACTGTTCTGTAATGAACTTGAATAAAATTATCGGTTACTAAAGTCCTTCCAGTCTGATACGAACGAATAGTTATTGATCAATTCATAAGTGAAACCGTATATAACTTCAAATAGGTGATGGTCACATGCAAGTAAATTGTACTGTGTTTACTACACCTACAGTGATAGTACTGAAGATGAGAAAAAATTTAAGTCGTCCACACTTCTGCTTTTATTAGTAAAACCACAGTGTTGCTTTTCATTCACGTGGCCTCCCCCTAGCAGGCGATGTTCAGATCTTGAATCAAGCAGCATCAGCCCATGATAACCAATGAATAGTGTAAGAAAATAAAACTTAAATTCCTGTATTGGCAGGTAACAGAAAGGATGCAACACCTGCTTAGCAGTTAGCACCCTACAGTTAAAATTGATAGCAAAGGTGAGGATCTAGAAGAGAAGATGAGGAAAATTTGTGATAATATGCTAAGGCTATTATCGTGTAATTTGAAGATAGCACAATAATTAATTGTTCATTGGCCTCTTAGGACACCATATTGTCTCCAGGACTTCTTCTCATGAGAGTGCAGTGGATAACATGCTGAATATAGAACTATCACATAGCTTATTCACTTGAATATAGAATGTAAGTTTGTTCGCTAGAGGTCATGGAGTCACGGTCCAATGGTTCATCTGAGATTGTTTCCACAACATTGTATAGGCCATTGATCGAATTTCTGCTGCTCATGGAGGGTAATATTTGTTTGTTGATGGTCTGGAATAACTGTATTTGGTATATATACTACAAAGTATGATGAATCTAGAGCTTAATATTTGTTTGTTGATCTGTGTTGGGATAGTACATGAACATTGCTGCGTTGGATATCTAGCCTACTGAATATATGTGATATTTCTGACCTAAATAATGTGAAATTTGGGCATTCTGGCTTGATCAAAACCACTTCTGGATTATTGTAATTTGTCATTATAGGACGCCTTCCATGGTAAAATCAAACTACATGGTCTAATATTGACCGCTGTAAATAAATTTGCTGCGATTTACAAGCTCTGTTCTGATCTGTTACTTGCAAGTCTTCAGAGCAGATAATATGGGTGTTTGTATATGCCTTTGTGCAGCTCTGGTTTTCCAGTGAGAGCAGATGTTCCTGTCTTCAATTCATTAGAGGTCAGTGCAAAAAATTGTCTGCTCATCATTTATTGATAGTTTGTGAATGGTGACACCGGTGCTTCATTTTCCTAGAGCCTCCCATGGTCCAAGATAGCACTCAGACTGATGATGAACGCAGCAAGCAATTCATGCAATATATAGTTCACATGCAAAGGACATCTCATATGTACTAAGGTGAGGTTAGGCAAATTGGTCATTAAATATAGACAGTTATTTTCTTAGCTTTTTAAGTGACTGTTGTCGTTGAAGTAAATTTGTGAAATCCCAACCTGCCAACTGAGATAGGGAAGGAGACAAATATTTTTGCAACATCCCATCGCTTATTGAAAAGGCTCTTTGTGAAGCCAAACTGGATCTAATTGCAAGATGTTGTAGCATTTTATCATTTGAAGCTATGGCTAGTTTTGCCATGTTACCTGAATGCTATGTTTGATGAGTCGAGATTAGTGAATAGGTTTAACACTGCCACTAATTATCTACAGTATGTCATGTGTGCATTTACAACTTATTGTTAGAAATTATTCAGTGTTCTCAAAATTCTCTGGGATGATCCATCCAGTTTGTATGCAACCATGTAGGAACAGGATATATGTAGCTGAACACAAATATAACATGGGGTTTACTAGGCTCAGAAGGGCATCGAGCCAGTAAAACATGTTTACATTTGTTGTCTATTCTGTTGTCGTTTTGTTTCTAATTTTCTGATTGCGATGTGCTTTTTTTATGTAAAGGATGTTGATGGTGCTTATAGCCTAGTACTACTTCCTGTTAGTCATATCCATGATCTTCAAATATATTCTTAGATACATTGTACCTTCGTAGTTATTCTTTCGAAAAAACATGTAATTAATTGTTGTACAGACCTGCAAACTTCTTGTATTGAGATTATGTGATGTTGCTTTTGGTGGGTTGTATACGATTACGATTTCTTTTCATCTTTGCTGTGAACTACTGAATTTTCCTATTAACTCTAGTATTATTTTTTTAACCAAAAATGTTGTAATTTCGTCGGCTAGGAAAACTGACGAAAATAAAGACATGTAATTTTCGTCGGTACTAAAAACCGACGAAAATAAACCGAGGTTATTTTCGTCGGTAAGGAATAAAAACCGACGAAAATAATTAATTTTCGTCGGTTTTTCATGGCCGACGAAAATAAAGCGGGTCAGCAGCTAATTTTCGTCGGCCACAAAAAACTGATGAAAATTAGTTATTTTCGTCGGCGCGCCGCCGACGTAAATAAGCCTTTATTTTCGACCAATTTTTTTTGTCGGCCAATTACCGACGAAAATAAGTGGAAATATTTTCGTCGGTAACGAAAATGGCCTGGATTCCTGTAGTGTAAGGAGATTGACCGACGTTGTAGGGCATTCCTATGGCAAGGAACGAAGTCAAGCATTGGTAGAAAGTACAAGGTAGCATTGAAAGTTGTATGCGCACCGAAGCCAATTGGGGGTGTTGGAGTCCCAGACATGAAGGTCATGGGATTGTCATTGCGTTCGCACTGGGAGTGGATCATGCGCACCAGTCGGGACGGCCCCTGGCGAGGTCTGCTATCAATGACTAAGAAGGAAGTGTCTGCAATGTTTTAGGCATCTACTTTATTGGTTGCAAGCGATGGCAAGGCGCTCGATTTTGGACAGATGTGTGGCTTCCTGCAGGGGGCAATCAAGTGCTTCGCACCATGTCGATTCGTGGCGGTCCTAATTGTGCATGCATGGATGTTCTGTTTGAGACGCGATGCACCCCAGGCATTGGTTCATGGATATCTCTTGTGCTGTAGCAGCGGGAGCATTGTGTGACTATGTGCAGGTTTGGGAGATGGTAGATGCGGTCGTGTTACAACCAGCATGCCGCTCATTCTTTATTGGAATGTCCAACATGCCGGGCGCTCGTGCGCCGTGAAGCTGTTCTTCTGGCTTGCGCTTCAGGAATGGCTGTGAACGAGCGCCAGAAGGAAACTACATCACCTCCAGGAATAGGATCTGTGCTCCTTGGGTGGAGAATGTGGATCACTCGCTTATGAACCGCCTGTTGGCTAGGGAAGCTTGGGACCGTGTCCTAGCTCCGCTGGGACTACGAGCGTTGCTGCAGGCACTAAATAGCAAAAATCCTAGTTTGGTGGTTGCGTTGCCGAACATACCATTTTACACAGGTGCTCTGGAAAGGACTCGATACTCTGATTCTCCTGGGTTGCTGGATCCTGTGGAAGAGCGGAATCAGAGAGTTTTCAGAGGAGGGGCGCGCCCGCGGCACTTGTGTATAGTTAGATAGTCCAGCAAGGTAGTGACTGGTTCACCAATGGCCATGGCGAGCTTGCCGCACTGTTGAGCTAGATTAGAGCTTGATTGAAGTCCGGGTGCGGAAGCAGGCCACGCGAATACAAAAACTGTAATCCATGTATGTAATCGGTGGATGGCCAGCGGGGTTCTGGTGATTCCTCACGTGTTAGCACTGGTGCTTGCGTCTACTGTAATTTCGCAGTTTCTTATTAATAAAACACGTGTCAATGGACACATTCTCGTTAAAAAAGATAATAAAGCGGGTAAACATATATACCAGAACCAGAAATAAGTCCCAATCCGCACAACCATAAATGATCTAGAAAGTGAAGCGCATGATTCGTCTGAACCTCAACTTGCCATTACTGCTTAAAAAGCATGCAGAACTAAGCCAGATTAAATCATAAGCCAATAATTCTTTCCAGCCTATTTCCACTCATGATGTAAGCAAGTATGCCACATTTTAACGTATCTATGTTGTCTGTTGGGACGGTGTGCATTGGCCCCGAAGGTCTCCCCCTTCTCTTAACTTGTTTCTAATAAGAGCTTGTGAGTTTTGTGAGCACAGGTCGTGGAGACGAAAGGAAGCCTTCGTCCAAAGGACGGGTTGAGCCGGATGTCTCGAGGAGGCGACCCGAGCGTCCTTCAAATTCAAATTTGAATTCAAATTTGAATTCAAATTCAAATTCAAATTTGAATTCAAATGGCGCCGTTCAACCGGTTCGTACCGGTATACCGGCCGGTTAGACCGGTTTACCGGCCGGGTTGACTGGTAACCGGTCGGTTTGACTGGTAACCTATCAAATTCAAATTTTTTTCTTTTTTGGTTTAAATTCAAATGCCCGCAAAATATACTAAATAAATGTTTGTATAATATATTTTAGCCTAAATGAACCCTCCAACCCTCTTTTGTACTAC
>Ga0182169_1000030_pt1 | contig 9922 bp, 3 predicted proteins | sample G5R1MG_26_FD_123219 | JGI IMG/M metagenome (GOLD analysis project Ga0182169, IMG submission 123219) | Switchgrass phyllosphere microbial communities from Michigan, USA - G5R4_NF_01AUG2016_LD1 MG | ecosystem: Host-associated > Plants > Phyllosphere > Phylloplane/Leaf | place: USA: Michigan... | reverse complement strand
GCTGCCCGCCGGCTTCTCGGAACACGACGACGCCCCGGCATCCAGGTCCGTAGCCACTTCCGCGCGCCCGCACGGCATGTCGGCAACCCTCTCTCCCCTCCCTCTCCACTGACCACTGCTGTAGACTGCAGTGTTGTGCTTAGCAGCTTATGGAAACTGTAAGCACATAATCGAAGTATTGATTCATTATTTCATCCCATTTTAATTGTCGATTGTTAATTTTTAATCAATTCATGTAAGAAAAGGAATGGAAGTTAATTGGATCCTTACAAAACACGAGTGACTTGTAAGTATTACTCAATTTCATAGAAATACTCAACTAGTTGTTTTTTTACAGAAATACTCCATATATGTATTATTTGACAGAAATACATAATACTCAACTAGTTGATTTTTTTTTTATGAATTTAGTGTCAACATCATTTTTACATGTTGAGGTGTCCAAGTTTGATCTTGGTGTTAAGCCAGCTTAAACTTAGTTCCTAAAGATTCCATTGCTCGTCAGCCCCCCTAGCTCCATTCCTGGATCCACCACTGGGTATGCCCGCCCCTTATCTTCTCTTTCTCCTGTGCAAAACTGAGCACCTGAACCCTCATTTAAGCTATTTTGCCATCTGTATTCGGATCTAACCAAGCGTATACATGTAGTATGCCTATTGCCTACTAACTTTGATTATTTTTTCCAAAATTATTGGGTGTACACCCATGTCCTTTATTGGATCCACAACTGGCAGCCACGGTGAGGACCGATTTACGGAGCTGCCGAGAGAATTTCTAATTTCTTTTTTTTGTCTGGTTCTAGCATAATCGATATCATCATTTAGTTAATCAGTGTTCTTGCTCTACCTGTAGATAGTAGAGCTTTGCAAATGAACTAGAAATCAATTAATTTGAAGACTTAGTGGGCAAGATCTTTTTGTATTTTTGGATTGATCATTTTTTTTAAAGTTGGATTGGACATTTTATTTTGGCTTGGGAATGGCAGTACGAATATTTTGTTATCTCGCTGCATGCCGATACAAATGTTGTTTAAAACTTTGGTTTCAACATACTTATTGAACAGAAATTTTACGTTACCCATTTATTATGCTAGCATATGTCTTTCAGTACCAACTATTTTCTTATTTCAGCATGTTTTTCCCAGAATGAGTAAATGCAGACCATAAAGCGCTTGCCGAAGAGTGTCCATAGTTCCTTGCGCTCAAGTGTTATTCTGTCTGACCTGCCAAGGGTTATTGAGGAGTTGATATATAATAGCATTGATGCGAATGCGAGTAAGGTAATGCTTTACATGTGGAGAAGGGAAGAAGCAATGTATAATGTCTTTTATGCCATCCATTATCATCAACGTACATTTATTCTGTTTGAATTTCAGATTGACATTGCAGTAAACATCAGAGCTTGTTATGTAAAAGTGGAAGATGATGGTATGTACCTATACTTTTCTTTTTTCTGTAAAAAATCTTATAGATGTTTATCTCTCAAAAACATTATTGCTATACATCGTATGAATTGCAGGTTGTGGTATTACACGAGATGAATTGGTTCTCTTGGGAGAAAAATATAGTAAGCCAGAACTTATTATTATTTATTTGCTTTCTTTCTCAGTTTTCCTTCAGTTCATGAGACTGTTTGTCATGTTAAATTCTATATTGCTGTAAATGATACAACATAAAGAAAAATGGTTTTCTGGATGTTCATCCTATTCCACAGATATCAGATGTAGAATAGGGAATTCCTGATTTGCTTAGGACATAACAACAAAAATGACATCCATTCTGTTTAAAAAATATTCTTATGTTTATTTATTTAACAAGCTGGGAGCCCTGTCATTAGTATTAAAACTGATTATGTTGTTTTTCGTTTAAGTATGGGCTCATTACCTGAAATGTGTGTAGGTTCTGAAAGACTAAAAATACTCAATGGCAGCATGTGGTTCAACTGTGCTAATGATACATGCTTTTCTTTTACTATAACTGTATAACAGCAACATCCAAATTTCATAATGTGATGGTCGACGAGGAGCTTAGTTCTAGAAGTTTTGGACTAAATGGAGAAGCACTCGCATCACTTTCTGATATCTCTGTGGTTGAAGTCAGGACGAAAGCTCGTGGGAGACCAAATTCATATTGCAAGATAATAAAGGCATGATCGTAACAATGTGCTTCTTTAATCTTGATTTATCCATGGTTAGCACATCTGAGTTCTTGTGACAACTGCACAGGGGACTAAATGCTTACATCTGGGGATAGATGACAAGAGGGAAGTTGTCGGCACCACTGGTAACTGTTCTATTTTCTCCTTGAAACAGAGTAGTGACACAGTATATTCATAATAGTACATAGTGTAAGATGGTAACAGTCTATTCAAGACCCCAGTCGTGACTGTTAGTTATATTTTTCTGATGTTATGAGGGCTAGTTATCAAGCCTTTCATCTTTGCAGTTGTTGTTCGGGAGCTTTTTTACAATCAACCAGTACGGAGGAAACAAATACAATCTAAGTATGTGATAATTGTTACTACTGTTCATGTGCAGATGTCTTTGTATTTACAGCTTTGCTCAATATATTATTTGATTGATATTTTTTTAGTGAGAAAAGAGAACTACATCATGTGAAGAAGTGTGTCCTGCAAATTGCGCTTATTCATCCACAGATTTCACTCAGACTCCTTGACATTGACAGGTTATCTATTGTGCTATGTATTAATTTTTACATTTATTACGATTTTACTTGTACAGCACATATTGACATGCCTGTTTTATTAATGCAGTGAAGATGAGTTGCTGTACACAGCTATTTCTTCATCCCCTTTGCCTCTAATATCAAAAAAATTTGGGGATGATGTCTCCAGATGTCTCCATGAGATAACTGCCTCTGACCAGGGCTGGGTTCTTTCAGGTCACATATCTGGACCTGCAGATGTGTTTTGTACGAAGGTAAAGTCACTGTTCAAGCTATGACGTGTTGAAGCTAAAGTTTGATGATGTGTTTTCAGCAAGTTCACTTCTCCTTTTCAGGATGTCCAATACTTGTGTATCCTCCTCACCATTCCACTGTTATATACTTCTTTTTGTTATCTTCAAATTCTTGGAGACATCCTTGACTTTTCAAAGATATCAACTCAAGATTCGTGAATAGGAACCCGATTCATAATATGCTCCATAATCTGGCATCTAGTTTTCAAACTTCTATTATGAGGGGCAACGAAGAAGTTGATGTTCAGGGCAGGAAGAGGCAGAAAACTGATATCTACCCTGCTTTTATACTAAACTTTTACTGCCCTAGATCCAGCTACGATCTACATTTTGAGCCTACAAAAACCATTGTGGAATTCAAGGTGATTCACTAAAGCTCTATGCTTTTGAGTTTCCTTGTTTATAGTAAGCTTCATTTGTATCTAATGTTTGGTTTAGCTACCTCTTGTACAACACCCTGGGCTTCTCCTAATTATCAAACTAGGTGGTTCTCCTGCTGGTTACTATTTTTTTGTTGTTAAAAAAAGTAACTATCGTTTCTGTATGAGTAGGACTGTGTCTTAGGCAAAATGTCTTTGTGCCCAACTGCCCATTTGGAAACATGGCACTATGTTGTTTCATCTCTAAATAGTTTAATCTCTGTATCTGGCTAATTAATCTCCCTTATTTTTCCCACTTCTAGGATTGGCGAACTGTCTTGCTTTTCCTTGAACTAACTGTCACAAACTACTGGAAGAAGCATCAACTGCAATCACCACAAGGTTAGACAATGCGACATCAATGTTCCTTGCTTATGTCTTTGTGAAATGGACAATTATTGGTGTGAATGCATTGTAACCTTTTATTGGCAGATGGAGCTTGTGCTGATGGTACCCATGTGCCTCAGAAAAATCATGGTTGGTGACTTGTTGAACAGATTTCAGTTTTGTATCTTTTTATCTGTTAAGCTTCTGAGCTTTTCTCATACGGTGCTGTTGCAGTGAAATTGAATAAGGGCCTCCTGGAAGATCATAATGTGCAGAACAAGAAAGAGTATGCTGACTTCGAAAGCACTCAGCAGAAGAATGCAGTCAGAGACACCAACAGTGATATGAGTTCCACAAGAGCAACAAGAAATTCACGGTGCTTTTCTTTTGTTATGGAGCCATCCATTCAAAATGCCTGCTTCTCTGGAAGGATCACTAATTCATTCCGCCTGAATGACAATGTTGCCAGTATTGAAAGTGGCAGTTATAAGTGGTTAGACGATGGCCCTTCCCAGTTTGATGATGATATTTCAAGTGTTAACCCAACTTGTTGGAAAAGGCAAAGGACAGAAGGTATATTCCATGGAATGCTTGAAGATGTGCCAACTGGAGGTTTTTTTGCTCACGAACAAGAGTCTGAGCTGATTGGTCCAGAAGTTGAAATACCAGAATCTTGCTTCAGGGCTCTCAATAGGTCAAACAGAATGACGTCTGATTTTGTGCAAAATAAAACCAGCTTAAAGGCACAAACCTCAGGCTGGGATGGATTATATGACAAGTTTGATAAATTAAATGGGGATTTCTTACTCAATGAAGCTACAGAAACGATCACTGATATTTCTTACCCAGAGATGTTACAGTTCAGTAATGGATTTTATCATGATGGTGGTAGCACTTCCAGGGGCTCCTGTAGAGTTTTGAGAAAGTTCAGCGCCAGTAAAAAGTTGGGGACGGCAGCTGGATGTGTTGAAGGGCTAGAGGCTGATGCTATTAACCAGATGAATTTCCCTGATATTCATGCTCTGTGGAACAGTGACTTGATAGATAGGTCCTCCGTCAAGGATACTTTAAATCTTTTTCCTCATCCATCCTTGTTGGCTGATACACCTTGCAGTCATCCAAGGACCTTACACACACTTTACAGGAAATCAGATAAATGCTTTCATTCTTGGAACTGTGAAAATATTGACAGCAATGTTAGATTTGATTTGGACAGATTTAGCAATGATTCGTCTATAATATTTGAAGGAACTAAACATTTTGATAACTTTGACAATGAAATACAGCCGCTTAATTACTTAAATAATAAGTGTGGTTCAACCGACCAGCTTGGTTCTGAAGAAGACCTGATAACTTGGAAATCAAAATTTGATATGAGGTTGTCAGTCAATATTTCTCCTGAGAGAAGTGATAATGGTCGCAATTTGAATGTTCCTTCTTCAAATATGGCAAATGGCAGCCTGCTTACTCAAGATCTGCTGAATCAACACAACTCTGGACTAAATCAGAGACCCAGGACTTCCAAGGGTAGTGGATTTAGGAGTCATTCTGCTCCACCATTTTATAGAGGGAAACTGAAATTCTCTATATTACATGTGCCACTGAGCAAACCGAGCACAGATAGCAAACCGAGCACAGATAACGATAAAAATATCTGCATCAATAACCCCGAAGGTACATCCAAACTTTGGCCCTTTTTGAATTGCATTTTTCTGGGAACTAACATTACACGCTTCTAATCAAATGCAGACAATGCACCTAAACCTGTGGATATCTCATGTATGAGTTCAACTCAGCCTGTTCCTGAGACTGATAGCAGTAAATTTCTAGACCTAAATTTCAGGTATACTCATCTTGCCTAGTTTCCTGGATCTACCTTTACTACTTGAAAAATATCTTTCTGAGCCCGTTACTATACACTCTCATTTGGGACAGCTTGAACAGATTTGTGAAAATGTCTGAAGTTGCATGTTCTGATGGGATTGAGGACTCCACTGCTCAAATAACTAAATGGCGAGATGACCCTGTCCAGCATACAGTTAAGCATGCATTTGAGTTTGGAATACTAACATAGAGAAAGTTTCATACGTCCTTGCTACTATGCATCTTGTTATCTTCTTAGTGCTTTACCTCCCTTTTGTAGGCTTCGAATTTGCCACATGGTCCTTTTGGATGCTATGATGATATACTTAGCATTTCTTCTGGGACCTTACATCTCTCTTGTAGCTCGCTAATTCCTGAATGTGTTGACAAGAACTGCTTTGAGGAGGCAAGGGTTTTGTTGCAGCTGGACAAGAAATTTATTACCGTCATATCTGGGAAAACTATCCTCCTTGTTGATCAGGTTCAAAAATTCTCATTTAGCAAGGGGGCCAGGTTTATAATTGATGCCATGATTTTTTAGGGCTTTGACACCATTGTTATAGATTCTAGCATATTATCATTTTCTATTATTTTTGTTGGAATAATCATGTTGTTGAAATACTATTCAGTGCTTGCTGCATTTGGATCAGTTAAATCATGGGCAAAATGCTTTACCTGTATTCAGGAAACCTTTTGGTCAGCTTTCTTATTACTGCTAAAGTTTTAACTATTTATAGGGAAATACTTAGCCTTTTAATATCGTTAAGTGCACAATAGTTTCTAAATATGAAATGCTGATGGAATGGTTTTGTTTTAAAAAAGATTTAGCAAGTTATGTCCTTTTTTACTGTTGTGTTCAGCATGCAGCTGATGAAAGGATACGTTTAGAGGAGCTCCGTAGCAAGGTTGTTAATAATACATTGATCAAGAACAACTATTCAACATTGTTTTACGCTTTTCATACTCATACACTGATGCGATCTGTAGGTTTTATCAGAAGAAGGACATGGAGTTAGTTACTTGGACTCTGAGGAGGAATTGGTATGTGGTATAGCATTCATGAACTTGTTTCAACACTAATATGCGATATTCAATATTTTACTCATCCCAATCTTCTTTCAGTCTTTCCCTGAGACTGGGTTTCAACTGTTCCAGAAGTATGCTGAGCAGATTCAGAAATGGGGCTGGAGCATCAGCAGCGGGGGCAATTTGTCTGAATCATTCAAAAAGTAGGTGCTTGACTAACATAACATGTGGTTTTTTGGGGACTTTTTTTTTCCTTTCTTTGGGGGCTCTATTAATGAGGTTTTGCATGTGTTATGATTGTCTTTTTTTCTCTTTGAAGGCAAACTGTGTCCTTTATTAAGGACTCCAATTCCTTTTTTTTTAAATAAAAAAATCTAAGACTTCCTGTTCTTTTAGGTTTTGCTAGTCAGTTAATGTTCAAAGTACATTTAGGTCATTGTTATCTGAGAATGGTTTGTTCACATGGTATATAACTTGCCTGAAGAATTTCTTGAATGAAGTGTTAACATTGTCTTGTTACCAAAAGGAATTTAGCTTAGCTCAACTCAATTGGTGAAAGGTGTGGCTGTACACTGGTTGGAGTCCTCTCTAGTCTCTACCTTAAACTTAGGTTTCTATCTTCCCATAAAAAAAACCTATTTCCTCCTTTGTTGTTTCTCTTTTTTCATTATTATGGATGGCTTCACCATTCTCTGACTATTTTTTAAGTGCAAAAGCCATTCACCTCATCTATATAGATCAAATATACGACTGTCATTTGACCATTTACTTTGTATGTTTTAGGAACATGAACATTCTGAAGAGACAAGTCCGTCCTGTTACTCTTGTTGCTGTAAGGAACACCCTTTTTCTGTCTGTACCATTCAACATGTTTGAAATTGCTGATTATATATGTTTTGCTTAATCTGCTGGACGTGGTGGCTTTATAGTAACATATATAATCAGTTCATGTACATGGTTTCCCCTAATCTTCTGGACATGATGGTCTATAGATTTGTATTTCTATTTATTATCTGTTTACGTTTTGTAGTAACAAATAGGCTATCAAACCCACTGTAACTTATTTAGTATCCATAAATTGTGCATAGACTACTGGCAAGAACGAGTTGAAAAGGTGAACCCATATCTGTCATATGCCAAATATCTGCAGAGATAAAAACTGTAATGTGGTATCTATGTACACTAAATATGTTCTATGGTCCACAGGTTCCATGTATTTTGGGTGTCAAATTGACTGGGAAAGATCTCATGGAGTTTATTTGGCAGGTAACTGCCACCATCTTATGATGTGCAACTTATATTTTTTACTAAGATTCTCATTCACTTGCATACGAGTGAATGACCCTATCTTTTCATCTTAATACTTTCTGGAATGGAAATGGTATGTGGAGCCTGGACTCTTTGGAAACATTGGAACCGATGTGTCTTTGATGGCTTGGCGCCTAGCTTAGCGGCAGCTGGGAGCCTTGCTGCTTGCTGCAGATGAGCTGTAGCTCTGAATTGGCTGGGATTCCGGGGCTTTACCTCTTGACAGCTATCCCCTATGGGTAGTGGTTAGCGGTTTTTGTGGTGGTTGTTTCTATAATTGTCACGGGGAGCATGTAATCTACATTCCTGTATGTGTATGGTTTATTCAGGGTTCTTTATCTGTTTTCCTTCTTCTATGACATAATGATACGCAGCTCTCCTGCATGTTGGAGAAAAAGAATTGTATGTGGAGATTTTGTTAGAGTTAATTTATCTTTAGTCATGTTACCTATTACTGTTTCTTCCAGCTTGATGAGACTGATGGATTGTCAGATATCCCCCCTGCAGTTCTCCGTATTCTGAACTTCAAAGCTTGCAGAGGTCACTACTTATTCCCCCGTAATTGTCCATGATGCAAGCATTTCAGTATATTTTCACTTTGATAAAACATTGCTTTTTGATGTTTCTTGGTGGCTTACTGTAGGAGCGATCATGTTTGGCGACTCCTTTACTACCATCTGAGTGCTGTCTGATTATTGAAGAACTGAAAGCAACATCTCTATGCTTCCAGGTAGGAAGATTGTTGAATCCTCGGTCCTTGTCTCTGCTGTTACTCTGTGGTACAGTGACGGATGTAAGCTGTTACTGTCTTGCAGTGTGCTCATGGGCGCCCAACCACTGTGCCCATCATGAACGTCGCATCTCTCCACGAGGAGCTGGCGAGGCTCCAAATGCTGAGGGGAAGTCAGGCAGAGACCTGGCACGGCTTGGGGCACCATGAACCCAGCCTTGAGCGTGCTCAGATGCGCCTCGAACGACTGAGAAAGCTACGCCGGGGTCTGTAGCCGTAGGACAATAGCAAATGATTTGAATGAATCAGATAAAAGGCTGTATAGTTTGTAGAGAAGCGAGTGGAATTTCACTGTGCCGTACAATTGTACATATACTAGTATTCATTCATGACGAAGAGATAAAACGGCGCCCATCACCATCACCTGACAAGCAAGTGGGTTTTAGATAAAACGGCGCCCGTCACCTGACAGGCGAGTGGGGTTTGCGGCATGTTGTAATGTTTGTTAGTTAGTTACAACAATTCATGCCATGGAAATCTATGTAAAACTCCATTCAACCCTGCCAATGTGATTAGTTAAAGTTGAGATGGGTGTGTGATACCTGAACCCGCCGTGCTTTGTTTCCTCTTAGCCAATATACCATTACACAAACTGCCAAGGGCCGCCCGTTTGCAAATTGATGGTTCTTATTTTTCTTCTTTTATTAAAACATGTATTGATAAATACTTGACCACGCTGTAATTTGGTGGAATGGATATGAGGATGAGGCGACCAGTTTTTTATTTGTGTTTTTTAGGAACCGATTGAGGATGAACTGACCAGACCAGATCGTTTTCCTTCCAGATCTCAACCTGCCAGTGGGCTAAATCCTATTGGGCTGAAGGTAAAATGGCCCAAGAGCACAAACCCATCTCGCGACACGATATCAGGTGGCGCGCGACGACATTTCGAGCGACTTCTGCTTCGCATTTCCCCCCATTTCCTCCCGCCCAAAGCCCCAAACCACCACCCAAATCCTCTCTGCCACAGTGCCACCCGCCGATGGGCGGCGCCGCCATGGCCGATGACGACGACTTCGCCTCGCCGCCGCCGGCCCCGCGCGGGCGGGCGGAAGGAGGAGGCGGAGGCGTGTACCAGGTGGGCGGCGTGCCGGTGGAGTTCCCCTACAAGCCCTACGGGACGCAGCTAGCGTTCATGGGGCGGGTCATCGCCACGCTCGACCGTGCGCGGCGGCAGGGGCGCTCCCACGCGCTCCTCGAGTCGCCCACAGG
>Ga0182169_1000027_pt1 | contig 10698 bp, 8 predicted proteins | sample G5R1MG_26_FD_123219 | JGI IMG/M metagenome (GOLD analysis project Ga0182169, IMG submission 123219) | Switchgrass phyllosphere microbial communities from Michigan, USA - G5R4_NF_01AUG2016_LD1 MG | ecosystem: Host-associated > Plants > Phyllosphere > Phylloplane/Leaf | place: USA: Michigan... | reverse complement strand
CGCGCTCTTCCTCTCTATCTAAAAACGAGTGTAGTGCGCGCGCTATTGCGCGCGTAAAATATTTTTTTGATTCCGTTTGGTGATATATTTTGTTTGGAGAAGGTATGTAAACAATAGTGTATATAAGTAGAGGTAGTACATATGTATTAGTGTACATAGAGATAGGAATACAAGGAGAGGTAGCGTAGGGAATGAAACTGAAGGAGGTCTACTGCTGTCTCTGCTGGTGAGCATCGCTAAATATGGTCTTATCATAGAGTTCACGATTCGAAATATATTACATAGTGCTAGTCTGGTAGCCATTAAGGTCAACAGTACACATATAGAGTAAGTTGATAGTAGTACATATAGGTCATACCGGTAATAGTAGCTAATATCTAGATTATCATTCATTTAAGATAAAGGTCTTCAGGTTTGATGCTTATGGTAGTTCATGATCTTCTAGCTGCCAACGTGATGCCTGTCATAATGAAGTAGAAAGATTAATTATTTGGAGTTAGATAAAAAGGGTTGTTGAATAGTAGTGTTAGGCTGTGAAGAGCTTATCAATACCGGTGCTAATTATTTTTTTGGAGTCTTAGGACTCTTAGATGACTTGTTTTTGTGCAATTCTGTTGATGTTCCTTCTGCTGATGGCCTACATAGAAATTGATTTTTTTTTAAATTGGATAGAACAAAATAGTTTACATTGTAAATGGAAAGGACAGTTGATGTCTAATACCTTTTGGTTCCGACATGAAGTATTGAGTCGTCTTCTGATGAGTCACTGTCATTCTATTGACAGAGAGCAATTAAGTTTTATGTTTCTATATAATTTGTCTACTACTGTAATTGAGTTTGAGAAAGCATACCTGCCCTGTACATTCTTTGGTTGTGTCTAGTTTTTTCCTTGCTTCGCCTTTTGTTGCCTGTTCATCAACTTTTCTTTTTTCCCCCAGGAATTTGGACATGAAAAATTAGTATGTTAGTATCAGATTTCTAAATTAAGATACAGGTTTGATTAGATACATTATGACTACTTACTCAGCTGGAACACTTTTCAGGCGATTTTCAGGAGTGTTTGGATTGGCTGGTGGAGTTAACAGTGACATTTGATTGAATGGTAATGTTTTTGATGGTGATTGGATATTTGTGGGTTGATTGCTGGAATAGCGTTTGGTATAGTTAGGTCTGATAGCACTGGTAGACTGGTCAAGTGGGTGATTTGAGATTGGATGCTGCTTGCCATAAGCAGTGATGACAGATTTGACCTGATAGGATTTTTTTTCATTGCGAAAGCTGGTGTCTGTTATTGTAACAGTGAATGTGAATTTGGAGAATGTGATCTGCATAATATCATTTGGTAGGCTGCTGGTGGACCTGTGGGATCGGATGACTGCTTCTACTGGTTTTCCAACTATACGGCGGCCAACTTCACCAAAGCAGATCATTTCAGCTTCTTCAGTTTCATCAGCAGCTATGAATGATAATTTGTATCTACGTTTAATATCAGATTGAATTCAATGGTTAGCAAGATTAGAAGTGACTTGTTACATACATTTGAATGACATGTTTTGTGTAAATTCTAGGAACTTACTTGTAGTCAAAGCTGGTGGTATCACATTCGAAACACTTGTAGCCTGGGCCATCAGGCTTACATGACTTGTGGCAGTATTTGCAAGATGGGAACCACCATACTTGGTTATCAAGCACCTGAGTTTTTGTTACTGTGCACTGTCAGCCACTTTCCTGTAACCATAGTTGTGTTTCAGAACATTATAGTTAGCTGTGAAAAAATGTAGTAAGTTTATACTAATGTAATATTTGTTGTGTAGTAAGGGGGTACCGGAAACTCATATGGATCGATATCCTGCATTTGTTTGAGAGTGAGTAGTTCTGGTAAGACCTGAGGTTCTGGTTGCACTAATTGTTGATTAGGATCTCCAATTCTTTTGATCGATATGGGATGTCCTTGGAAACTATATACCATGGTGGATGCTATTTTTTTAACTATATTGAAAGTGCATAGAATGTGAATGGTAAGATATGAATATACCGATTTTGGAGCATCTGTGCTTCAGGTATATTAGGATTGAAATACCAATGACATGCAGAATGTCCTCCGAGATAAGGCTGACCTTAAAATTTTGGAAAATTAAAAAGGTACCTGAGTTAATATTGTTAATGTGAGTTATAAGTAGTATGTGCATTAATAAAGCTATTATATAGAGGTACCTTGGTAAATTTTCATTAGGCAGCCGACAAAAAGGATAACAATTGGGGCAGATTCTGTTTCACTGTTAATTGTATTAATATTGAATTGTCTTGCTTTCTGACCCCACAAAGCTACTTTCAGCTCTAAGCCACTGCGATGATAGGCAATGATTAATATTAGATAATAACAACTTAAAATATCAGCATTTGTTTGTGGAAATGTATTCTTACTTTTCATCTTTTATGAGCAAGTCTCTCCGAAGGTTAGGTTTCTTCTGGTTGGAAAAGAATACCCATTCAGGTTCAGCGACTTGGATGAGAATGCCAATAACATCTGTAGACAAATATGAGGTATCACAAATTTGTAAAGATAGTTATTTGTATAGTGCAATGAAAATATATGTTTTAGTGCATTACCAAGAAATTTCTTGGTGTCGCCTATGTATGGTGGTAGGTCTTGAAAAGGTGTAAGTTTGTAGATATAATCCGGAAATGTAGTAGTGCTTGTAGTTGGATTGATTTTGGTGTGGCAAGTCAGCTCTAACATGTATGGACCTTCTATGGGCATATAAAAGTCTTTCGCATTGCAAACTCTGAAGCGATTGATCACATAAGTGTTGTTTTCCTGCAGTACTGGACTGTGTCTCTCGGCCTCAGTGGCTGGAATTTGAGCATAGATAGCATTTCCCTAAAAAATAAAGAAGCAGTGAGATTAGATTATATAGATGGTGGTGGTAATGTTTATATATGTACGATGGCTTTAGTTTGGTGATATAGTTACCTGTTCGTCAGCAAGGATTAAGTCAACATGCTGTAGTGGACCATCATCATTTTGACCTCTAAATTCCCATTTTCTGCAGACACGAACACAAATTGTTTTGTGTCTGTCTTTGGGTTGTAGAGTGGACAGTGGACTGAAAGTCATGTTGGCTACCTGCATGGAGAAAAAGAGAGAAATAATTATATATATATTTGAAATGGATAGCAATAAAGATGCATTGTTAGATAATTATATGGAGGAAAAAATGTAATACCTTTCTATTCTAAATTTTTATTATCCAGTAGTAAAAGTTGTTTTTTAAATATGGCACATATTGTAACTTTATAATATATACAGAATAAAGTTATATATATTATAATAGTACCATTGATGTTTCATTTGTTTGTGCTTCTTGCTTCAATTGAAGTGAAGACCTCTGGATAGACAATATTCTTTGTTGTGTCAGTACAGTTTCCATCATCATCCTCAATAAGTATTTTTAGTCCATTTTTGGAAGTAACCCTTGAGATAGCAACATATAATTGGCCATGTGTGAAAACAGGCTTTTTTAAATAAACTCCAACAGTTGTCAGTGTCTGTCCCTGGCTTTTGTTGATGGTCATAGCATAGCAAACTTTTATTGGAAATTGTCGTCATTCAAGCACAAATGGCAATCTTGTGTTTTTGAGTGTTAATCTAATTCGAGGAATCAATACTGATCGACCTGTATGTGTTCCCGTCATTATCTTTGCCTCTAGTATCATAGCTCCCAAAGCTGTGATTATTAATCTTGTTCCATTGCACAAACCAATTGATTGATTTAGATTACGAAGTAACATTATTGGAACTCCTCTTTTCAGTTTCAGTTCATGAGCTGGAAAATTATTTCCATTTATTGAGTTTAGGAATTCCACTGGATAGAACAGATCATGTGACTCATGGGTATCAGGAGCTTTCGTTATTTTATCACAACTTAGATATTGTTTTTCTTCACCTGGTAGAAGAGAAATGATATAAGAGTTCAATTCATCAACTAAATCATTTGTTGGAGTCAATATGGCACGACTTTGCAAATATGATATGTTGTCATAATTGGCCACCAAATCACCATAAACGGCATTGACGATGCAGGATATTTTATCTCCTGTGGGCATTAGTAAAAATTCATGAGGTATTTTAATCCATGTTGCTTCTGTTTCGCCTTCCTTTGCTGTTGCCTCTATTTTGCCTTCTCCTATATCCAAGATCCATTTGCTAAAAGCTGCCAATTCTCGTTGTGCGTTGTCATCTAAGTTTGGTGAGTGAAGCCTCATGTTTTTATTGAGAGTAAGAGTTGTAACATGGGCCCATAGAGGGGAATTTATTATTGCTGCATTTATTATCTGCGCTTTTGTTCCACCTTCAATAACTGGTAATATTTGTCGTATGTCACCTCCTAGGACAACTACTTTCCCTCCGAAGGGTATATTTTCCATTCCATTTGAATCATTAGAAAGCAGATCTCGAAAAGTTCTATCTAAAGTCTCAAGTGCTTTTCTATGTGTCATCAGGGCTTCATCCCAAATAACCAGTGATGTTTTCTGTATTAATTCTGCTAGCATAGTTCCTCGTTTAATATCGCAGACATCTCCATCTTCTAGATCACAAGGTATTTTAAATCTTGAATGAGCTGTACGTCCACCAGAAAGTAATAAAGATGCTACACCTGATGATGCTACAGTTAATACTATTTTTTGATGGGCTCGTATATACGATACTATGGCATTCCATAAATATGTTTTGCCAGTTCCACCATAACCTGAGACAAAGAAAAATCCAGGTTTGTCGTCTAGGACTGCATCAGTTATACTGTAAAACACATTTAATTGTTCGTCATTTAGACTTGCCATAAGCTGTTCAGATTCTAAGAGGAGTTCACTGGTGTTATATGACATTTCTTCTTCAATTAGACGATTGCCATATGTACAGCCTGAAGACCCTGTTATTTGAGGAAGATTGTGATCTCTTATTCTACTTCCATTTTTTAAGAATAGTGTTGATAAGTCATCCAGGAGATAGTTTCTAAGATCATGATCTGGTATTATATATTTTGAATTGCCTATTGTCTCTCTGAATTGATATTGTATATCATCAGCTAACAATCTCCAAACTTTCTCAAAAAATGCATATTCGTCGTTTATTTCACAGAAAAGAAGCATTGTGACAAATAGTTGTCTTAATTGAGGCGAGGTAGCCCAACTGGCGGCTTCATCAAAGGCATCGTACCATTCCTGGTCATTGCCAAGAAGACCTTGAGCGTTGCAAGCTTCTTTGAATGTGAAATATAAAATACCATTATAAGTTCTCACATCTTCATAACTTTGAGCACCTTTGACAACCATTAGAAGCATTCTGAGGTAATACCGCTCACCTACTGATGGGTGAACATAATATAGTCTACCAATTTTCCCTCCTGATTGTCTAGGTTCCCATGATCTTGTGCTTGGTACCCAACGCCACTTTGAAGGAAATTCTAGATATGTAAGTTCTCTAGCCGTGGGATACCTTTGATTGGCAACAAACCATTCAGTTAGCATTGTTCTTCGGAGAAATTCACTATTAGCAATTTGTTCCATATCAGCATCAATATCATAAGTGATGTTATTTTCATCTGGTAAGTGGACAGGAAGCCGTTCTACCGGTGGATAATGTCTATGAATATCAAAGCCAAAGATACGCCAGCATGCATCTTGTTCACAAATGTATCGGCAGTCTAAATATTCTCTAACCTCATTTCTTGTCTGTGTCTCCTCATCAACTGGAGTGTCTTCTCCATTTCTAAGACGCTGTATATATGCTTTACTGCAATCTGCTCCTTTGGTTACATATTTGAATAGATATTTAATAAAGATGCCTTTGTTGCACCACTCAACATTAATATGAGCTTGGAATTTTTTGAGTAGATACATGTTATATGGAACAACCCACTGATTATTTAATCTTGCTGAGCCTTTTTGAACGTAACGATCATTGTCTCGTCTTTTGTATAATGCAAAACCGTTTTTATCTACAGATGTTTCTGGTTGGAAAGGTTTTGGAAAACCTTTTGAGCATTTTCCATTTTTCATGCAGGGAGCATTAGGGTTATACTGTCCACATGGGCCATGTATCATATGCTCTGCGACTAATGCATAGCCTAATGGATCTTCTTTTGGATTTGGTATTTCAGCGCTTATATACCGATCAATTAGATCTGGTGTTGGATGTGTTGTGTCTTCTGCAATCCAGAAAATTATATGTGCATGGGGAAGACCGCGCTTCTGAAACTCAACTGTATGAAGAACTGTACCAATAAATTTGATCTATTAGTTTATTTTTTTAGTATTATATAGTGTGATATAAAGGATAAGTGAAGGTATATACCTGCATGCACTGGTCCAAATGCTCTTCCAGATTTTATATCATCTAGAATCTCTTCAAGTTTCATATTGTAAACTCGAACAACTATATCTGCTCTATCAGTTGCTTTTTGGCCTGGTTCGAGAATACCTAAAGAAATTTCTGGCCAATTTGAGTTGCAAGTAAAAGTTAGGAAGAAATCAGGTGGTCCAAATACGCGGCAGATAGCAATGCCATCATGATAATTCTGTATCATATATCGCCTGCCACCAGTATGTGATGCAGGTAGTACTGTTAATTTTCCCATTTCACTTCCATCTGTGCAGCCACGCCCTATAGCATCAGCTATACCTTGAAGATTTTCGATTCTTAGTCTAGCTTGATTTTTTATTATGTACCAAAGTCTATTTTCATCTATAGCAGCTCGTGCATCAACTTTTGCTTGGCTAGATAAAGCACCATAGCATAAGAATGGATTTGGTTGGTCTCGTCTATAATGGAGGACATAACGATAGTAATCTTGAAGAGTCATTGTTACACGACTATGTCTTTCTCTTGAATTAATGCCACTGTATAGAACTCCAACTTGAAAGCCACGTTCACCATAGGGAAATAATAAAGGATATTGTAATGCCATATAAGCTGGATGCAAAGCTGATATTTGGCGGAGGTGACCACCTCTAGTTTGTATGATGATATCTCGTTTGAATGTATCCAAAGAGAAATCTCCAGCAACAAGCATTGCTAAGTGGTCAGTAGATGGCAAGTTATATTGGATGGGATCACCTTCTTGGGCTCCTATGATTCTGATGACAAATTCTTCATCACCATGTTCTTGCAATCTATCCCTTGCGATTCTAAATTTTTTTACAAATGGATTATGTTCATCCAGCATTCTTGTCAAATTTTGAATGATCATTGGATCTAGAGGCTCTAAAGGCCTTTCATCTGGATGTAAAGCGCGTAGCCGATTTCTAGTTTCATTTGTAGTATCATAGATATATAATTGTATAAACTTTGGAGGACTTCCATCGGGAGGTAAGAGAGTTCCAATTCGATGATGAACTTGGCCATTAATTTTGAATACAGGAGGACCACGGCCATCATTCATGCTACGATCAATGTTTGCCCCCATAGAGGTGAAAGCAAATAAGCAGTTGTATTGTCGAATGTTTTTCATAAATTTTGTTGATCGGGGTCCACCATTGAATGTAGCTAAAGTAGCCAAAGGTTCTGGTCGAGAACGAAATGGTGGGATACTGATTCTGCCACTTTTGCAACATGAATTATATATGACACGATTTTCTCTACGTGATGAATCACATTTTACTCTTTCCTGGTACCAGAATATAGCGTGACAACACTGGCATTCATAGTCAGGAGATCCATAGTAAGATCTGTCAGCGTAAGAAACTGTGATAATGATAGATTAAGTAAAGAAAGAATATTAGTAAGTATCATTATAACAGTTAAATTTAATATACAATGTAAATTTATTTCGTGGTATGCCACATACCTTTCAATGCGTTTATATACTGTTCAGTGAAATGGCCATAATGTAGAGATATCCCACTGATAACATTACGGGCTAATAGCATGGCAAGCATATAGATGGTACATTCCAAAGTGTAGGAAAGAATAAGAGTAAAATTGTTAGATGATTTATGATTTTAACGTGTTGATACTATTGTGTGGATTGAGTTAAGTTGCTCACCTGCTATAGCGAATCGCTGCTGGTTAATATACTTTCGTCGTTTACGACGGCACTCGGCAGGATCTGCTATTGTAGGTTTATATATTGCTGGTAGGCCTATGTAAGGTATTATATGAGATCAGTTCAAATTTTTTTATAATATGATGATTGTATATAGCAATTAGGTTTTTTGTGCACGTACTTTCAATTGGTTGGTGTCCAGATTTACGGCGAGAGGATTGGCCCTTGTGGAACGCTAGGAGGAAATTAGCTGTAGTTAGTATGATATTAGTTTAATCTAATTGATATTTAAGAATACAGGGGTGATGTGGACATACAGGTTTCTATGCTCTCATTTTCTGAACCCTCGTCTAATGGCTCCATTACTTATGGATATATATTTCCACACAAGCACATGTATGCATATGTGTGCATATAGTTGTTCCCTATGTAAGGATTGGCATCAGGAGACATATATAGTACGGAACAGGCAATAAGCAAATTAAAATAAAATAATATTATGAATGTAGCATTCAATAGTCACAAAAGAAGAGGGAAACATCATAACAAAAATTGTCAGCCAGATTGCAATCCTTGTTTATAGGAATTTTGTATCAGGTATAATATTTTTTAATATTAACTAAGTAGTAAACACATGTAGATAGTGGACACTGCCAAAAATTTATTGGTAGGAGTGAGAGCAAGTAATGAAAATTGTAGCATGGATGAACACAAAAAGAAAATTGTAGAGGTATTGGGCTTACCAAGTTGTAGACACTGTAGGCAGCACCAGTTTCTTTTCACTTTTCTCTCACTGACAGTAACACTTTCTTCTTAACTGAGAAGCAATAATAAGAATTTAAGTTAACATTAGATATTATAATTGTTAATATGGAAACAGAATATTCGGAAGGAAAAGAAAATTTTTCTCCCAATATTATAGATCATAAAAGAGGAAGTAAATAGTAGTGGAACTATAAAAGAGTTAACAAATGTGTAAGAAAGAAGACAATATGTGAAGAAATTGGTACGCTAGTGGGAACCTCATTTGAATTAGGCCCAATTAATTTATTTGCAAGACTAAGGCTGTGTGGCCTAGAAGAAGAAAGACTTCTTATTTTTGTAAATTTCAGACCTGATAAATTTACTTTTAAAGTGCACATAACTAAGGGGAGTAGAGTTCCATGGCCGGTGCTACTGCGTTGGTGTGAAGCGCAAATACTATTGCAGGCTGATCCTATCCTCTCCGAGGTAATGGTGTAGGGGCATTGGTGGTAACAGGGGGACACAAGCAGGTGGCGAGTAGTAGGCATCGTACAGCACGTGCAGGTTTGCAAGCAAGTTCAAGCGGCTGTTAATTGATGCCAATGCGGGGTGGGCGGCGAGTTGCAGGCATTGTGCGAATGCCGCTTGCCGGCGAACAGCGGCTAATTTTCAGGCACCACCGACATGTATTTGTAGCAGCAACGTGTGTGGCGTGCGACGGTCTGCGAACGGCGCGCGACACACGGCGGCCGGCCGCCGTCGACCGGCGGCGGGGGTGCCGGCGACCAGCGGTAGCTTGCAGCCCGTGTCTGATGCTCTAACTTGGCTGTCGTTCTGCGTCAGGGAAGAGGCCAGCGAACTGGGGTTGACTGCTGTCGGACATTGCGCCCACGTCCCCGCTCCGAATCTCTAGGCTCCGCAACTGACTCTGGTGCTCACACAGGTAGACACGCGCACATGGAGTAGGAAGCAAATGAACTCAGGCTAGGATTTGTAGAAAAGATTGGAAGGGGAAAAAATAACAAACCGTAGGGGATGTGAAGGAAAAGAGCAAAACTTAGAAAGCGACAGCAAGGTGAAGGAATAAGCAGGTACCAAACAACAGATGGGGGGGGACCATGAGAAAAGGGTTGAAATCCAGAAAGCGACGTGAAGGAAGAGGTACAGGAACCTTACCTCAGAAGCCAAGAATAGGAAGAGACGGAAGAGGGAGGAAGAAAGAGTAGTGCTTCTTGGCTTTATCCATGGAGACCCACCGACGGAGGGGAACGGGAAACATCCAACCAACTAAAAGTCTGCACGACGGAGGGGAACGGGAAACATCCAACCAACTAAAAGTCTGCACGTAAGCTTATGCTACAAGACAGTGTACGGGGATTATTTATTTACGGCAAGACAATTTTTTATGATATGAGAGCAATGTTTTTTATGACATGAGAGCAATGTTGCTACCGTTTGATTGCAGGATGCGGCGCTGATTTTTTAGCCGACGTGGCCCTATTGCCTGCTCGCCGACATCCGGGGCATTAACATATAGAAATAAGGGGCTTCATTAAAATTTTAGTGGTAGGTGATATAACCGTTAGGCACCCTATGTTGAGTTTATCACTCTCTCATGATTTACAGGTTCCAGTCTCCCGTAGACTTTCATGGATGAGTATTGTGTGCGAGTGTGTACGTTTATAAATTAAAATACAAATACCCCAACCAGGTTTGAACTACTGTATATACATCCTCCTCCTATGAGTTATTAACTCACTAGGATAGTACCCCCTCCGTTCCAAATTATGTTGTTTTGGCAAATCTAGACTAGATACATAGTTTTTACTATGTATCTAGACATTATATATTTAGGTGCATAGCCGAAACTATATATCTTACTTTGCTAAAATGACCTACAATTTGTAAT
>Ga0182169_1000026_pt1 | contig 10709 bp, 8 predicted proteins | sample G5R1MG_26_FD_123219 | JGI IMG/M metagenome (GOLD analysis project Ga0182169, IMG submission 123219) | Switchgrass phyllosphere microbial communities from Michigan, USA - G5R4_NF_01AUG2016_LD1 MG | ecosystem: Host-associated > Plants > Phyllosphere > Phylloplane/Leaf | place: USA: Michigan... | reverse complement strand
TCCACCCCCCCCCCCCCCCCCACACCCACCCACCCACCCACCCACACACACACACACACCCACTTTCATTTTTAAAAATAACAGCAGTTGTGACCTTAACCATTCTGAATGATATCGTAGGCCTTGCAGAGGAAAACAGAGGAAGCAGCAGCTGCTACTAAAAGATTGAAGGAGTCGCTGGAAGCTAAGAGATCATCTCGTGAAAAATATGGTAGGAAGCTACAGCCAATGGCTCCATTTTATTTGCCATTAGGTTTATGTGTGCTCATTAGTCATAGCTGATGATGTTTTTACTCCTGTTCTGGTTTCTTATGTTTTTCAGGAGGTGCAAATCGTTCTGGGGTGCAGGTCTCCTTCATACAACTTTTGTTAGGAAATGCAAATACTAGTTCCTATATGCCTTCTTTACTGTCTGAAACATTATTCTTATATGTCCCTAGGCCCTGCTATTGACGATGAACTGGAAGTCAATGCAAAAGCACATGAATTACGGTCATATTACGAGCGACAAAAACAAGAGTAGGTCTTTGCTTTTTCATTTTTGTAGATCTTGATCATCTATTGCCTTCAACACTTTTTAATGGTGAGACAGATTTATAGTTATTCAATGAAAATAATCTGCTGTTGAAAACTTGTACTCCTGGTCGCTTGGACCACTAGAGAATTTGCTATTGATCAATCAAATTACATTTCAAATTTTATCTACTGCCCAGTTGTTTATATTACATTTCAAAGTTTTTCCAACACATTACTCTATGATGAGAACTGCTGGCTAGTTCTAAGATATATCATTGGCCTAGTATGTTAAAATACCTAACCTAATATGGCTTTATTAACTGTCCAAAATTCCTTTTGACTCGATATACCTATATAGATGATTCACCCTGTTTTCTTTCAAATCTGAGCCGCGTAATATATGACCTGGGATTGAGATATGGTGTCTTTGTGTATTTTGCACATCATTAGCTTTTCAAAATGCATCTGCTTTAAATTTCATTATTTCTTAAAACAGGAGAGAGGCAATATCCAAGGAAATAGCAAAGCTAAAGGAGGACTCAAAGCACAAGATGAGGTTAGTGATTTATATCTGTGTTTTTTTGTTTGTTAATGTGATATCTGTATGCGTGTGTTTGTCATGGTTTTCGGCTCAGTTTTCCTTATAAAGTCGGTCAACTCTATTCTTCTTAATTGAAAGGCAGCTCCTGCCATTTATGTTAAAAAAAATTAATATCTGTAAGTGTCTCTGAATTGTCGCTTACTATTGTTGTATCTATAGTGATTATCCTCAGGCTATGTCTGCTAGTGCTAGAAGTTCAAGGATCTCGGCATTAGAGAACATGCTGTCCTCATCAGCTGTGCTATGGAGTCGATGGCCTCAAGTGCATGAAGCAGAGAAGCCGGAGCGCCTATTCAATGGTAAAGCTAGATGGCACTATGTCAAGTCCCTACCAGCAGAGGCAGAGCATAATGAACTACCTTTTTCAGTTAGCATCTTCTGCAAGGTATGCAATAATTTGGGTTTTCGATGCATTCTATGGTGGATTTTATGTATGCACATTCATGGTTTGTGGATTCTTGTTTCTGTATTTTGCTTGCAGGTGTCAGGTACTGGATAAAGAGGTGATGTGTGATGAAAAAGAGCACACAATTAGTGAATTGAAGGAAAAGGTAGTTGTGCTTAACAGTGGGATCAGGCAGTTAGAAACACAAGCGATAGATCTAATCAGCAAACATATGAAGGTAAAATTTGATGACACCAGATTTCATGACACCAAAGTATGAATTCAGATGCTCACACTTTCTACTGCTTGGCAGCTTTTCACTGCATTGAACAATGCAATGAAATCTGCTGGGTCTTCAAGTAATTGTACTGGTGTTTTAGAAGATGGTCAGACTTATGAGCTGCGTAAGGTATTTTTCCTTTGTCTTTGAGATCTTCTACAGCACATCTGGTTATTTTTGCAGTCAATATGCACTCTACGCTTTCATTAAATATGCCTGACAATCCCCCTACACGCAGCGCGTTCGATCTTCTCAGTATTTTTGTTATGGTGAGAACGATATGGACACATCAGACTCTGAACCCTCGGAAGAGTTAGAAAATATGAGTGAGGGATCTGATGGAGAGTGGGTAGATTCGACCAGGAAAACCAGAAAGCGCCAAAGAATATTGTCTAACCATTCAAATCCTAATCTGGCTTCTCAAAATAAGCAAGAAAATGCAGAACCGAAGAAGACCAAAGATGAAAAGTGCATTTCGCCAAGTGATGTACCATCAGGCTGCTCATGCTCAAAATTCGTATCATGCAAAACAAACAAGTGCAAGTGCAGAGGCTCAGGTGCACAATGCGGTGCGGGCTGTGGTTGTGAGGATTCCAAATGTTCTAATAGGGATGCTTCAGACAGTAAAGAAATCATCGACCAGGGAATTAAGCTTCTAGAAGGCGCTTTTTCTGAGACGGAAGCACAAGATGCAAAGTCAAAAAAACATTTGGCTGACATTGGTAACAATGCGGTAAGTACTGTGATCTATTTGGCTGGTGTTGGAGCTAATTGGTGCATCCATCTGCAGAATTGTAACCAATAGTTCATCGCGACTCCTGGTGTTGTGCCATTGCCTCACACTGTTTTCAACATTTCCCCCGTCAGGTTAACCAAACTGCCGAGGCAAAGAAGAAGCCGAGGCGCGAGCCGACCGTTGAGCTCGTCCCAGACCTGCTGTCCGCACCAGAGACAACCCTTCAGGTCGTCCTCAAGCTGCCGAGAGCCATGCCCCCGGCTCCTGTGGAGAGCAACACTCCCCTCACGGATCGCAATGCCGCCAAGCCTGACGAGCCCGTGAGCACTAGCCCTGTACATGGTATTGTTTGAAACCGTTGAACCGGTGAGACCAACCCATGCAAAAAACTCAGGAACGCGCACTCAAGAACACACGCGAACACAGTGGTTTGGTGCTGCGAAAGCGGCAGCGTTTTCTGGTATATTGATGCTGAATATAAAGGAAACAAAGAACAGCAAACATGGCAGCGCACTGCCCTACATACGCGGCACGAACGTGCTCCACCACCGCACGAACGCAGCGTGCGTCAGGAGAGCTAGCTTTGCGCATGTCCTCAGCTAATCCAGGAACATGCACTTGACACGCTAAAGGAAGGAAATAAACAAACTAAACTTTGTACACGGTGAGAACAGAAATAGATACGACACCGTCAAGCCTTTCAGCCGGCGGTGTCTCTTTGCCGTTTGCAGGCCACAGACTCGAATCCCCGTCACCCTTTCCATTGCCTTAGCTGTTGGCGGAGCTGCTGCTGCAGGATTGCGTGCTTCATGGACGAATGGCGAAGGGCGGTGCTGACAACTGACATGCATGGCATCAACCACCACGCCGTCCAGCCACGTGCCACACGTCCGTCATCGGCGATTGTGATCTTCTGGTTCCCGGGGGAGCGCTCTGGTGTGCGGGCGTGCTAGTGTACTTTGAGTACACAAATAAAAAAACAAAAGACAGGAAACATGTATTTTATTAATCATCACGAGAAATAAATACAAGTCCCTGTGTACATGTGCGCTCCGTGGTCTGCCATAGGGCGATCTGACTTGGGCGATTGTGATCTTCTGGTTCCCGGAGCCTCGAAAGGCTCCTAGTTAATTACCTCCGCAAGTCTAGCTTGCTGGAGTACCTCCGATTCTGCTGTTGTGGTCGTCGTCTTCAGTCTTCGCTTCGCTTCTCCTTGCATGTGATGGTGTAGGTGTAGGTGTGGGGTGTCGGCGTCATCCATGGCCTCGTCGGTGTCCATGAGCCGTGCCCCGCGTCGTTTGCCTCGTCGGTGTCGAATGGCGCGTAGTGATTGTAGTGGTAGTAGGTCAACATGCAGAGCTTGGTGAAGTTTAAACTGGTTCGGACTCCGCGACAGCGTCGGCGAGGTAGTAGACGTGTAGTCGTTGAAGATCTCGTAGATCGCCATGATCGGGTCGAGCTTTGTGCGGCCTTCCAACTTGGTGACTTGCTGCATGTGCCTGCGCATGCAGTCCCATGCACGTAGACTGCATGGCTAGCTCTTCCTTGTTAGCTTCTCTTGGCCGTGAGTAGGAACGCATCAGAGGCGCACATGCAAGGATGCATGCTCATCGCATCGACGTTCTGCTGGCCACTCCCGGGCAGCGTGGCGTTGTCCATCCTCGAGACTGGACAGGTTGTGTCGCCGGCACCGTCCTCGGCTGCCGCTGCCCGTCTCTGGGTCTGGGCCGGAGCAGCCCCGTTGCTGCCATTGCCGCCGTCACGTACGCGCGGCCAGCGGCCTCCTCATCAAGGCGCAGATTAACTGCTGCCGTAGAACTCCATCCGCACATGCGTATGCATAGATGCAGGGGAGAGGAGAACGAGTAGATGCGTATGTGCAGGCGGCAGGATCTGCTTGGAGCCTCTCCCTGGCGTCCCTTCCTGCTTTCTCCTCTCTGGCCTCGTTATCTCCCCCTCGTACACGTGAGACCCCAGGGATGGCTGCTAGGGTTAGCCGGCCGAGGGTTATGTGCATGACGCCGCTGCCCATCCGTAAACAACTCGCGGACGAAACGTGCGGCGCCTTCGCGTGGATTGCGTCGATCAGATAAGTAAATAAGCGGCCATCGAGGTCGATCGCCCAGCTTCCTGGTTCGTGGGACTGGCTGCGTGCGTATTCGTATACGGGCAGCTGCGGCTACGGCGCCGGGTATCCCGTCCGACACGCTACTTCCAGAACCTTCTAGCTGGTCGACACCTTGGCCTACCCGCTGGTTCTCGCTCCCTTCCCGTTTTGTGCCCACATTACGCTCAAGCACGCGCACGCAGGGAAGGCCGCCACGGCTCGCATGTAGAAGCACAGCTTCATGCACGTACATGCGCATGCATGTATTAGCTTCTTGCTTTACTTGCTTCTCTCCGTACACACGTGTGCCATGTACTTATCCTTTTATTTTGGCACATGAGCATTGTCGTGCACGCTTCATAAATTTTGATACAAAATCTCGTCAAACAACGTGTCAGACGTTCGTTGTGAATGCCGGACCGTCCGGCGTTGCACGCCGGGCGTATAGCGTTGCTTCGCCCGTCTTCTTTCTTCCCTTCTCTGTTCTTGTCGTCCAGTGAGCGCCGGACCGTCCGGCGTTCGCATGTGGCCGCTCCTTTCCTTCTTCGCGCTGTCGCTGTCGTCCGGCGTGTATGCCGGACCGTCCGGCGTTTGTAATCTCTATCGCCGGGCTGTTGTCGGACGTCGAATAGCTGCTTCCTTGCACACGCCAGACCGTCCGACGTATGGACGCCGGACCGTCCGGCGCTCAAAAACTTCTGGCCCGCCGTGTCGTGCACCGGCTTTTCTTCGCCATGACTTGGGTCTTCTCTTGGCATGTCTTGTAGCTCATCTATGGCCTTTTGATGCCTTCTTTGAGGTGTTTGCTTGCCAAGCCATCGGCTTCCTCCCTGGGACTTAACCAAATATAACTTGACACAATATTAGTCCCATTGGTTTGTATTGTCATCCAATCACCAAAACCCTTAGGTATAATGGCAGGGGGCCATTTTCCTTATAGGTCGATAATAGAACTACGTTCGAACATATCGGCCAATTTATTATACAGTGTGGCGAAGCTAGTAACAGTAGTGTGCTGAGATTGCAGCTGTTTCCTATGTCTTTATCTGGTGCTGCATTCACTTGGTTCACTTCATTGCCCCCTAACTCGGTTCAGACATGGTAACACTTAGAAAAGAAATTTCACGATTATTTCTTTACTGGTGAAACCGAGCTGAGATTATCACACCTTACATCGGTTAAGCAACAAGTCCATGAATCTGTCTCTGACTACATCAGACGATTCAGGGACTAGAAATCGATGTTTTGGTTTGGCAATTTCTGAAAAGGATTAGGCTGACTTAGCTTTCTCCGGTCTACTTGATGTTCATAAGGAGAAGCTAGAGGGGCATGACTTTAGCGATGTCAGCCAAGTGTTGCAACGAGCTCTGGCTAATGAAAGCCGAGTCAAAGAAAAGGGTGGTTTGTCTAAGTCCCATCGTCCTGTCCATATACTTGGGTTTGATTCTAATAACTCGGACGATGAAGATAAAGAGGTCTATGCCGCTGAGTTGGTGTGGTCTTCTGCCGACAAACCAACTACTTGTGAGTCGCTCAAGCCGATCTCTAAGAATCGGCAAGAAGAGCGTAAACTCTCTTTTGATCTGGCTAAGTGTGACAAGATATTTGATGAGCTACTGAAAGCCGGAAAAATTAGATTGCCGCATGCCATGCCGCCGCTTGATGAATTAAAAAGGCGGGCTTATTGCAAATGGCACAACACGTTCTCTCATGCGACAAATGATTGTAATGCTTTTCGTCGGCAGATACAAGCAGCCGTCGATAATAAGTATTTATCTTTTAAAGATATGCAAATTGATCGGGAGCCATTTCCGATAAATGTCGTTGAATTGCAGGACCCGAAAGTGTTAGTTCGGCAACATCAATCCGAATCAACCAAAGGGAAGGACGCGATCATCGGCAATGAAAAGGGGAGGCCCCTAGCGACTAAAGCAAAGCCGGTGTAGAAAACATATCGGCTCGGGGGGCAAGACCGGCTCAAGGCAAAAGAGTTTGCGAGGGTCGAACTGTCCGGTGGCAAGCATCGGACTGTCCGGTGCACCTCGTCGGACTGTCCGGTACCTGTCACCGGACTGTCCGATGGCCCCAAAAGCTCCAGGGGCAGCTCCAAATCAGAGGGTAGGAGAAAGCCGAGTTTTGCTGAACTCTTGGCTCAAAATGAAAAAGAGGGAGCTGCCAGGAGGAGGGATCGACCACGCGGTGCTGCAACTTCAGAATCTCCACATGCGGGTAACACGCGATCAAGTTTTGTGAGTAATTCTTCTCTTGCAGCATCTCATCCCTTAGGGACGACTACACCGTGGTCTTGGCCATATATTTATTGTTTTCTGCATCCTGCTCATGCTAATATGTTGATGCATCCTTATTACCAATATCCTGCTATATATGCTCATGTTATATTATTTTTTTCTAAAACTCATGTAATTGTTTGTCTATCGCTAGTTAATAATGTATCTCGACCAGTTCATCTCTTGATTTTACCCATTTACAGATTGGATTATGAATATCCAAGCATTATTAATAAAAAAACACCATATATCTTGTGTATAAATACTGAAATTCAAGCTAGTTCTTGCTCGGATTCTAAAAGCCTTGATCAATTTCGAATGATCTTCAGAAACCTGTCAATCCATATTCTTTTTATTTACCTACATGCAGGAAACCACAGCATATTTCATGGTGTCATTTTTTGCTACGTGAATTAATTTCTTCAATTTTTAATTTGTTATAGAAAATAGTATATTTTTTAAGTTTTTTGCTGTAGCATTTCAAAAGCTGCACAAGCTGACAGGATGGAGCTGCAATAGTTGCAGCTGCGACTCTAGCTATGTATAGGGCCACATTAGAAAGTTCAAATGACATTTTCGGAAGAAGATCAGTAACGAAAAGTGTAGTACTGTACCCATCTTTGTCTGTCTGTAACAACTTTTAATAGGTGTCAAGTTTATTAACATATTTAAAGGTTCTATCAGGGCTCTTCAGAACTACATTGTACGTAGTACTAGGTTTGGTTTAAAACCTTAGCTGATCAGATTTGGCATGAAGATTTGAAACCTTTAACATCAGATTTTGAAATTGTCCAAAATAACAAAGTTGCCACACTCTTTATGAACTAAAATTTTTGTTTAAAAGAGTTTTCACAATTACCACATAAGAGATAGTTTTACAAGACCTTGAGCTTAAAGAGTCATAAGGAAATTACTAAGTAATCATCTCTAAACACCAACATCACAAATGAGTAATAAAGGTTGAGCAATTCCCAGCTGAACAAACATGTTGCAACATTGCCACAACAAGGTAAAGTGTCTATGCGCTAATAATTCAACTAAGACAGCCGATACAGAGAGGCTGCCAACAAAAAGCCATCATGAGGCAAAGGTCACATATGTTCCCTTCCAATAACCACAGAGATAAACAGACTGATGGCTATGGTTTCTTCGATTGACAACGGAGGTTCCAGATTTGATTAGAGACCATAGTGCTCATAGGGCCATCTGCTAGGTGAATGACAACTTGAAGCATTACAATTGCAGTTAAGATACTAGTACAAAACATGGAAGAATAATATTTATTATTTAAGACCAAAAAACATGAGTACAAACTAAATCTAAGTTGGAATAAAAACATCATATAAGAGGGAAAGCAAGTGAGCCAAGAGCACAGGATGACCAAAATAAGGGCCATCACAGAATGGCCACTATTCTACAACATTTTCAATTTCCATCATGTCATTTTTCATCCTTGATAGTACTATCATATTTCATATATATTTCTTGCCGTGCGACCAACCCCAGGTAGAAGAGGACATGCAGCATGCCTCTTGCTAACCTACACCAAGACAATGGAAAGGGGGCGCGCAGTTCATCATCATACACATTGATACAATTCTCAGAAATCTAGAAATACATCACCACAAAGAAAAGATAATCTATTCTATCCACAATTACCACAAATTAATAGTGTTCCTAAGAACCATTCTCGTTCTGGATTTGTCTTGTCTAAATCGAAAATAGACAATAAAAGTTGCACATGAGCAAAGGAGTACTCTACTTTTACCAAGTCTAGGGCTAATCGTGCATTGCTAGGCCCCATGAATGACCCCCGGTTACTCTATTTCAGCATACTGAATACATATAACATTTTGCAAATGAAGAATGTTTTTCATTTAACATGACTGCTGTTGGGACTAGGGTTCCGGAGATCGTATGAGCGAGGAGTGAGGGGGCGTGGGCCAAGACCCCGGCGCTTGGGCGCGGTTGTCCTGCAGTCGCCGAGAGGGAGAGGGAGCGATCGGCAGAGAGCTGGGAGAAGCCCGGCAAGATAATTGCCACCTTAGTTTTCCTCATTAACCAAAGGGTACAATATATGGCTGAGATAGCAGCCATCACAACTAACCGATGCTTATCCGACTAACAAATCTCATCTAATCTTATCTATCCAAACAAACCTAACCGACTCTAGAAGCTACTGCTGCTGCGCCCATGGGCGCCTACTACCTGTGCCGAGGTCCTATGCGCCGCCTCTTAGCCACTTGTATCGTGATGGCGGCGCTGGTATGGAATGCCGGTCATAACAACTGCAAACAAGATAACTGGACTATGCAACATCCAAATTGAAAATAGCACTCCTTTGTTTTTAGACTGAAAGAAGAGCACAAGTCTAAGACACTAATATTGGATGGAAACCACCTTGCTAGTTTGATTTCATGCTTCTCACACCAAGCCTACATGGTCAAGTTTCTGTTTTTCTAAGTGTTTAGAATAACTAGATGAATTCTCCATGTTGCTGCAAGAATTTGAATGACATGCTTACACCATGGAAAAGGATTGCATGTATGAAGCCATAGAAAATCAAGAAAGATATAGATAGAAGTTTTAGTGGATGATGATATGGCATGCAACTTAGGGCCTGATTGTATATGGCCTCGAGTATATAGCCTCGCGGCCTAGCTCTCATGATGCAAAGATTCCCCTTAGGCCTAGCTCCCGAGATGCGCTCTTGTGATGCCAAGACTCCCCTTGGGGCTGGCTCTCGAGCTGCAAGAAAAATTTGCATTTCTCCAGAGCCTGGCTATGCATATTAAGTTAATTTAATTTATTAAAAAGTGAATTGAGGATTAATATGATAAATTATAGGCTATTACAAGATCATCACAAGAAAATATAATAATCTTAATATGACCCTCTTAATATTTAATCATGTATTTTGAACTCATGCACCAAATACACATTCGAGCAACCAAACAACCTCTCTGATGGGCCACGCCAAATAGATTGATGGGCCATGGGCCAGGCCGAATAGATAGTCAAATAGATACAGACATCCAAACATGCGGGAGTAGCATGTCTGCATGTCCTCAGCCTGGCCATCACAAGCCAGGCTTCTTAGATACGAGCCAGGCCCCGGCTGTCCAGGGGGTTCCTTAGATGACATGGTTTCATACATGTCTACAGAAGTAGTGGGGTGCACCTATTCATATTTTAAATATAAGGTAAGAAAGTGTTCTTCATTAGATCTAATTGGGGCACAAAACAAATTACCAGCATTGGCCAGTACATCATTAAAGCATAATAGTGATTAATTGCTAATGCAACACGTATTTACTAAAAAACACATAGGCCAATAATAGAAGCATTTTAATTGTAGCAACATATAAGGTATATAAATTTTCAGTTCACCACTAAATGGAAGCTGTAGTAAGATAAAAGAACATCTTGATTCTGAACTGTTCATAACTGCATAATAATTTTTCTTTTATTTCCCTCCTACTCTCTACCATATGAAGGGCGGGCCTGGTGCAGCGGTAGAGCACCATCTGAAACTTTTTTTTTTGTGTTGCCTCAAAGGTAACGTTTATTGTTTCTTAATGTTTTGTTGTTTAATGGTTTTGTTGAGTTACTTATGGCTTCGTGTACCTGTGCAGGCTTGAGTTTCTTGGAGATGCTGTATTAGATCATATTTTTACCTATTATTTCTACCTTCAGTACCCTGAATGCACTCCAGAATTGTTGACAGACCTGAGATCAGCTTCTGCGAACAACAATTGCTATGCTCATGCAGCAGTTAAAGCAGGATTACATAAGC
>Ga0182169_1000022_pt1 | contig 11555 bp, 6 predicted proteins | sample G5R1MG_26_FD_123219 | JGI IMG/M metagenome (GOLD analysis project Ga0182169, IMG submission 123219) | Switchgrass phyllosphere microbial communities from Michigan, USA - G5R4_NF_01AUG2016_LD1 MG | ecosystem: Host-associated > Plants > Phyllosphere > Phylloplane/Leaf | place: USA: Michigan... | reverse complement strand
GTCACCATGTTAATTGTACCCGTGGAACATGATTTTTGTTTGTTTGTTTTTTGGGCCTTCACGTTTCAACATTTTCCAAAAAAAGAAAGCTTCAACTCTATTCATATATTTATCTTCTCTGCATCTGTATCCAAGCAGAAATATAATGTCGGCCAGATCAACAGTACAGAGCTAACGGATGCAATATGGAAAAACTTCTTCCAAGGCAAGCTCACCTTCACGCATTGGACCAAAGGGGGAGAAGCCATGACTCCCATCGTATCTCCAACTGGAGGAGCCCTCCTTGTCAGAAAGCTCGCAAATTTAAGCCCCACGTAAGCACTTTCTTTCCCCCCGCTGCACTCTGCTAGCTGCGCCCCTCTTTTTGATGTTGCCAATCACTAACATGATATTCCTATCCAAGCATGTGCCCAGTGTTTATATTGTGGTTGAAAATAAATATATGCACCCTAGTTTAAAAGTTGACTAACAGGGAGTACTTTAGGTGACAGTTTACTAGTTGAATTCTTGGAAGTACCATTTCTTAAAGATGTACTCCTATACTTTTTCTTTACGATTCACCCCTATCAAAATTTTATTTCTTTCCCAACCCTCCTGACATCTAAATTGCAATGAACTAGCCCGCACTACATTAGAACTAGGGAAATCTGCAAGTATGTTTTTGCTTCAACTGTTGCGTTGTTGAAGCCAAACATTTTGTGAGATTTGCATTGGTACTGCTCAATGCTCGCCATTTGTGTGCACCTGCAACCAGGGTGACTTGATCTATATGATGTAGAACTTTGAATACAATAATCGTGATGCGGGTGCGTGCCCAATCTCCTTGTCTTAGGATCATGGAGATCACTTGATCCATGTAACTGGCAAGTTGGTGGCATGAACTGTCAAACACCTGTTTGGACAACCACCTGTGATAAAGGAATTCACCCAAGTACACACTTGATCCACACTGAACCGGTCAAGGTAGATGAGCTGCTGCAATCACAAGAATGCAAAAGAACACGAGTTAGAGAATAACTCCCAATTCTTAAGGGGGCAACTGTGGCAAAGAAGAAGAGCACTTGGCTTCTCTGTTTTTCTAAATTAGGTTCCTGGTTAGGTTTTAGAAGAGCATCCATCCCTCCTAATTTGGTTAGTTGGGTTTACTTCACCCAGTCTGAATTTCATGGGTCTGTTACAGCTTACACAAAAATATGCATAATTCTTTCTATACAGTTCCAAGTGAGTGCCCATCTATTGCATTTGAAAGTAGACATGACAAGATTTCCATCCATATACAATACTCATCTTGGAAGCTTGTGAGTAATACAGAATTTGTCGTGCCGTTCATGGACAGAATCTGGGTGCCAGAATGTTGGTTGCAACGTGTTTATCTCTGTCTGTCTCATGGCTTAACCTTCCTTTGCTTGTATTTCAAACCTGATAACAGGCATATGCTACCTTTCTTTGTTCAGCAAAGAATGTTTGAGTGAAATTAGAGATGTTCTTATCAAATGAACTAATATTGTGTAAAAAAAATTATAAAACTAACCCAGGAACCACTTAGTCTTTGTTTTTGTGTTTTGACACTTTTTTTGCACACATATATTTGCTATTTCTAGATACAGTAATAACTATTAAGAAACTTATATTAAGATACCAACTCATTGACAAACTATATTGCACAGCATGGACAGATGCCCTTAGCCGCAGTTCTAATAGGGTTGATGTACCAGAAGCCTTTCACGAACCTGACCACAGTTCAACAATATGATTTTGAAATTTAACCGATATTTGCTAGTAATTACGTACATGAATTTTGTTGTTCTGTTAATGGCTGCAACTTGTGTGGTGAAGTTATTCATTGCTTCGAGCTATCGTGGAATTGGGGACCAGTGATTATGGTTTGTTGTAGATTTATCTAATGCCCAGGGTCCAAACCAGCTCAGGCCTAACCCTATAATAAACCATGCGTATAGCTAATATCATTTCCACATTTGCTAATCAACTCATGCAGTCAGTGCAAAATGATATACCGATGTTGCCACATTCCTTTCTGGTAATACTCTTTAAGAACAGCAATTAATCATGGTCCATCTGTTTGTATGAAGCAACATTGTTTTCCAAGTTTTGACAATGTGAAGTTTAGTTAATCTCAAGGTTTATGTACTGGACTAACCAATACCTGATACCTCCTTTTAAATCAACTGATGGATCTCATTGAATAACTATTATAAATTCTCAAGCATGAACATGAAGGAAGCCTGGTTCACTGGTTCATAAGGCTACTTCACCTGATAGCCGTAGACCATTTACAGCATCATATTTTCCTTGAAGCGTTTTTAATGGTCTTTTGTGCATCAAATTTATCTTCACAGGCAAGTCTTTGTTGGGGACGTCGTCTTGTTAAAAGATCCAGAGAAATCTGATGATCTAATTATTCGACGGCTGGCTGCCCTAGAAGGCTATGAGATGGTCTCTAGTGATGAGAAGGATGAGCCATTTGTACTCGAGAAAGACCAATGCTGGGTCCTGGCAGACAACCAGGCCCTAAAGCCGAAGGTATGTATGTTATTTATGCTTGCAATAATAACATGTGTAATTCTGTTAGGTGGCGTTGCACCAAGATATACTCGATTTTGTTATGTAAACGTGAGATGTTACTATGCCCTCACTGAAGATTCTCATTGTGGTTTTGGCAAATAAGTGTACTGCATTTTAACAAAGGCCTCTTTGTTAAAGTTTTTTCATGATTGTTTTTGTGACAGGAAGCTAGAGATAGCCGCTTATTTGGACCTGTCCCTATGACTGACATCCTTGGCAGAGTGATATACTCTTTAAGAACAGCTGTTGATCATGGTCCGGTCGAGAACAGGTCTATTCCTACGCTATATTCAGCTCTGCTGCCTTTATTCTCATTCAATACCTGCACCCCGCATCAGCTAAATCTTTGTTTCTACCATCTGTGCAACAGTGGCATTGCCATGAACCAGGATGCACCTGTACTGGCAGTGGAGCTTGATGTGGAAGAGATGGCAAAGAATAACAAGACGTAGATACTTGATGCTTTTGACATACTGCGCTATAACTTATTGTCGTTATGGATTTTGTTATTTACAATTTGTCGCTTCAAGTAGAACTTGCATTGGACTGTTTGTTCACGGTTTGCCTGTGGAGAAGTCAATAATTGTCTTAACAAATAATCCAGAGGTTGCTGGATCGTGATCTTTCCAATTTTGTGTTGGTAACGTTGTGTGACTGTAGTGTCTGAATTTGAGATTACGTGCTCAGTCTCCGGGTCGTGGCCTTTCAATTTTTTTATCATTAGCAAGGTGAAATCAAATTGACCTGATAAATTGCTACAGGATTTGGATGTGTGCATAAACGGATAAGCTGCTGCAAGAGTTTTGTAGCAAAGACAACTCCCCAAGAAAATTTTAAAATTGTACTGCCACTGACTGTAATTATCAAATTAAAAGTGATAATTGCATCAAAAATGAATTTTCAAGTTGTGCACGATATACAATGTAGGCTATTGTTTTCAGCAGGAACCGATTGAAACGTAGGTTGGTACGTGATGGCACTTTCCGAAGCTGCCCTTTGCAATGAAGAACCGTGAAAATTCTTGCTTCTTATGATCAATCCAAGAAGATACCCGTGAGAATTCTTGCTTCTTGTGATCAATCCAAGAAGATACCTGTGAGAATTCTTGCTTCTTGTGATGAATCCTGTCCTCTCCACATCTCTCACTCATCATCATACATCAAAATAGCATGTGTTTCTCACAATCCCCCAATTCCGTGCGTTACGTATTAAATTACATGCTATTGCCAAGCAAGTCAAGTCTGACTGGAATATTGCCTGGGTAGTTCAAACTGGGGGAGCCCAACCCAATCACACTGCAGAATGGAAAGATTGTTAACATTAGAAAAGAACTGATCGGTATCTGCAAAACAACTATTAGAGAAAACTAGAGCACGCCATACGTATACAAGGAGGCAGAGAACAGACCTCCTGTCAACAAGTATCATTGAGCGGAGCTCACAGTTTGCAAAGCTACATAAGACCAAACGGAAGTTAGAAGCAGATACCTCTGATAAAGATCTGATAAAGATAAGCACGGTTTGTTTAATTTTCAACATTTTACGTTCTTAATAAGTGGTGAAGTATAACTGTATAAGTGAGAGGACCTTCTTTTCACGTAAGTTTAAGTGAATGCACCGGCCAGTTCAAAGTTGGAGGTCTCTGAGTTCTAATCCTAGCGAGCAAAAATAAATATAAATAAATATAGTTAGCTCTTAAGTTTACCGTTGAGACATGCAATTGCGATAGCTTGCACATAAGGAGGTGCTGAAGTGTAAATGAATTTTCCACCTCCCCATATGGTTAGGCGTTTGAGCTGAACTAGTCGGTGCATCAATTTAATAGCAAATATCATCACAACAGAAAAGTGAAGATGCTTATTCTTTTATATTGGACATATACACGAGGGGAGTGTTGAAATATAAATTAAAAGAATGTTGCTAGGTTGGAAATAGATTTCTTGACAGCTATGAGGCATGAAAGAAGTCAATACCGAGGCACTTACCGCTTGCTCATTTCGTGTCTTATGGTTGGATGGCACTCCTTGCTGTACATGCGTAAGGTATCTTGTAATAGGACGCTATGGGTGACGATAGCTATCTCTTTCTCTTCTCTCGTCCATAACCTACAAGTAACTTCAAGAAAAAAAGGGCAAATGAATATAACCACACAAATGTAAAACTGGTATATTCGATGGACCATTTAATTAAATCACTTTCTAGGGCCATAACCAGCATTCAAAATGACTATTAATCGCAAAGAAACAAACTCTGGCAATCCATGGCTATACAAAAAAAGGAGTTACTAACTATAATGTCTAAGCAGTGATATGCTTCCATAATTTGTGTAAAAAGAATGAAAAGTATGCCATTATCAAAAGCCAATTATTATTTGCATAACACATGCAGCTGAAATATTGGTTATACAAGATGGATATTGATTTTCATAGTTGTACTCATGAAAAATATATTGATTGATCATAGAAAACAGAAGTTAATTACCAATCCATGAACTTCATACCCCTCGCTGCAACTGACTTATGTGCTTCTCTAACATCTGGTACCCAAAGAACATCTTCATCATTCTCTATCTGCAGTGAAAGCAACTTTATATATACTACAATACACCACGATGTTAGTATATATACTACAATATTGAATTGGAGAGGTCCACAAATTGATTTGTCAATTGACAGCAAGATGATACTTTCCAGTGAAAAATCGATGGCAGGAAAGATTGTTCGATACTCTGCAATGCTCCTCCTCTTATCACAGGGATGCCCACCTTGCTTTTAACAAAATAATTAAAAAAGTGAAATACAGAAAGTAATTAAGGTATAGTAGGAATGACCAATGTGGTCAATCTAGTGAACAAAAATAATGTAAATGAGTCACGGAGTTGCGGCATATATCATTGCTTTGCAAAACCCATGTAACCACAACATCTTAATCAACTGACTGTTTATGTTTTACATGTATTCTTCAGGAAAAGGAAGTACCAAGCGCTCCCTGCAGTTCTCAACTGCAAGAAACGGTGGGCAGTTCAAACTTGAAATTGCCAGACGTTCACTTTGTCCAGCATTTTCCACCATTAACGGAGGTGCACCACCTCCACCAGTATAGCTTTCACCACCAAAAACCCCCACTGCAGTCTGCATAGTCCTGTGATCAATATTAATTCCAGGGTCAAATATATTGAGTCTCACTCATCAGTAGTTAACCTACTGTAATGTATCATCGGGAGAATAACATGGATGTGATTATCTTAAAACCTAACTTCGAACAATAAGGTAAAGTGGGTTTCTTTGTGCAACAAACTACGCACTCGACGTGTTTCTCATCCTATGGTATTCCTGTATAGATCAAGTAGAGTAAAAAAAGGGTGTATGGTAGAGGTGAAAGTCAATGGTTAATTTTTTTTTCTCGAACACGCAGGAGAGCTGCGTATCTTTGTATTAATAAAAGAGTGAAAGATTGGTCCAATTACAAAGTACAAAGTCAATGGTTAATCTAGAACACCATTTCCAAACTAAAGAGGGGCTTAGGGTAATTATTTTTATACCAAGGGCTAAAGAGGAAGGTCATGTAATGGGCGTTGTCTTATCTCTTAGCTTGCCGGTGATGGTCTTTCATTTTAATGATCACAACATCAATAAAGCTAAGAACATGAAGCTTTGCAATGTGCATTTGAGCAATTATCAAGCTTGAAAATAAAAATTCATAAAAACTTAAGCCATGTGTTGATATATCCCCAAGGCATTGCAATAAAGGCATGATTAATTAAGGCTGCATAAAATGGTTGAACCAAATAATAAACCCAAAGCACATAAGACGGACTTTAATAGACCCTTCCAAAATGCCACGCTGAGGTAAAAGGAGGAACAAGAGAAATACTCCAAAAATGTTAATGGAATATTATACCTTAGTAAAGGGGAACAAATAACCAGCTCAATCTTCTCTGCAAGCCCACAGTTTTTCACATGCTCTCGCAGATAGTCAACCTACACATTTAGGTAAATATTAATCATGGAGAACCAGAAACTCAACCAATGTAGAGAGCTACAAATTAAGACTTCGAAGTGGACAAGAGTTCAGTTGGCTATATTTTGGCTACAAATTTGGTGCAAAACCTTGGGACTTATAAGTTACTGAGAGCGATTTATGTGAGCATATGGGCACATTGCCAATGAGATGTTTGGCCATTTCTGATCTGATGGTTGATAGCAGCAGAGATTCATTGTTTCCGGATAAAAGAGGTGAGCAACTCCACCAGACCCTCTAAACAGCATCATATCTCAAATTTAGAGGGTTAATTAAAAAAAATACACTCCGGCAGACTCTCTACTAGGTCCTCTATTTTGGGAAGGTCTACAAATCCCCTCCTCCACCCACCATTCCTATGGGTCTCTAGGAGCCCTCTATTCTATAAGTTAGAATTGAGGGTTATTGCTGGAGTTGAAGCAAATTTAGAAGCCCTAAAAATAAACACAACTTCCATTTAGCATTTAGAGGATCCAATTTAGAAACTATTGCTGGAGTTGCTCAACGTGATTCGAGGCAAAAAATCCCTTCCCTTATTTTTAATCGCCCCCACGAGCTACCTTATCTCTTCTTTCCATTTCATATCCTCTCATTATTTTGCTGGGTGCCAAGCTCCACCACATCTTGTAGAAAAGAGGGGGAGATGGCTCTCCATCGTAGCTGTGGCTCTGTCTTCAGCCCATGCTGATCCAACGCGGCCTACATGGGTGTCTGATGTATAACACATGAAGGAAAAGCTTCGTTTTCTTCACCGCCACCACAAGGGTGGTGAGCCCACGCTGAGGGCTAGTGGCTAGTGCACCACCCCTCTGGCTTCAGCAACGTGTTCGGCGTGCTCACACTCCATGTTACATGATACGTCTAGTGTCATTTCCATAGATATTGGTCCAAGAAAATTCTTTCATTTTTGTTCAAGAAGAAACTGTTCATGGGATTTGTATTGGGGATTTGAAATAGAAAAAAAATAGTGTGGTTATTGATTATTTTTGCGATGGGCTTGGTGTTTAGATGATTTCAGGTTGTCCATGGTGATTTGGGATATAAAAATGCTAGAAATCAATCTGGTCAGAAGCTACTTGCTAGGCAAAATGTTACAAATCAGTAAAAGGAGCTAGAAATAAATCTGGTCAAAAGCTATTTGTTAGAAAAAATGCCAGAAATCAATAAACATAGAAATGAATCTAGACAAGCTATTACCTCCAACATCCTTAGACAGGTTCCATACAAGTTCATGGATCTTAAAGTGAGACGCACATACTTAATAATAAGAAAATAGAAAAACATATACCTTCTCTACACCATCGTCTACTTTAGCCGCATCCTTCATGCCTGCTGGAGCTCCCCTACCCGCTACCCACCAAGTTCATGGGACCAATAATGATTATGGTGCCATAGTAGACATGCCTACACGCTACGTGATCGAGATAGAGTTTGGATCGTACTTTGTAACCCAAATATGAGGGCACTACTGTTGTAAACGAGAGATGATTTTGGCGGCCGTTGTATCGGCGGTGAGGCTGTGGTGGTACTCGGATGGCAGCGGCAGCCATAGTTATACCCCGAGGATGTATGAACACATGGCTAAATCTCATTAAAAAAATCATGCCTCGATATCATTCTCATTTCATTTGATCTTATAATTCGATTTCACATTCTTGGGTTATTGCTTCCGCGCAATTATTCTAACAAGTGGTAACAGATAGAAACTTGAGAAGCCTTAAACATCTAGAGACTACATTGTGATGGAGGAGCACAGTATATAAGAAGGGGCAATCCTCACATATCATGCTAGTTTTTTGAATTGAGTCACATCCAAGATCCTGAACTTAAGTGGATATGGAGTTGATGAGGTGCTGGCTGATAGGTATAGCTGGTCAGACTGGAATCTTCTGCGCTCCCTGACAAGACTTGTCCATATACACAAAGGAGGTTTTTCCCATAGAGTTGTCGTCGTCGTTGTAAGATGATGAGTTGGGCGCTTTTGCTAGAAGTTGCCGACATGTGTCTTTGCAAGACAATTCTGGTATGCCATTTTGCAGCCTCTCAACTTGGAAAGATTGACACCCAATAGGATTGGTGGAACAAAGCTGAGAGGAGGATCCAAAAACAGCATAAAAATGGACTCAATTCCCTCTGCATTCTAGGAGCTTGGACGCTATGGAAACATAGGAACACTTGTGTTTTTGATGGATCACCCCCAAATTTACAAGTGTCAATCCAAGCTTTCAAGGATGAGGCCCACCTGTAGCAGTTTGCTAGGGCTAAGGGGCTTACTACCCTATGCCGCAAGTTGGGAGGAACTTAAGCATAGGTTCCTGGGGTTTAGTGGTCTGGTTCTGCGTGTTTGTATTTTTTTTGTAATAGCCTGCTTCTAGAACTTTGCATTACTCACTCTGGTCCAAGGTGAGGGTTTTTTTTTTGTAATTGGCCCACTCTTTCTCTCTTAATATAAAGATACACAGCCCTCCTGCGTGTTCGAGAAAAAAAACTTTTGCATGAAGCATAAGTTTTAGTTTGACGTGCTACAGTGTTCAGCTTGTGTTAGTAAACGCGCAGAGCTGATTAAGAGCAGTGCATTGTCGCGCTTCAAGATCGAAAAGTGGGAAAGGAACAGGGGGAGGAACTTACTTGTCTCCAGCCTAAAGGAGTAATCGGAGCATCAAAGAAGGAGGGTGACGTGTAAGCACTGTGATCCTTCTCGCCTTCCACGTTGTGAACACCCTGGGCGTGCCTCACCTGCGAATTGAAACAAGCATTTTTTTCCCTTGCAAATCTGTGATGCAATGCCGGGAAATTAAAGTGAATTACCAGGTGTATGGTCTTGCAGCGGTGCAGAGGGTACATAGCAGTGCCGGCGCTGGACTTCATTCCTGACGACGATACAGGTGAAGGCATGGAAGCGTTAGGCAGAGAAGACATGGCGTTTTAGGAGGGAGACGTGATGGAGAGCTTTGCTTTGCTTTCTTGTCAATTCAGTCCTCGATCGTAGCAGACTAGCAGTAGCGAACGATGAGAGTGATGACTGATTCAGCAAACGGAGGAGAGTAATAGATTTGTCAATGGTCTGATCTGATCTGACGAAGCAGATCATGGACGGCCTCCTCAAGTCAAAAGCAGCGCCTGGGTAACCGTTAACTCCATCTCCTCCATGTGTACCCGCACCGCCCCACTGCCCCAGTTGACTTCTGAAGGTCCAGTAGGAGCGAGTGACGAGGTAACTGATCAGGTCCACAAACCTGTTTGCATCTAATCTAATCTATACAGAAGCTTCACAGCAACAGGGAGGGACAGTAAGCAGCGTATTTAGTCTGGCTTCTTTAACATTACTCTCAATTATATCGATCCTCTTGAAAGAAAAGTATAAAAAAAATCTCATCACCAGAAGTGAAAAGAACATTTCATTTCAGTGAACTTCAGAGGAAACATACGTAATAACAAATGGTCAGTCCAATATGCAGGTGTTTAGCTTCCACTGAATGCAACTAGGGAGGTGTCAAGATGGGTTCACAAAAGAATCAAGGAATCAGGGTAAAACACGAAACGAGCCTCAGACAGGCTCAGTTCTCTCTTGAGCTTCCTCCTCAAGTTGCTTCTTGTCAGCGACATCGCTAGGCAGATCAACACCATCTGGGATCTTGCCAGGGTAGTTGTAACTGGGGGAATCTGATCCAAGCATGCTGCATCACCGGAAATTTCATTATGATTCTTACAAAGTGTTTTTCTTTTTTGTGATTCTAAGTTGCAAGGAAACACACAAGGGTATAGAACTAACCTCCTATCAACCAGCACCAACGACCGGAGCTCACAATTTGCAAAGCTTCATAAAACCAATTGAAAGTCAGCAACTCATTCTCCTGATGGAGTTTAACGTGGTTTACATATTTTACTGTTTTGTGCAAGGACAATATGGCAGAGAGATTAAGAGTGAGTGAGAGGAAACAGAAAGGGAATTCATAATGCTTATCCTCTTGCACATATTATCATGTAACGTTGGGCAAGAGTTGTGAATGTAATAATATGATGTCAGTAGTTCATCTGCAATAAGTTTGAGAATGTTTCTGTGTTGATAATTCATTAATTGACAGCTACACGGAGGAAAAATAAAAATGTCAAAAGAAACTTACTACTTGCTCACTTCATGCCTTACAGTAGGATGACACTCTTTGCTGTACATACGTAAGGTATGCCACAACAAACCACTATGGGTGACAATGGCTATCTCTTTCTCTTCTCTTGTCCATAACCTGCAGGTATGCAATATCTTCAAAACAATGTAGACGAATCGAAGTGGTTTATACTCAATTCTATAACAAAATCAAAGGACGAACAAAGAAGTCAGATATTTGCCAGGAAATCGTTAATTTGGTTTGTGTCAAGACATATGACAAAGATGTTGAGCATGCAATTATCCACTACCACTTTAAGGAACAAGTTTCTTTAATGATATAGGCAGCCCGAATATAGGCCATACCAGGCGGCCAAAGTGTTTCAAGATCATATACGCAGAGAAAAGAGATGGATTGATCTCAGAAAAAAATACCAGTCGATAAACTTCCTGCCCCTCTCCCCTAGTGACTCAAAGGTTTCTCTGACATCCGGTACCCAAAGAACATCTTCATCATTCTCTATCTGTAAAGAAAGTGCGTGCACATATCTTATGTTACACTGATGGAAAGTAACAGGTGCAAAATGGCTAACAAATACAATACAAGATACTTGCCAGTGAAAAGTCAATGGCAGGAAACAGAGTACGATACTCTGTTATGCTCCTCCTCTTGTCACAAGGATTGGCACCCTGCATTATAAAAAACAAGAAAAAATGGAAACATGAAGAAGGTATCATGGGAACAGCCAAAGTAGTCTTTTTAGTTAACAACAACCGATATAAATGAGGGATTATATAACCATTATTTTGCAAGATGTATATAACAAAAAATCTTGATCAAATGATTG
>Ga0182169_1000021_pt1 | contig 11574 bp, 8 predicted proteins | sample G5R1MG_26_FD_123219 | JGI IMG/M metagenome (GOLD analysis project Ga0182169, IMG submission 123219) | Switchgrass phyllosphere microbial communities from Michigan, USA - G5R4_NF_01AUG2016_LD1 MG | ecosystem: Host-associated > Plants > Phyllosphere > Phylloplane/Leaf | place: USA: Michigan... | reverse complement strand
GCTGGTGAAGAAGGGACACTTAGCTTGAAGCTGCCACCGCTCCTGTGGATCCTCAAGACTCCGCTCGATAGTTGCAGGCGGGCATCCGTTTGGAGTTCTTCCTGCTCCTCCGGGCCGGAGTAGTCAATTTCGTCGTGGAAATGAACGGTTCATTTCCCATGTGTTATTACTCGCTCCCGAGGCCGCCACTGCATGCAAGCTCCCTCTAGAGGCACGCGCGCGGCGTCCCATGCTTCATGCATTCACGTGGACTACTTACTACTCGTGTTGACGCCCAATGGAATGCATGCATGCTCACGTATGAACGCAATGGCTGTGTGGACGCAACGATTCACCATTTCACCTACATTGCGAATTCTACTCCCAGGCGCATCCATTCACTTCAGCCAATGTGTGGATGCATCCATTTCACTTCATCGTTCCTAGCTGCTCTCCTACTGCCATGGATGAGAAGCTCAACGCCATGGTGGATGGTGTCGTAGTGTAGGCTGAGCAAGAAGAGTCATGGTCGACGGCATCTTGCAAATTGATGTCATGCATGCAAAGCAGCAAAGACAAATTGGCGCCATGCAAAGCAACAAAAAGAAGAGAAGCACGCGCAACCCGCCACGCAAAATCTCTTTGCCGCGCCTTGCAAAAAAGAAAAACACAAAGCACGAGAAAAGATTGATGACAGGAGTCGAACTCAGACCCTGCGCTTCAGATCCCTCAGCGGGGACCAGACGAACTAAAGGGACATGTCATTCAATTGTGCCATGCGAGAATGTTTAATATGGGTAGGACAGGAAATAGGCATCCAATTTAATGATTCCTTGGTAAGTGAGATTATGTCCAAAACGACATTCTTTTAGACCTGGAGGGAGTAATATTCAGCTATATAAACAAATGCGACTGAAATCAGAGCTCCTTGCATACATGGAGTTCACCTTATATGCCTTCAACTTTAAAGTTTAGAATCCATGATCTCTCTCTTGGTTTTTGCTTTTACTTTTAATTTGCATGTTAAAATGGTTTCTGATGCTACATGCATCTTCTGGAAGTTATCTAAAGTTCATGTAACTCATGATGTGGCAGTCCATTAGTCTATAAATATGGTGTGGCGTTCGTCAAAATTACTACTGTCTTTTCATTTATGCTGGAAAGTTTACATCATGCCTGTAAACATACAAAGATGTCCTACTCAGATCACAGAAAAAATCTCTCATCTCTCAGGTATTTTCCCTATACAATCTGTACTTAAACTTGAACATCAAGTAAATATAAATATATTAATAAAATGGTTAACCTTTTCCTTACAATTGTCAAAGATCAAATATAATATTAACCCAATATACCATGACCAAATCAAACATGCAGTGACGGCTCGAGCTACAGAAGTCACAAGCTTTGAGACGGTTTCATAAAATTGATGCTATGTGCCTGAAAGCAAATTGTTGCTTTGAGAATTTTTTCAGCTTGCCAAGGGCATAGACCTAGAGTTAAAATGATGCATTTATAATTTTATATATAGAGGGAAAAGGAAATTGTGTAATTCATGTGGTATACCTCAGAAATTTTAGTTTGTCAATCAGTTTAAACTGTCTGACCAAGCTAAGCAAGGTTAGGAAAACTAACAAAATTACCTTGTGGACGACCAAATACGAAGATGTTTACAGATTCCACTTTGAATGTAGGTGGATCCATATGGAATCACACATCTGCTAGAGTAAAAATACGCCATGCCTTCTAGGATCCTGTTCCCCATATCAAGAGCAACCACAAAAGCCTTGTCTTCCATGTAATTATGTTTGATCATGACATAAACAATACCATATCATGCATGCTCAAAGCAGGATTAAATGGGCAGAGACTCGCCAAATTTGGATCTTTATCCTCACCCTCTTGCAGATGATTAGGCCTATCCAGCATTTGGGCATGTGGCACGCGGTTCACTGGGACGTCCAAAAAATTGATTGTGAACTCATCCTCCCACTTGTTCCCGGAACCAATATCTGAAATATCCATTTTCTTGTTGCAGCCTCCCAACCTCGAGTTAACCGGAAGACTTTGATGCAACCATGGAGGACAACAACGTTCCGAACAAGCTTCGGAAGACCACATTGGGCAATGCCGGCAGCGGTAGTGGAATGTAACGAAGACTATCGTTGTCCAGGAGCACATCATAGATGAGGATGCCCTGCCAGAGGTCGACCCAGCCCACCGAACCAAGCTCCCCTCCTATGGTTATCACCTTGTGAGCATAATCGTAGTCAGAATCAACATATATCGACCTGGCACTCTATCTCTCTGCCTTTGAGTTATACACGTGAAGATCGAAGTGCTTCTCAGTGAAGGGACGATTGCGCGCCACTGTTAGGAAGAACATGTCCTGGTTGCGGCAACGCAGTATGACAACCTGGCGGTCGGAGAAGGAGGGGAGCGAGGTGGGGATCAGCCGAAGCGATGGTGGCTTGTTCTTCGTGCCCGCCTGGTACACCAAGTAGTCGTTGTTCCGGGCATCCTGGTGGCCGTTCCCGGGGCAGATTGGGACACGGAGCAGGATGAGGTCATCCTTCATGCTGAGGATCTTGGGCACGCTGCTGAACAGGTAGGGCTTCAAGTCGGGGCAATGGACGGTGAAGCAGGAGACGCGCGGCGGTTCGGCCGCCCAGAAGCTGATCTGGATGCGCTCGCCATCCCTCGTGAAGCCCTCGGCAGTGGTGCCGTTGATGCGGTCGCTTAGGCGGCCGTACACATCGATGAGGATCGACTCCAGGGGAGGTGAAACCGAATCCTCGGCATGGATGGGTGGAGGGACTGAGAGCAACTGAAGCTCTTCACCCATTGATGAATCGGATTTTTTGGGGGGTGGGGGATCGGTCTTGCTGGGCGGCGGCCGAAGCAAGGAATGGGATAAGTGGAACCCCTAGAGATGAGGGTTCAGCCTATGGGCCTTTTGACAGCCGTATGGGCCAGCTTGTTTGGTAACTTAAGGACCTGTTTGTTCCTTGCCACAGGTTGCCACGCCACAAATGTGGAAAATTTTAACCACATTTAAATCTAAGTTAAAATTTGATCAAGCAATAAATTTCTTATTCCCATGTGTTATTTAGAGGCCAAATAACACACCGGAATGAGAAATCTATTATTTGACAAAATTTTGACCTAGATTCAAACATGGTCAAAATTTGCCATAATTGTGGTGTGGCAAACTATGGCAAGGAACCAAACAGGCCCTTAGTATTTTAGAACAAGTCCATTTGACCCTGAACTATACTAGTCATTGTCCACTTTTATGCCCTTAACCACAAAACTAGAAATCTTTTCACCCTGAACTCAGTCAGTTTTGGACCTTGAGTGGTATTGAGGTGATTTCATATGACATGGCAGCGGATCCTACCTGTTAGAACTATGTGGCCATGGGCACACATATCACCCTCCCTTTCTCTTTCCTTTTCTTCGACGGCCACCTCTTTCCCCATCTAGTTCGGTCTTCCTTTCTTCCTCCACTCATGTCATCGTGGCTACCTCTAACCACCACCGTTGTCAGGTGCACCTTGCTCACGTGCCCTCACCGCTGCCACCAGACAACCTGGAGTGTGTGATCATGCTATATAGTGCATGACGCGGGGTTATGTTCCAAGGAGGAAGAAGGGGCAAAGGAAGAGCTTGTGGGCGAGGCCTGGGAGGTCGGGATAGTACTAGGGCCATGTTGGCATTTCTTAGCCTGTAACATTTATATACGCAAGCGCACAAAAACTTTGTTGTAGATTTCACCCAATAGTATTTCCATAGCATCGTATTTCTGTGAGAAAGCATTGAGGTAGATATACTAAACTATTAAAAATCTAGCTATTATTAATTCTTCCGTCTCAAAGGGATAAGCCAAAGGATAACAGTACTAGCACACATCACATGGATTCATAGCTCAATAGGAAGCTAGGAAGACAACGAGATGAGTCTAGCTCTTGACAAGATATTCCTTTACTAAGGTCAAGCCATTCATACAAAGTTAGCTCCAACATTACTAATCTACAAGGGTTGTGCCTTCTCCCTACACAATGGAGATCATGGTTTGGTCTAGCCATCTTTACTTACTTCGGACATCAAGCTCTTTAGATTCTATGGAGAGGCCTGAATGCTTGTACCTCAACTAAGAAGAAGGACCAACTAAAGGTGTGTAAGTGTGTCGGTGTTTAGTTATCGGCAGTCCACCACGGGGTACACCACGTGGGGGTTTTGAGATCGAGGGAGGTGACGAGGAGATTGCCAATGGTTTACAGAACGATGAACAAAACCATTTAGACAGGTTTGGGCAGTCAATTAAATCGCTGAACCCTACATCCTGTATGGTGGTTGCTGGATTGTATTGTGTGAGACTTGATCGATCTGCGTCATGATGCGATGAGATAGAGATGTGTCTTTCATGAGGCCCCTAGATCCCTTTATATCGTCCATTATGCCTGATGAACTCGCAGGCGTAGAAACCACATAGGAGCGTGCCGGGTGGTTGCTTCTCACACTATATGTATAATGAGTAACTGATTATTGTAAAACCCTAAACCCTAGGTAGTATTTGAATGACAATTAGTTATTCGAAGAACTTACCGGCCAATTGTAATCTATGGTCAATGGCACACCTACGCGGTCTGGATGTCGCGGTCCACCTTTTAGTATATAAAACCGCCATGCCCTGTAGATATCGAATAGAATCACTAAAGTTTAACTAAACCTCTCATCAATATAAGTATGCATGTGTGTATGTAGACTTACTTTTCTATTTGTGCCAGAAATGGTTGATAAGATTCTCGAGGGTAATCTGCGGAGTCTAGGACAAGCACTCTTCCATAGTAGGCATCAATGTTAAAAACAATCCAATGGTCGCTGCATGAATAAAATGTGTGAGTGACACGTGTGTTTACACGATAATTTCAAGTATGTATATATATATAAAGTCACGCTTACTTAAAGTTATAAGGTGCCACTACGCAACTCCTGCGTTGGTACTTTATGAGTGCTCGACCAATATAGAGGGCAAAATGAGCGTTATGGTCCTTTTTCATATCGTATAGAGCTTTTGCTCGTTCTTTTTTATCAGTAATGGCATCTAGCTTTGCTGCATCGTCTTTTTGAAGCTCAAATGTCATAGCTCTCTGATTTATCAGATAAGGGTTTAGATAGCCAACCCTTTCTTTCAGGGGCCTCCACTTCTGCTCATGATCTTGCATTCTACAAGCAACACCCACAATTTAATTAGAGCTAGATAGTCATATTAATAATAAGACTTAACAGCTTGAATGTGTACGCGTGATACTTACAGGCAAAAGAGTGTTACGAGTTGACAGTCGAGCCTCCTCATATTAAACATCAAGTGAAAGTCATCGAAGGTCACATATGCATGGCTTGGACCCTCAGTTGCAAAAACAGATGATGGTATAATGACACTCCATGAGTCGACGCCAACAGACGCTGCTCTCATGTACCAGTCATGCAACCTTTTGATTTCTAGGGGAAGCTTCTTAAGTTTATCCAATGTTAGTAAAGGCCTTCCCGGCACATAATTGTCGGGGACATTCACGTAATCTTGTTTCGTTGGCTTCCTGAAAATGAAATGATGGACCTCTGCCTTCTTGTGTTCACTCGCTGCTAATGGGCGATCTTGCTGTGAAGTGGAGGGGACCGTTGGCTTGCTGAGTTCACTCGCCACTAATGGTGTACCTTCCTTTGGCGTTTGGTGAACCGTTGCCTTTGACGATGGTTGCAGCTCGGCGACACTTACTGTACGCTTCTGTCCAATTCCCTTCAAAAACTTAGCCGTGCCTGCCCATTTCTTCTTCGGCTCATATGGAGAAATCAGACAAGCAACTGGAAATTTCCTTTTCTTTACTGGCGGTGCCGCTGGCGGAGTATTACCAGGCTCTTTTTGCGTTGGAGTCTGTGTTGGTGTAGTCTGTTCAGCAGCCTCACTCAGCTTAGTCGGAGTAGTCTGTTATTCAGGCTCACTCTGCTTCGTTGGAGAAGTCTGTTTCGGCTCTAGCACTGGCTCTGGCACTGGATCTGGATCAGGGAACGGGGATGACCCTCCATGATGCATCGGAGATGGTGGCCCCATATATAACTCCTGTCCATTGAAATAGTTAGGTATGATGTATACATGCATGATCTCGTGGACGATCGATGATATGACGTATATAGAAACATTATGTACAAATTACCTCATGGTGGCCCTGTATCGGTGATGGTGACCCTGTATATAACTCCTCTCTCTCTCTCTTTGCTTGGAGAGGGAGCCACCTTGGCTGTAGGGGGGCTTGGAGAGGGAGCCACCGCCGTTGCTGGAGAGGGTGACGGTGGTGGATCAGTCAACACGACGTGCTGTCTAGGCCATAGTATGAAGTTGTTGACAGCTTGACCTAGTGTCTCAATACCCTCGGGCCCCGGGATGTCTAGCATATTGTCTTCTTGTCCGGGCACGACCGTCTGTACCTCTACCCTGCAGAACGCTTCTAGGATGGGGACACTGTGGAACTCGCGTCCTGGGATAGCCAATCCTGTGGCCACTTGCTTTCTACGACCCATAATGCCATAGGTTAAGAAAAGAGAGCAAGGCCACGGTCTATCGATGTCATCAACCGGATAGTGTTCCTTGGTAGCTGTGGAGGCTGCACTGCTAGGAATCGGCTAGGATTGGACATCCGAGGGTTGAGTGTGGACGAGCTGCAACTGCTGCTGAGGTTGTGAGGTTATCTGTTGCTGGTTGGACACAACACTCGTCCATTGCTACAGCACTTCAGGAGGAGGATTCGACAGTATTTCAGACATCATTCTTGCAAAGTCTTGCTTGGCCTCCTCCTTAAAATAATCTGCATGTGCGAGCGTTTGAAAAAATGATAAGTCTAAACTATACAAGTCATTAAAAAACTCTAAGTCATGAAAAAACTCTAACCCTTCATCTGTTCCTTGTATCGGCGTCGTGACTTGTAGGTTGGTGCCCACTCCGGTCCGAATCCATCTTTCCAGGTCAACTTGGATGAGATGCCCCGTACACGACCTGGATGAGTGAGCATTTGAAAAATGATAAGTATAAACTCTGCATGTGCATGTGCGAGCGTTCGAAAAAATGATAAGTATAAACTCTACACGACCTGGATGCTCGGGGTTACCCAGAGAATGCGTGAGGACGTCATTCTCATGATCTGTCTTGAACTTTCCTTCTTGCTCCAGAGCTGCCATTTTTATTATCTTGTCTGCTACTTCGCCAACTTCATCTGGCACATTTATTCCCGTCTCAGTCTGTTTGGCCTCCCGACCGCGAAGCCAATGAGCGCTCCTTTCAGGAACCATATCTGACAACACTGTAATCCCTGCCGCCCTCTTTTCTGCTTCTTCTCTCTCCCATTGAGGAATCTTGCCCTTGTAACCACCTGTGCCAAGGTGGTGGGCATTGGACCCTCCACATAGGTGTTCGCTGCAGTGTCGTTGTCAGCTGTATAAGGCGCGGAACTACCCTCTCCATGTTTTGTCCAAATCAAGTAGTCCGGCATAAATTCTCTGCAAACTAGATGATTCTTTATTGATTCCACATCTCCAAATACCGCAACATTTTTGCAGTCTGTGCATGGACAGTATATGTGCTTCTGCTTTGTTCTCTGAGCATGTCTTGTAGCGGCAACAATAAATTTATGGACCTCCATTATATATGATGGATCCAATCTTGATAAGTTGTACATCTAAAATGACCTCTCCATAGTTAGCTGTAATGAGTCAAGAATAATGTCGTAGGTCATTCGAAAAATAAAAGAAATATAACCCCATGAAAAATCATAATCAAGTTACTAACCTCCTTCGATTAAACGAAGATGAAAACCTCCCCCTTAAAGACTTCACAATTTATGGACCTCCAGGCAATGCAAGTTCACTACAAGTACAATCAAATATGGTTCAATCTATATTTGCATAATTGCATAGAAAAACTTGTCTAAAACTACAGATAAATATATACAAAAACATGCATTTTATGATTTTTATGCAATTTACCATGAATTTATATAGTTTAATCAATTGAAAAAAGAATTCTAGAATTCAAAGATAAATATATTGTAATAAAAAGAATTCTAAAATGTCACCCTACTACATATATTCACTCACAAGGATTCTAAAATGTCTTCATTTGCTATTTTATGATTTTTGTACAATTTACTATGAATTTATAAAATTTAATATATACAACCGAAAAAAGAAAACTAGAAATCAAACATAAATATGAACATAAAAAGTATATATTAGAACATGTCATATTATCACTCTACTGCATATGTACACTCACAAGGATTCTAAAATGCCTTTATTTTCTATTTTATGATTTTTATACAATTTTCTAAAAAAAATTGCTAAAGCTCTCTCTAACAAGGATGAACCCTAATCCTCTACCATACAAACCCTAGATCTAAAGAGTGGCCTCAATTTGAGAAACTACCATGGAATCGCTAAAAAAAGGCATAAGAGGCACCTACTAACCTTCTAGAGCTTCCTCCTCCAGAGAAATGAGGATCAAAACCTCCCCCCTTGTTTCTTGGAAAAAATGGCCACCAAGTACTGTGCTCTCGTGAGAGCTGCGCGGCACTATGAACTGTCGGGAGGAAGAAGAAGCATATTTATAGCAGGGAGAGCACTGGCGGTCCTCATTACCAACCGCCAGTGGAAATATACTTCTACTGGCGGTTGGTAATATCCACCGCCACCATTTGTACTGGCGGTTGGTAATTACAACCGCCAGTACAAAGGGACATTTGCACTGGCGGTTGGCAGTGAGAACCGCCAGTGCAAATGGGACCATTTGTACTGGCGGCATATTTAGGTAAACCGCCAGTGGAAATTGTTGTCCACTGGCGGTTCTCAGCTGGGGCCCGCCAGATTTTCTTCACTGGCGCCACAAAATTATCAACCGTCAGTACAAAAAAAGGCCACCGTCGGCGAAAATAGTTTCTGTTCTAGGGAACACAACGAGCACATGCTTCTTTTCGGTTCAACTTTGATGGAAAATACGAAGGGATAAGAAGTATTGTAATTTTTTGAGCAATGCGTGGATGATCATTTGAAAGTGAAGATAATAGGGTACCCAGGTCAACAACCTGCAGCAGAGAAGAGAATATAAAAAAACATGCGTAGTATGCTTAATAAGCTGATCAAATTGCAGTTGTTAACGTTATTAACATTTATAGCAGTTGTAACAGGCAATGTACCTTATCGTATTGGAAAGATCGAAGATCACGAATAGCCAAGAGAAGATCAACAGCAGCATCTCTTACAGATAGAGCAGTATCTGAGACATATCGCTTAATCTTGGTAGTAAAACCTTTAGAATTTCATGACTTTGTGGATTGTCAAGCAAGAATATGAGACTATTTAGTGTTGACAGCCGAACCTCATTTGCAAGAATCCTTGGACATGTCATCAACAATTTTACTCAGAAATTTTACTGCAAGGGAGCGTTGCAGCCTACTACTACTACTACTACTACAGGCCTGTTAATTGCTACGACACGAAATACTGATAACAAAATACCTCAACTACCAATGGAAGCACAGGTGGTATTCAAACTGCTAAACAAACGAATGGATAAACGGTCCACTGGCCATGAGAAGTTTGTTTCATTCTCATCATGTAATAATTTATAGTATAATACTCCATATTCTCTCCGTCTAAACTTTTAAGGATTCTAGACTTTTACTAATTCTATGCATTACTAGCAGTTAGCCCGTGCTTTGCTACGGGCATCTTATTTTTGAAAAAATAATTATTATTTTAACACATATTTTCAGGAAAAACAATAATAGTGTAAGAGCGTACAAAAGTGAGCTAAGTATAACCTAAAGCTATCCACGCCCATATTACCCTATTTTTTCACGCCCATATTACCCTATTTTTTTCGTCTCTTTCTTTGTTTCTTGAGTTTCCGGGCCATCTGCATTTCGGATCGACGCGTGAGGGCCCCCGCGTCGTCCCGAGTGGGGCGACTCGGACGGCGACTCGCCCTCGCCCCACCCCTCTCCTCCCAGCGCCCTCCCCACCTCGCCATCGCCGGAGTGCGCTGCCGCGGAGGCCGCGCATAGGCACGAGGAAGGCGGCGGTGGGGCTCCCGGGCGTGCTCTCTCCAATCCTCCTCCTCTCCCACCACCACCATCACGACGGCAGCGGCAGATCCGGCCACGTCGTCTGCAGATCCGGCCATGGAGATGTCTGATCTAGCTGCGGTGACAGTGGATCGGGCCATGGAGGGACGGATTCGGCCATGGCGACGGTTCCGACCTCCGGCAGTGGCGGTTCCGGCCCTCGCGGTCGCGGATCCACGGATCCGGCCCTCGCAGCCGTGGATCCGGACTCCCCTGGCCGACGGTGGTGGTCCCCGGGGCGTGGCTCCTTGACCAGCAGCGGCAGCGGGACTGGCCACGACGGCTGTGGTTTCGTCTCGTCCGGTGGCATTCTGCTTCGTCCCTGACGTCTCACTGGCGGTGACCAACTCCTACCAACGGTTTCGAGCACATGATTAGTTCTGCAAGGTTGGGATCGGCGGCGAAAGCCATGCTGGATCTTACTCGGCATGTCGACGGCGTCGCCCTCGGGTGTCGTCCCCTCCATGGAGGCGTCGATTCAATCTCAACACCTCTGTTTTATTCTACAAGGTGAAAACCTCATCCTCTGGATGAACGGCAGTGGCGGTCTATGTCGTTCCCTTCTCGAAGGTGTCGTGGTAGAAGACTTCTTTGGTTGAAGATCCTTGTTGCTGAGATATCGTCCGGTGTTCGACGAGTGGCTCTCTACCCTCAGCATACTCAACATTCTTCGGTGTCGACAGATCCTTACACCGTTTTGGGCATGTAAGGTCTTTGTGGTGGTTTGATTTTGGTTGTCAGAGTGGAATCTACTCAAGCTGTCAAAGATGTCTTCGGCAAGGGTGTATTCGACTCATGCTTCTCCTCTTTCCAGAGTGCCGTGAAGCTTACTTGCTAGGGGATGTTAGCTCTATAGAGGCTTATCAAAACAAGTCACTCAGGCGTACGCTGGTTTTGTATGTTGGAGTTTGAGTCTCTTCTTTTTTCTGTTTTTTTTTCGTTCTCTAAGTGTTTTGGCCACATATCATCAGGTTATGCGCCAACACTTTGTAATAATATGGTCTGATGCATCACCTTTGGTGGTGTGAAGCCGGGATTTATGAAAATTCCATTATCTAAAAAAATGTAATTTCTACCCTGTTGGGTCGTTTAATTAATTCTCAGTAGGGGGCGACCCCTCCTGGTTCTTTAAAAAAATGATATTCTGTCCTGATTATCATGATTTTAAAATACGGTAAAAAATCTTCCGTGCTCATTTGATCTATATTTCCATTATGTTCGAACTACCTGTAACGAACATGGCACCATTTATGTCATTTCGAGTGATTTTAGTGATCGAATGACAACACAACACTTGGACTAATATAATTGTTAAGATGATCATTCTCAGGCTTTTAGGTTCAAGTGATGACAAAGAGAAAAAGAAGATAGGCATAGCAAGGCCCGAAGGGCCGCCCCTACGGGGGCTCCGCTACCCGGTTAG
>Ga0182169_1000020_pt1 | contig 11820 bp, 9 predicted proteins | sample G5R1MG_26_FD_123219 | JGI IMG/M metagenome (GOLD analysis project Ga0182169, IMG submission 123219) | Switchgrass phyllosphere microbial communities from Michigan, USA - G5R4_NF_01AUG2016_LD1 MG | ecosystem: Host-associated > Plants > Phyllosphere > Phylloplane/Leaf | place: USA: Michigan... | reverse complement strand
CACCTCCTCCTCTCCCTCCCTCTCGCGTCGTCCTGCCCCCGAGCAAAAACCGTCGCCCATCCTTATCCTCCACACCCGCTGCCCCGCTTTTCCTGCCTCCCGCGTACTCGGCGCGTCACCCCACGCCTCCGGCCTCCCTGCTCAGGGCCTCCACCTCCCGCACCTCATGCCGCCCCTCCGCCTCCCCGGCCGCCGCGCCCCGCATCACCGGGCCGCGGCTCCAGCTTCCGCCTCTCGGGACACCAAGCCCCGGCCTCCTGCCCCTATGCCGCCCCTCCGCCTCCCCAGCCGCTCCGCCTCCGCATCGCCAGCCCATCGCCCGTGGTCGTGCCCCCGCCTTCCACGCCGCCAGCCCGCCCATATCCACAGCTGCGTCCTCCACGCCCCCACCCGCTGCCGAGCCCGCCGCCCCCGCATCGCCGTCCACCTCCGCACCCACCCGCGGTCGCGTCCGCCACCCGATGAGCGGTTCCTGTACGGGGACTTGGTGATCTCCGACCATCTCTAGGGACTGGAGGTGATGTGCCAAGGATCTGGTTCTAGCATTAACAACCATGCTACGCTCCACCTGTAGGTTTGTGCCATTTAGTTATGGAAGAAGTCCACATTACCCCCTCAAACTCTTCGTGAAGTCCAAGTTACAAACCCCAAATATGAAACCGGCCAAGGAACGCCCCCGAACTCCTGAATCCGTGCAGGCCACCCCACGCGCGCCCTCCGGTCCGGTTTCCGTCAGCCTCCGTCTTCCGTCTCCATTCGCGCCTTCACCTAGCTCTCTATTTCTCTCTGCATCGTTCTAACGAAGGCGATGCCGCGACGATGTCAGTGGATACAAGGCTGGTGCTTCGGCACATGATGATTTCAGCGAAGGCGCACGCACCTGCGGCGCAGGCGGAGTCGAGACCGAACCCCAGCTCCTCCACCAGGAATCTACTGACCTCGAGGCGGCCACTGGCCGCGGCGAGGTGCAGGGCGCTCCGCGGCGAGGTCCGCCACCTTGCTCGCCATCTCTAACCGAAGAGAAATCGCCAAAGCAACGGTAAGTAAAGCTAGAGCTGGGACCGAGAGAAGCTGCAACCGACAAGGAAAGGGAATCAGCAGTGCATTAGTGGTTCATCGCACAGTTTATCAGGCGCCAGAAGAACCAGCAGCTACGTCGCCGTGGTGCGCATGCCGCGCCACTACGCCAGCGGGGCGCCCGCGCACCGGCCGGCCGGTTAGCTGACCTTGTTGAGCAGGGCGGTGGCCATGGTGGAGAGCTGGTCGAACTCGCGGTTGGCGGCGGCCATCCGGCCAGCCGCGTAGGCGGAGCCCGCGAACGTGGCCTCGCACCCGATGCCGGCCTGCCCGGTGAGCAGCAGCAGCGCGCGCGCAGCGCCCCAGCTTCGCGCTGCCGCGTACCCTCGCAGGAGCCGCAGCGCGGGCACGGAGGCCGCGCTGTACAGCATCCCGCACGCCTCCAGCGCGTCCCGCGTGGCCGGGTCGTTGGTCTCAATCCCCGCCCAGCGTGCGCGGCCGCCAGGTCCGCCGCCATAAGGACCTGGCCGGTCCGCTGTGGCCGCCCCCGGCACGGACCGCAGCCGCGACGTGCAGAAGGCCATGTCCACGAAGTCGCGGATCGCGTCGCACGAGTCGGCCAACAGGTCGCCGTCGTTCCCTCTCGTTAGAAGCAGGCAGTCAACGGAAATAGAGAGCTTGGAAGACGGAGGCCGACAGAAACCGGGCCGGAGGGCGGGCGTGGGGTGGCCTGTACGAATTCAGGAGTTCGCGGGGGCGTTCGTTGGCCGGTTTTATATTTGAGGGTTGTAACTTGGACTCCACGAAGAGTTTGAGGGGGTAAACGTGGACTTCTTCCTTTAGCTATCCTTGATTTGCTATTTGGTTTTGAACATTCCATTTGCGTGGTTTCTGATCTGTCTTGTTGCACCTGAGTCACTGGACGTTCTTCCGCTGCCGCCAGTCCCTGCTATTGGCGTGCCCCTCTTGCTCGTTGGATGGACACTACACATTAAGACAGTGGCAGGTGGCCATGGCTCTTGTGTAACCACCCATCCTAGATTTGCTGGACCTGTTTATCTATGTAATATACCCTGCCTAATGTTTGGTTTTTGATGTTTTTTCCGTGTTACTCTAAATTGGTCGAGCAGTTTAGCCATCTAAATTTTATCTGTCTTGTGTAACGAATCACAGAAGACAGAAGGCAACGGAAAGGTAAGATCCCCTTGTCAAACAATAAATTAGTTTGCTAACAACCAAAAGACTGGTTTGCCAGTTGGGAGAAACCAGCTGAATGTTAAGTAACTCACCCTGAACCTAACCATTTGCCGAACAACTAAAATACCTAAACATTAAGCATACAGAAACCAACCACAGTCCCATAATAGGGTATGAGTAAAACTTGTGCAGAGTAGATCCTTTGAAGAGATTATAGTCTACTTATTTCTCACAGGCATGATATATAGCATATGACATGCCCTGATCACACGCACCTTCACTAAATTGCAGCTAAAATAACTTGCTCAAAATGATTGTGAGCGTCAGGGAGCATTATTTTTCAAATAACATTTTAATTTAGTCTTTTCTTTGACACTCGATAAAAAAATTTCCATGCACTTTAATGTTCATGAAATTCAGCAGATCATTACCGAGTAAAGGCTATGTTGTTGTTGTATAACCGAGTCTTTTCTTCACCTGAAAAACACATTTTCTGAGCTTAGTCAGAGTACAATCTTTATTGGAACAAGGAAATCATCTGGTGCTGCTATATGACACGGTTAAGCAGGCTTAGTTTATACTTCCCATATTCCAAACAGTAAATGTATTTTTACTTATTGCAAACAGTAATGTTGCGCTTTTGACATCCATATTTACACACTGGTTCATGAATTTGATTAGGCTCTTTCATATCTTTATAAATTTTAACTTCTATATTGTTTGTACCCACTCGCAGGCACTGATTATGAACTGGGTCAGAACACTTTCATACTGTGATTTTACCCTTGTAGAAACACATAGGATTTTTGTTTGTAGCAACTCAGTCATTGCTTATGAACTTGGCTGGAACTCTTTATGCTTGATGGAAAAACAATAGAAACCACTTATTACCACTGTTATATTGAATTTTTCACATACCAGTGGTTTAAATTCTGCAGGTAATTGCAGCAGCTGATATCTTCCTGCTGATGGTGGCAACAGATGGTGGTCTATTTGAATGGATAATGCTGTTTATAAAAATTAGGGAGAGATAGAGATTTCATTGTGGCTCCACTATAATTTGAAGTAGTCATGCTGATAATAGGGTAAATCTGGGCCATTCAAATTACCCCAATTTACTTTAGTTTTTATTTTTTTCTAGCACTACATGGACCTTGAATTTCCATAAATCTTCCAATGATAGACTGTGTTAGGATGTGCCATGGTCTTCTAGCACTACAATATGCTTGAAAATTCCAGTCAAATCTGAATTATGCATTTTTACCTTTTTGCTTGCTAATTATGAGTATTTGGCTTTGTCGTAGGCTTCTTGCTTTGTTTCTTCTTTGTGCCGACAAGGACTTCCATTGTCATGCAGGTACCAGTTGTTTCTGTTTTTCAAGTGAGCAAATGGTTGAATTATTGAGTCACGCTCAGAATGATCGCAAATATAGCTTGAACTTTATTCTTTTACAGAGACCTACTCAGATGGTGGATAATGGTGCGAATTAACCTATTGATAATTAGTTTGGGAGAGACGGTATGGGTACGTAGCAAGAATTCTTTTTTCATGGCTTCATTGAGTGCAGAACACTAATTTTGGAGGCTGAACCAATGAGCGGATCTATTTGGTTGAATTTCTTATCATATGCTTGTTTGCTGGTTCATAGAAGTTTTGAAACACATGCCATGTTACAGTAGAACTCTTGTTTTACACTGCTCGGTCGCATAGAAATCATGTTGGATGCTTAGAACTGAAACCTATGTGAAAACAACAGTAAAACTTCAGTCATTTCATTACTGATATTTTTTCCTTTTGTGAAAACTGGCTTATGTGCCACCAAATGGGCCATGCTCGTGCTCCTTGGCCTCACCTCCCACCTCTGGTCAAATGGCAGCTAACCTGTTCTTGGATTATTTCAAACTTCCATTCTGTTTTATACTCTTGAGATCTTGAAGCTTGGGATACGGCAATATGGTAACCCCCAACTCATTCTTATTTTGTTTTGATCTCTGCAAACTGCAAATCATGATTATTTATGTAACTGATGAAATATTTAATTGCAGTGCTATTGGAGCATTTAATGTTAGGTTTGAATTTCTTTTACCTGTTTAGTTTGATTAAATGGATAGTAAGATTCATGCATATACATTTGTGGTAGGTATATATGCCGAGCAAGTAATTAAGCTTTGTAAAATGATATAGAAACAAATTGCCGGTACATATTTGCCTTTGAGCTGACCGTATTTGAGCATTGGCCTGTTGGTACTCATTATCCCCTTCAACTATATAGGAAAGCAGGGATGAAATCGATATGAAGATTGTCACCTATACTATTTATTATTTTGGTGGTTCTTGTCCGCTTCGTACAGTAGACAGACAACAATGTGTCTAATGTACGGGTCCTTTTGGTGATTGTCGTCCTGTAGGGGCATGAGTTCCTCACTTCCTCTGTTTTCGTCAAATCCAAAAGTAGACTTTAGCATGGTCTAACAATGAACTTCTTTTTATTTTAGGTCTTAACTAACATGTCTTTTGTTTTCCTATCTGTTTATACCAAGAACACAGTGTAACGATTTGTATATATATTCTGGGCCGTTTCAAATTCACTATATGCATAAGGTATCTTTCAGCTTTCTTGTTCTTTCCGCTAAACTGTTATCTTCACTGCAGAGAAAAGAAGTTTCAGCTAACAAGCTCCATTGCTGCTATATCTCCAATTTATAGCTCCAATATGAATTTATGATGGAAACATTTAGCACGAGAAAGGAGGTAGCTTTGGGTCTGTAGGGCCCAGTTTCTACTAGCCATACGGTATTCGTAGCTTAGAGTAGAAGGTGTAGGTTCACAGGAAGCTCAAGATGAAGGCCATGAACTGTCTGACTATGGAAAGTTCTATATGATTGTGTCATTTGTTATTAGTGTCTCAGTTCTATCTGTAGCAAACATTTCAACTCGTGATGAGTGATGAGATACATAGGGTCTTCATATTCCAATGAAGCGTATGTTGCAATTGGGCTATCTTGGTAACATTTTCAGAAGAAATTTCATCAAAGCATATGTTGCTTTCACCTATATGTTCATCTTGTTTTTTTGTATAACAGACCATATATATTTGTTAGATGATTATATTTCTTAAAATTAGTATAAGCCTAGAACAAATATAGAATACAAACATTGTTGAGTGATTAGGTTGATGAATTTTCTAAATATAAAATATGGTTACCGTAGCAACGCACGGGCACGGACCTAGTCCATTTATATTTACTTTTCACATTTACAGCCACGCGAATGGACCACTCTGCCCCTGAGGCCTCATCCATTCCTCCCGTTGGTCCCTGGACGCTTGGCCGGTTGACTCGCTCGGCCCCTGGACTCGCTCGACGGAGAGCTCCTGGGAGGCATTGGCTCCCCGACGCTAATATAACTAGGATGGTTGGCGCGCTAAAGCCGCGCCCGCTAATGAGTTACCGGCCGCAAATTACATTTTACATATTGAGCCATATGTGTTTCTGTCATGGTTTGGGTCGCTCATTGTTGAGAATTTAGTGTCACTAAAAGGGCAACCGGATAGAGCTATTTGGATGCGATGATTTTTACGGTTTCAACGTAATATCGTGGTATTTGAAAATTCTATAGCCCTATTTAGTGGTACAGTATTTTAAAACCGTGTTTTAGAAATGCTATGGTTTACAATTGCTATGACCATACTATGGTTTTACTGCAACTAAGGCATACCAGTACTTGTTTGGTTCTGCTGCATTCTCTGAGATGAGTAAAAAATTTTGGTATCTACATTAAAATTTGTAATACTCTAGAAATATTGTAATACTCTAGAAATATTGTAATATTGCAGAAACTATGGTTTTAGGCAAGGTTACTCTAATCGGTCACCCGTCGTTTAGCGAGTAGTCAAACTACACAGCCGATTAAATGGAATACAAACAAATTAGTTGACTATTTAGTAGGGTGTACACGGTGTGTACACGGACTACACGGCCATTTATGGCAACGCTGGTTTTAGGCACTGAGTTTTCTAGAGCTGCCAAACAACTTTTTGGTAAAATACTATAGTATTTTTCAATACAACAGTATTACCAAGAGACTACAAATATATTGCGCTTTCAAATAAAGCCCGTAGAATCTCAGATCAAGAGATGTTTGGTTGTCATTGGTAAAACATTATTTTGAATATGATAGTATAGCTAAAACTGTAGTACTTTTGCACTGTTAATATATATAGCTTTTACAGTGTTTGGAAACAATAAGAACCGTCCATCCAACGAGATCAAACGGTCGAAAATAGGTGGTACCGAGGAAATAGTACCGGTGGTACCATTTTAGTGGAACCAATACCAAAAATGGTGGGACCAGTACCCATACAATGTTACTAATTAGCCAATAAAATATTGAAATCGTGGTACCGGATGGTATCGGTAGGTATCGTTCCAACCACCGTAAAAGAGTTCTTATTGTTGCTACAGCCGCCTTGTATTCTTGTTTGGTGAGGGCACTTCATCACAGCAAGGCGCCTCTTCATAGACCACCACTTCTACCGCAAACGTCCAGGAGGCCACTAAAAGTCCAGCAAAGAAGAGTACTCCAAAGAAAAAGGCTAAAAAGAGCCCAGCCAAAAAAATTTACTCCAAGGGGAAAGCTGTGAACTCAGCCACTATTAAGTGTTTAAGCTAGTCATGTATCTGTATGGGTATGGAACTCAGCCACTACTAAGCTGTGAACTTGTTCTGATGTGAACTCAAGTATCTGTGTGGAACTCAAGTACTCGCCATAGTGTATCTGTGTTGAACTCAGCCACTATTAAGACCTTAATATATTTGTCTGAGAGTTCTATGATCTCAAGATATTGTTCTGTAATCAGTACATCTACAGGCGTGGGAGTTTTGAGCTCCATCTAGAGCTTCAGCCATCCACTTCCGACGCATGACTCCAATGGCTGCCAGCCGCACGATGTCGGTGGACGCAGGCTGCTCTTTTATTTAGGCTATCTCCAGCAAGAACTTCTATCTCACCTTCTATCCACTATTCCCTACCCCATCTTACTCTATGCTACAGTGCGCAAACAGTGCATGCACGTCCATATGCACGTCCTTGCTGGAGACAGTCTTAGCAAATGTAAGCCAAAATCGATCTGTTTTGCTGCAGGCACTATATTATATTATAGTAGTATCCAAATAGACTATTTAGTTTAGGAATATATAGGTCTATAGGTACACGTCTGCGTTCGTACTATTTCAAATTATATAAGTCATTGTTGAAGATTTAAAAAATTATTAGTACAAATACTTAAAAATTATAAGTCATTCTAAAAATATTTATGGTGAAAAATCAAATCATAAAAAATGGTATTTACACAAACTTTCAAATAAAATGAATGATTAAATATAAAATTTCAAGAAATCAATTCAATGATCTATAGTTTGAGACGAGGTATATCTATATAACATATATAAGCGAAGCCTACTAACAACCATTAACTCTATTTCTCTCAGCATGCAAGCCATCCACATCATCTCTAAGTCCACTAAGTACAACGCTATAAACTTTCCACAGTATAAACATAGGAGAATCAATTATTTAAAAATTTCTCTCAATCATGATAAATTCGTTACAACAATAAACACTTACAAAACCATTAAATGGGAGCAGTCTATAAAATTAGTTCATATTTTACCTTCTAGTCATCCTTCCAGGGCTATCTCGTAGTATCTGGTCCCTAGTTGGCCTTTGTGGAGTACTTACTGAATCTTTTCTTTGCTTTGTTGTATTTTTCCTAGACTTCCTCTTCCTGCAATAAAATAAAATTTTAGAAATAGGGCTATGTGCATGTTACAGCAAGGTTAAAATTAGGTCAACTTGCCTTTTCTTAGTTCCATTGAGTGGGCATTTGGAGCTAGCTTGTCTGTGGCCCTTCTCTCCACATCTCTTGCAAATGACAGGGCCTCTAATCATCTTCTTCCCTTTAGAGTTTGTGAGAGCTGAGTTGTCAGGGTTCCCATCACCATTTGTGGGAGCTGAATTGGTGTCATGATTGTCACCTTTCTTCCTGTGACCTCTTTCAAGGCATGATTTGAACCTTAGTTTTCTTTGCCTCCCCACATTCTTCTTGGTAAGTGGGGCGCACACAGAGAAAGGGAGATGCACACGAGGCCATTGTGACTTGTCTGCCAGTGGCTCAATCTCCCTACCATATGCAGCTTGGAACTTTTCCACTGAGAAATAATGATGCACAAACTGCTCAAGATCAACATTCTTTTGTGTTGTTAGGAATGCCAAAGCTTGTTGACAGGGTTTTCCAATGTGCTGCCACTCTTGACAAGTACAAGTCTTTTCATTGAGCTTCACTCTGTGTCTTTCACCACCCTTGCTGTAGTCCCAGACCTCTGCACTCCAACTACCAGACTTGACAACCTTCAAATGAGCCAAACCTCTAGTGTTTGCTTTCAGCTGAACCATTACAGCAGGTAGAATCTTGCCTGTTGGCAGCTTTTCTGCAATCCTCCTCCTCTTTCTCCATAGAACCATTATCATCTCCCTCACCTTGTCAGCTAGTTCAGCAACTGGCAAGTCCTTGATACCTCTAATCCAATTATTGAACACCTCGGCTAAATTGTTGGTTATGAAGTCACACTTGATTTCTGGGTTGAAACCACATCTGTACCACAAGAGAGGGTGGTACTGTGTCATCCACTTCCATATTTCATCTGGCTCGCTGAAAATTGCTGCCATGTGTTCTGTAAACATATCCTCTCTGTAAGCTCTTGCTGCTGGATAAATCCTACCAAATCCTTGAAACCTCTTCTGAAAATTCTTCATCAGGTGGAAGAAACACTCCCTCTGTTCAGCTGTAGGGAATACTTTTTGCACAGAGTTTTCCAGTCCTTTGCAAGCATCTGTGCAGATAGCAAGAAGCGGTGGCTCTCCAATTGCCTGCTTTAATTGTCTCATGAACCAAGTCCAATTATCTTCTGTCTCTGAAGCTATGAATCCAAAAGCCATTGGGTACATCCAAGTGTGCCCATCTACTGCTATAGCTGAAGCTAAATGTCCATTCCACCTTCCATTCAATGCAGTGGAATCTATACTCAAGTATGGTCTACATCCTTCTTTGAAGCCATCAATACATGACTTAAGGGCACAGAAAAAACGATGAAAATACACTTGACCATCTACCTCAAAAGTATCAATTTCAACGACACTCCCAGGCATTCTCTTTAGTACCTCAGCCTTCCACCTAAACATCCCAAAACTTTCAGATCATTTTCCATAAACCTTGTCAAGTGCTAATTCTCTACCCCTCCATACAGTATCATAGAAAAGAGTGACATGATATTGTTGTTCCAACTTATCTTGCAGCTCTTTAGCACCCATGTCTGGTGTCACTCTAAGGATACTTTCAGCCTTACTTGCAACCCAATTCTTTGATGGTGTAGTGGTCCTCATCCTGCAGCTTGAGACACAATTATGCTCGTCAACTAAAACTGTCACCTGCATTCAATTCCAAGGCAAGAATAGTTAGTTTAGATAATAGACATAAACATATACATGCAAGTCAGGTAGTACACATCAATTGGTTAGTTAAGGCAGTAGTCACAATTGCACCTTGATGCTTCTGTTATCATCCTGCTGAGTTCCAACAATCCTCCAAGGGCAGTCTGCACTAGACTTGCAGAACCCCCCTGAACCTCTTCTTGTCAGACTTCTCTGTGCCCAGTGCAAATTCATTGTTGATTGCAAATTGCCTCACAGCCAGCCTAAAATCAACCATTGATGGGTACATAGTCCCAAGATCCATACTTGGATGATCCTTATCATAGGCTATCACAACTTCATCTGGAATGCTATCACTAACAGGAATTGCAGCACCTGCAGTATCATCAGTTTGTACAGTCCTGCGCATTGCTCTCACCATCTCATTGTCCTCCTCTTTTTTCTGTGCCCTCTCATCTTCATCCCTCAAACCCAACAGCACATACATCTGCTCTTCACTTACAATTTCCATCCTATCTTCCTCATACTGCCCCGTAATCTGCAGACTGTTCCAATCTACTTGGGGGAGCACAGGTTCTGGTGGAACATTTTGAGGACTAATAATAGGTTCTGCTGCCATATTGTTCCATTCAATATGAGGGAGCACAGGTTCTGCTGCCATATTTTCACGATTTTCAAACCTACTCGAAATCGAGTTGCAAATAATGAAAAGAAACGTTAGGATTTAACTTCGGTTAGTTGCTCCTACTCGCACCGACAACAATCTCAGTTACCAAAAAGGGAAGAAACTTACGTAGCAGGAACAGCCTCTGGGTCACAGTCCATGCCACCAGATCGACCTAGGGTTTGGTGAGAGACCGATTTTAATCCAAATCCGATGCAAAAACAGGAAGGGGAAGGCTTCATGGGACGGATTCAAACCTGGGAGGGCACCTTCTCTTCTTTCGCTGGCCGCCGGGGAGGGCGCCGGTGACGTGCGTCGCCGGCGACGAGAGAGACGAGGAGTCCCCGAGCAAGCCGCGCGAGCGGGTATGAGCGCTCGTGGTCAGCCGTGCAGGGACCAACGAGAGGAAAGGATAAGGCCCCAGGGACACAGTAGTCCATTCGCGTGGCTGTAAATGGGAAAAGTAAAGGTAAATGAATTAAAATGACCAAATGACAGAATAATCGAGCTGCCAACGTTGTAAATGGCAATTTGGCGAAGCCAACAACGGCGATGGCAATTTTGCGAAGCCACTTTCTGGCGGTGGCAAAAAACCAATAAGCTAATTCGCAGGGGTGGATTGGAGTGGCCGGTGGGGTGCGTGTGCGTGCGGATGGAGTCCAAACCGGGGATGAGACGGAGAGGGTTTGGAAACGGGGAGAGCTAGGGTTGGGAACAGGGAGACCGGTAGCGAGAGACGGAGAGAGAGCGCAGATGGATGGAGCTGCGAGACAGAGAAGCTCTGCAGTTTTCTCGCGAGAAAACGACCTTCTTATCGCAGGCTGGGCGCGGGGCGGGGCTGGTGCTTGCACGAATCAAGAAGCACCCTCTCCCATCCGATTATGAGGTGCGGGGTTTTAAGGTTATGTCCACCTCCACCATCTAGGTATCGTGGCAGCTCACTGGAGGAGGAGGAGAGATGACCTTCAGAGTTTATTCTAGCAGATTCTATGGTGCCCTTATCGACAAAACATCCACACGAGCTTCCGTCCTTGGACTCAGAGTAAGCAGTGGCTACCATGAGCACCTTCTTCTTCATGTGGACCTCGACCATGCATCCATGTCGGCTCGTCAGACTTGTAGTGATTGCTGTTCGTCAGAAGAAAGCAGACAGCGTCAAGATTGTCCATTTTTTTGGAAAGGGAAGCTATATTAAACTTTCAAGAACTATTCATTGAGATGATACAAAGCATTGAAAGAAGCTTCCGGCCTCTGTTTAGCAAGAAACACACGGCCAAGAGAGGGCAAAAAAATCACGCACACTCTAGTGACACTCAATTCTAAGATTAGATCGTCACCCATATGCCCAGGGAAAGATATCCTTGGCTTCCCGTGCCAAGTGTTGTGAAGCCTTCATAGTTACATCACGCGATTCCGCCTTCTGAAGAGTAGCCCATGATTGAAGCCAGTGGAT
>Ga0182169_1000019_pt1 | contig 11834 bp, 11 predicted proteins | sample G5R1MG_26_FD_123219 | JGI IMG/M metagenome (GOLD analysis project Ga0182169, IMG submission 123219) | Switchgrass phyllosphere microbial communities from Michigan, USA - G5R4_NF_01AUG2016_LD1 MG | ecosystem: Host-associated > Plants > Phyllosphere > Phylloplane/Leaf | place: USA: Michigan... | reverse complement strand
TTTATTTAAGCAAGAATTTAAAAGTTATTTTTAAAACATGTTTCATTGGATTTGAAAAATAGTCATCATTTCATGTGTTAACAAGCTAGCAAAAATGTAATTAAAAAATATTTTTTGCATGCACGGTTAGTGTTAATGAGGATATCAAACACATGATTAACCTTAACTACAGGTGATTAACACCTGGGGTGTTACATGGAGTCACTGGTGTTTCATTCCAACCTCTCGATTCTGAGGAGAAGACAAGGGTAAAGGCACTACAGTAATATTACAAGACTTGTGCTGTGTAAAAGAAACAAAAATAACTCAAAATAAAGAAAAGTCTCAAGAAACACCAAAAACAATAATAGGAAAGATAGGATGTCAATTCTTGAGAAGTCAAGGGTGACTCACTCCTAAATGATAAGTGAATTGTCAACGTGGGTGTGTATGGGTGGACTGACCTATGAACTCCGAGGAGATGCGTGATTGCTTGGTCTTGTGTGTGCAGGTATACGGATGACACGCTAGTAGGGAGTGTGGCTTTGGACAAGCGAAGGCGCGCGCTGAAGGACCATGCGGCGGCGTAGGAGATGCGCCGGCGACCGTGCGATGGTGAACGGTGGCCGGGGACTTGGGCCGCAGAGGCTGCATGAAGACGTGGGCGATCCACTCCTAGCATGAAGACTGCAAGCACACGTGCAAGTTTGATGGGACCTGGAGGACCAAAACCATCCAGTGGTCGACGTCGGTCAAGTCCGGAGGAGCCGGGCGGAGGCCGGACATGTGGCGCACTGAGCGGCTTCGTCGACGCCGATCGAGTCTGGGAGGAGCCCAGGGGAAGGCTGGACACGTGGCGAAGGCTGGCGGGATTGGTGGGTTCCCTCCAAAACCACCACAGGACTTGGTTTCCCAGTATAGCCAAAAACCGCGGGCGAAGGCTTCCAGAAGACGGACACGTGGTGGCATCACGAAGATAGCGTCCAGGCTAAGCTAAGTGGTGGCGAATCATGACCGTTCGATTGGAAACCATGTATCTTTCCAGTTTTGCCCCTACGAGCCTTTTAGCTCTATGTTTATGTCTAGGGATTGAATGGTCAAGTGGAGGTGTGGCTATAAATAGAAGTAGTGGGCAGCCATGCTTCCTCGAGACACTTGCTAGGTTTCGGTTTTTGAGCTCTTGGCCAAACCAGATGGTGTGCTCCATGCTAAGTGAGATCTAGTTTGCGTAAGTGAGATCTACTAGACTAGGATTCACAATTTGAGGAGGAGAGGTTGGTGATTAGGGTCCTTGTAATCAAGACATGTTTCGATCAATGAAAACCTTGTTGATTCACTCTCTTGGCTCCCTTTCTATGCTTTTGATCTGAGTTCCTTGTTCTTTGATCCGTGTTCATCGTGTTCTTTGAGTTCTTCCCATTCTTGAGTGAGTCTTGGTGATTTTCTCTTCCCAAGGACATTATTGGTGAACTCTTAGTTTCATGTGTGAGCTGGGGTTCCTTGGATTTATTCTAGCCTTGTGCTACATACCCAAATACCATGAACTTAGAGGAATCAAAGTTTTTCATGGCCTAGTCAAAACCCTTGCGTTCTTGAGAAAATCTTCAATTACTCTTAGATCCGAGGGAGTCTTTGTGGGATCTTGTGGGATTAACTTAGTTTGTGCCTAATCTTCATCCCTACAAGGTTTCATCAAGTTTTGAATTGATTTGATCAAATTTAGATTGAGTTTGATTCGATTTTGAACGAGACATAAACTTTACGTACACATCGGACCGTCCGGTCAGTACACACCGGACCGTCCGGTGCGTGTATTTTTGTTTTTGGTGTCCCTCTGTCCAGATTGTCCGGTGTACACATCAGACCGTCCGGTGCATACACCAGACCGTCTGGTGCATTCACATCGGACCGTCCGATGCGTGTCTTCTGCACCTGAGGTGCTTCTGTCCAGATTGTCCGGTGTTCACACCGGACCATCCGGTGCATACACATTGGACCGTCCGATGTGTGTCATCTGCACCTGAGGTGCTTCTGTCCAGATTGTCCGGTGTACACACTAGACCATCCGGTGCATACACACCGGACCGTCCGGTGCTCATTGATAGAAAACAAGTGCTTTGCTTGTTCGGCTTTTCGTGCACGTTTTGTGGGAACTCTTTTTGCATCTTTGTTCAAATCAAGTTTGCAAGGATTGGGACTCAGTGTCTTGTTGATTGCATATACTCTTTTCTCTCTGGAGTGGCGGGCAAGCCTCAGTTCATATCCTTGTGAACTTGTGGTGAAAGTTGGTTTTTGACTCTGCTGTGTTTTTGAGTGCTCCTATTCACCCCCCTCTAGTCGCACATTCGGTCCTTCAATTGGTATCGGAGCTTGGTTAAGGTTTCTCTTACCTTAACCGGTTCAAGAAACCACTTGCAACTATGGGGTCCCTTGGGAAACCACCGGGTTTTCGAAGGGAAGGACTGTGACTACTGGAAGACATGGATGCATGTGTTTCTCCAGAGTATGGGTCCTAGAATTTGGGAGATTTGCGAGAATGAGCAATATGTTGTTCGGACTGTGCGTGCCACCCAGAGAGACATGGACGAGCATGAGGCCAACTCCAAGGCCATGAATGCTTTGTTCTCTACTCTGAGTCGGGAGGAGTATGATCGTGTTTGTGATCTTCCTACCGCCCAACAGATGTGGGTGCGACTTCGGGATTACCATGAGGGTACTACCCAAGTCAAGACCAGGCTGTTCGAGACCTACCGGCGAGAATATGAGAACTTCTCTCAGCTGCTGGGTGAGAGCATCGACTCCATGTTCAGTCGCTTTCAAGCGATTGTGAACAAGGTTCGGACCAACAAGCCTGCTACTACCCCCGCTATACTCAGATCACGACTGAGCGATGAAGTTGCTTCATGGTCTAGATCTGAAGGTGTGGGCTGTGAAACGACAATCGTTGAGTCTGTCGGCTACGACACACTCACTGTCGAGGAGCTTTTTAGCATGCTCAAGGCTTCCGAGGTGGACAAGATGTCCAGAGCCCGTGTCGAGACTCTAGTTCAGAAGTCTGTTGCATTCTTGGCTGGGCCTGCCGATTCTTATTGTACTAACCCTAACCCCACCGCGTGTGGCTTTGCTTTGTCTTCTTTGATGTCTGTTTCAGAGGAGTAGTTGGAGACGCTCGGAGATCAGGAGCTGGCCTTGATCATCACCAAGTTCCAGTGCGTATACAACAACCGCAACCCGCAACCACCGTGGAGAGGGTTGCTTTGAGTGCGGGAGTCGCGACCACTTCGTCGCCCATTGCCCTAAGAGAAAGAACTCCAGGGGCGAGCATGACTACCCCAAGCACGGTGACAAGTACCGCAAGCCAGGCGATGAAGACCGGTACCGCAAGCAGGGCATGGAGAACAAGTACCGCAAGCCCAAGCACCACGGAAAGCACAAGGGCGGTGGCAGGCGTGACCCAGTACAAGAAGTTCAAGTCATGGCAGAAGGGGAAGGCATTGATGGCCAAGGCCAAGCTAAGTGACAATGACTCTACTTCCTCTTCGAGCGGGTACTCTGCCTCCTCCGAGTCGAGCGAGGACGACAGGAGGATGAAGAAGAAGGGCGTGGACTTCACCGACCTCTGCCTCCACTCTAGCTCGACTCCAGCCTACTGCACCATGGCCGTCGACAACACGGGAACGACTACTTGCACTGAGCCTAAGCATAGCTCATAGGTGAGTTCTGACGATGACACTCCTCCTACTGTCGATGAGGTGCTTTAGATGGTAGATGATCAGTATAGGAAGCTTAAGGCTGCTGCTAGAGAGCGCAAGAGGCTTAGGTCTGAGCTGGCTTTTGTTTTGCATGCGCTAGAGTTTGCAAGGGCTGCTCCTGTCATTACTGGTGATGCTGATTGTGATACTTGCACTTGTTTGATGGCTGATCTAGCTGAGCTTAAGTCTAAGTATGTGGGCAAAGTAGATGAACTTGATGCTTGTACTAGAGCTTTGGAAGAGATGAAGGCTAGGCCTATTTTGCTTGGTGCTTGTCCTGTTTGTCCCATGCTTAGGAAGGAGCTAGAGGAGACAAGGGCTAGTCTTATGACTTTGGAGAAGTCTAAGGCTACTAGTCCTACTGCTGATTGTGATGCTTATCCAGCTTTGATTGAGATGAGTAGTGAGCTGCGTGTAGAGAAGTCCAAATTGGAGGAGGAGAATACCTATCTTAGAGCCATCTTGAGTTGGGTTTCCTCACGTGAACCACATCTTGGTATGATGATTCACCAATTCAAGCGTGGCAATGGTTTTGGGGTTGGGCACGACTTCACTCAGAGAGATTTTGACAGTCTCTATGGCAAGATTGGCCAAGCTTGTGAGTCCAGTCCGAGTGACCAACCCTCTACCAGTTCAGCTCCAGCTCCAGACACCAAGGATGGTGTGTTTACCGAGCCCACTCCCACTCCTCCAAAATCTCAAGTGTGGATTCCAAAGCCAAATATTCTCAAGAACCCACTTGACACTCTACCTCCTGAGAGCTCCAACAAGACAGCCCCAAAGCCTCAGAGAGTTCCACAACCACCTCCTCAGCCTAAGAGAGCTCCACAGCCACAGAGAGGACCTCCACCCAAAGAGAACAACCACAAGAGAGGTGTGAGGTACCACTATGAGTTTTGCCATTGGGATGGTCACCTTGCTGAGTTCTGCTTTAGGAGGAGGCGTGTTGAGAGGAGAGAGCGAGAGTTCGCTAACCTAGACATGTATCACCAGCCACATGGTGATCATGCCCCTCGACGTTGGGACATGCGAGTTGCGGAGCCACGTCGTGTAGGTGGAGGTCGTGGAGACGGTAGAGGTTACCATGCTCCTATGGGTGGTCGCTTTTTCAGCCGTGCTCCACATCGTCGTCAGTACGGTGGCGGACCATGTGACCGTGGCTTTGAGCATTTCGACGGACCACGTTTTGATCGTCGTGGTGACCGTCAGGACTTTGAGAGACATGGTGATCATCCATGCTATGACGTGCGTGTTGGTGATCCACGGGGTAGGGGACAAGGGATGATTGATAGTGCTAACCCTTTTGTCAAACAAATGGCATGACACTGGTTTGCTTCTCATATGACCTAATCCCAGTGTCGCATCATTTCCTCACCCCATGTCTTACTACTGAGCAGGTCGGAGGCATGGAGGACATATGGCTCATGGATTCCGGTTGTTCACGGCAGATGATCGGAAGCAACAGATGGTTCTCCTGCCTCAACCCTGTGTGTACCAAGGAGTACATCACTTTCGGGGATAATGGTAAGGGTAAGGTTTGTGGAGTTGGCGCTGTTCGCATTTCGGATCATTTTACCTCGAGGGAAGTTGCTTTTGTTGAGAATTTGGGTTTCAATTTTCTTTCTGTTTCGCAACTTCTCGAGGATGGGTATGAAGTGATTTTTAAGAGAGGTTCTTCTCGTGTGTTGGATTCTCGAGGGGACTTGATTTGTTGGATGTTGCCATTTTGAAAGGTTTTCAGGATCGATTTTTCTAGTTCCTTGAGGTCCTCACATTGTTTAGTTGCCAGTCCTTCTTCTTATCTTTGGAAGTGGCATAAGAGATTAGGTCACTTGAGCTTTGACTTGCTTTCACGTCTCAGGTCACTTGGCCTTATCCGAGGATTGACCAAGCTCAAACATGAGAAGGATTTGGTTTGCTGTTGGCAGTTCTTAGCCTAACAGATATTACTCCGCAAGCGAATGGAGACCGCTGTAGCTTTCACCCGAGAGTATTCTATGGTATCGTATTTATCCATAGCGAAGCATAGAGAAGAATACAAATTCATCTAACATCTAGCTACTGCTAACTCATTCATTCCAAAAGATAATTGGAAAGGTAACGACCAAACAACCATGTGATACAAACCAAACACCATTGGTATGAACTCAAGTTAAGCTAGGAGAACAACAAGTCGAGGGCTAAGGTAGCATACAAGAGCTATCCACACTAAGGTTGAAAGGATTGAGCAGACCTATGGTCTTGCATCGAGCGAAATTCCAGACTACACCGAGGAGACGAGGGGGTATATAGTTGGTCTCCGAACAACAACTGGCTAACGCCTACGGGCCTGCCGAACGACGGGTCCGGGATATAGAGGCACCATAATGCTATCACCGATATGGGCTACCGGGCTGAGCTGCGTGGACAGGATGGCACGCTATACTAGTGATCAAAGCCTTATCACCACGACAGAGCTTTGAGCACTAAAGCTCTCCCCCGTCGATGAGGAAGAACTAGCTAAGACCTTAGAACAACAGGGCCTAAGGTAAGCTTATAGCACCGGCAAGCACAACAAGACTCAGTCAATTCTAACTTAGCATGACTCCGGTTTCAGACTTAACATGCCCAAACAGTAAAAGGTGCCGCCTACGCAGCTACATACATGCTAAGCTGAGAAACTAATTAGAGGCGAAGATAAGTGCATAAAGTAAGGAAAGTAAAGCACTCGCACTTCATATATCAGAAAGTAATGCATAAGAATAAGAAAGAATTACAAAGTACATTACCGAGATTCCGACCGACTCCGAACACAAAGCTTGCTCTAACTCCCAGCAAAACAATAAGTTTAGAGTGGAAGCACCACCCGAGGGGCGCCTCCAAGTGAGGGAGAAGACGATTACATGGTTGAGGTGCAAGTTACAATGAGGGAGAGCCCATCTATTTGTAGCTTGGAGTGAGGGGGGAGCTCCCTTGGTTCCCAAGGTGGGATTAACTCCCCAACCTTCCTGGAGCTGCCACCTGTCCTCTAACCGCCATAGAAGGTCGGTATGGTAGTTATCCACATGCAGGAGCTGAAAACCGGTCAAGAACCGGATCCAAAGGCCTTGAACCGCTCGTTATACGGTGACTGGGTCAAGAACCAGGGCTGAATCGGCCCAGGCCAAACCGAACCGGGCAGCCGGCCTCCCAGCACCCGCCACCAATCCGACCGAGCGAACCGCATCGTGCTGCCGCGAGGGCGCGCGCGCTGCTCCGCCCCCGCCACGTGTTGGCTGGCGAGTGGGCGGGCCGCCACACCGCCTCCACACCTCGCGGGCACGTGCGGGCACCGTCCCGCTGCTGCCACGTGTTGCTGCATGGTGAGCTCCCGCCCGTGGCGTCATACGACGGGGTGGCGCTGACGTCAGCATGACGTCAGCGCTGTCCTTTAATTTATTTTCCTCAAAATTTTTCCATATGAACTCTAAATTGGGCAAATAATATATGCTCTGGAATCGTCTCGACGAGCTCTTCGTGATGCTATAGTTCTTGAGGGCAATTGAGATATTTTGTAGTGATGATATTTTGAGACTTAAGCCCTTTTGTCCCTGATTTTGGCTCGCTTCATTTGATGCCCATTTCTTGGATAATTGAGCACTCCCCTGCAAGATAGTCACAGCCACCATAACTTGTGGAATTTATTAGTAATAAATGCATAATGTCTAGAATTTGGCTTATACCCTCTTTATTCACCGAGTAATTGACGATCAAAACCCTAGGATAATGGCCGTCAACACGCCCCCAAGCTTGAACTTTCGCTCGTCCTCGAGCAAAGCTAAGACTTAGGCTCGACGGATCAGGAGTTGCATCAATGTCAATACCCTGCAAGAGTTAAGTGTACAACCAACATTCTACCTTTATGACTTGAACAAACTGGCACAAATGTATTCATACCTTGTTATCCATACCTGTGGGGCTTCTGGCCTTCTCACCTTGTCTTTGGCGGTTGAGAGATGGAACAATCTTGGTAGAGTGTCACCCACTCTATCTCTTTCTAGGTTCCATACTCAAAGGTTTTTGAAAATTTTGAAATTAAAGCACTAAGTTCCTCAAATGGTACCCTCGACTCGCTCAAGTGGTATTTGAAACCTCACCAGGACGTAGCCAAACTTTTTCCTATCACTAAAGGTCTATGTGGAGCTCAGGGTAGGAATAAAGATGGCTTACCCATGTCATGCATATTGCTAAGTCAAAAGTTGGTCCTAGCAAAGATTGTGATGCCTATCATCCTGATCAAAGTGGAGTGGAGTATGATAGTGGAGGCGGACAAACATGGTTTTCAAAAGAAACTCCTTATTTTGATGGATCCCCTTTTGAGCATTTGAGCACATGGAGCTATCTTTTCTCTTCTTCGTCTTTTCTTCTTTTTTTCTTTTCTCTCTCTCTCTTTTTCTCTCTTTTTTTCATAGCTCCATGTCTCCTCTTGCAAGGCAATTTGGGGGATTGAATATGGATGGAGTATTTCTTTTGAAAGACCATATTTGTGGATGAATATGTGGATGGTATATCTGGCAGAGGTGGATGCTTGAATCCAGTGTAGATTTAAGCATAGCCAAAGGATGGATATGGTGGAATTTGATCAGGACTTGAAGTGTCACTACTTCATAAGGACTCAAAATTTGACAAAACTCAACACAACAATAGGTAGCATATGTAGAGGTTTAACATGTAAGCATCCATTTGGCTCTGGATAGGTAATTCAAACCACTGAGGAACTTTTCTCATTTTAATTTTCAAAAAAAACTTCGAGAATTCACCTTACTAGGATCAAGATGGGTTCGACTCAAACTTTGATCATATCACATTCTCACAACAACTTAGACTTGGTTTAAAAGCACTTGCTCCCACAAAGTTAAAGATTAAAGGTAGAATCACAACTTATGCCAATAAGTTCAAATATTCAGGAGATAGTCAAGTTGCTACAAACACTTACAGAAAAAATTAACAGAGCAACTATTCATCATTTCCATTAAGCAAGGGTATAAACAAAATTCTGGCATTATGGCTAGGAGTGAGCTTATTGATCCTAAAAGAGGAATCTTTTTGTTGTTTTTGAATTATGCAAATTTTTATAGTTTTTCTTTTATTTGAGATAACAAGAAGGAAATATTTTTGGTGTCATGGTAATTTTCAGGAGTAAAAAGATATGGAAGTGTAGTACTGGGCATTTAGGGTACTCACCTGGTGATCTTCCCCCAAGCTTAGTTTCTTGCAAGAGATGCAAAACTAAGCTTTGAAGTTACCTGGCATTGCCTTCCTCAAGCTTGCTCCTGGGGTGACGACGAGCTTGCATGACCTTTGTTATGCTCACCTTTGATAGGCGGATTTCCTTCTCTCTCTACTCTTGTCTCCGTCATATCTCCGTTACTGATATCTGGACTGTTATGCTCGCGGTGCTCACCAACCTGGCCCCATGAAATGGCAAGCAGCCAAGGATCCCTTTCAAACCATCGCAAAAGAAGTGATGGTTCTACGTTGGGGAATTCCCCCTCAAGCGAGCCATGTGGGCTCCTTTCCTTGGGTTTAGCCTACTCCTCCAATTGCTTATAGGGGTGGTTTGGAGTTTCTCGGGTAGAGAAACAATAGAGCAGGCTTCCAAGTAATAACTATGGCCTTTCACAGCTGTCTTGCTTTAATTCCCAACCAGGCTGAGTGGGAAAGATGGAGACGGATGTGGTTGGGATTGAATCCACTGTCATTTGGTCCTGCCACCAATCTCCAGTTGATGACTGTTCACATCTAACGGGCAGAGTAGATCAGCCCTAACTTCCAGCAAATCTTGTTGCTCATCAGGCCAGGCTGAAGGGCATTAAGGAACACTGGTGCATTCCTCCACACTCGGTGATGTCTCTCCATATAACTCATGGTGTCCAAAGCTATGTGTTGCCTCCAGTGAAGCTATGACCCTTGGTTTACTGGCTGCAATGACACGGCACTAACATTCGCTTCCCGAGTGATGCAGAGCATAGTTGAAGTCTTGCCGATCAACTACTGTGGGTTGAGTGTCGAGGTCCTTCCTCTAGGGATTGAGTTGGGGGTGACTGCCCCAGGGCATATCCTCCCCCAAGCTTGTTCTTGTGGTGGGATGAAACAATCCTTCTTTGTCCTTGCCGACAAAGTTCCCCTTGTTCCGCTTAAACCTTTCACTCTGTTTCCATTGGAAGGCTTGTCCACACAAGAAACAAGAAACATTGATTTTTGGACACCTCATTTTACCTCTCCCTACATGTTAGAATTCGACATGTGTACTATGTCTACCTAACAATTCAAGGATTTCCCGAGATCGAGAACAGTATGAAAAGCTAGAGGCTGCTTGCTAGGCAGCTGGCTAGATGTAGCACTATAAAAGATCCTAATGCCTTAGAATCATAGCATAGCAAAAGCTCTATTTCAAGTGCTATAACTAACATGCTATTAAAGCAATACTCCAAAAAAGAGAAAGCTGAAAATAGCTGTTAGAGAGGTGTATCTTCATCGATGCTTCTTGATCCATGATGGATCAGATGGAATGTTGTAGTCGCGGACACATGTAAGCCTTGCTTCAAAGGCTTGATGGTTGGGTTGTTTCTTGCTTGTCAAATGCCAGACAATCTTCTCCCCCAAGCTTGGATTCTGCATAAAATGCTGATTCCAAACTTGCTCACTGTCATGCTCACTGCTCTTCTTCTTGGGCTCGATACTTGTCGGACATGACATGTGACACCAGTCGTTGACTGCCTTCTTGCCACACAATCTTTAACTACATGTCATGACATTGACGTCCTCACCCTGCTCGTAGATGTTGACCTGTATGTCTTTACCTTTGTGGTGCTTAAGACGGAGCTCTCCACGATGAGAGACATCTGTGCCTGCTGCTTTTGGGATCTACACCACAACTCCATCGGGCACGTAAAATTCCTGCGGGGCAGTAGACCCAAGGTCTACTAGCTGCAAAGTCGAGCATAGGAGATAGTATAGTGTGATATGAAATTATGTGTCACCTTGGAATGATGCCGATCTTGTGTGGTGCTGAAGATAATCTTGTGTCGTCGATGTTGATGTCGACCACCACAGCTTCATCAGGCATGATGCTATCATTTTCCCAAGAAGAGCGAAACAGATTGCAAGAGGTCTTGAGCACGAGAATGTCGAGGATGAGGGCTCTCATCTCTTGTGGGGATTCCTACAACAGGTTAGTGTACAACATATACAAGGGTCTACATGTACACAGTATTACATTGGACCCGTGTACACAACATGCTAGCAAAATGTATTCATGTCAAAACATAGCACAAACCTTGTTGCTAAACCATGACTTTCATCCTTCAACTTTACTCAAATCCACGGTCTAAAAAAACAGGTGGAATTTTTGAAACATTACTGGGATTTTGTGTCTCCATTGATACTCGAGAGATCCGATCAGTTCAAGAATCGTGGGTCATGAACTAGATACGGAACATCACTACCAAGCTTCTACGCATAGCCTATTCATCATGCATGCCTTGCATGTTTAGATAAAAAGACGCTAATTTTCAACCTAAGCACCATGCTTAATTTGAAAACTGCTCTGGACTAGTCGTTGGATTCTGGTCCAAGCTATGCTTTGTAGCAAACTTAGGTAGCATGACAAGATTTACTCTAAGGTGATGTTTGGTCCTTGGGGTAAGTGAGCGATAGGGATAGGGATCAGAGGTTGGAATGTAGAAAAAGGTGGAGGGGAGCTACCCCTATCCACTTCACTATCCCAATTACTAAACATGGCCAAAGGGTGGCATAAGCATGATTGAACACCCCGGATTTTTGAAACCTTTTGAAAACCACCAAAAATTTGAATCTTTTTATTTCTTTTACAAAATCCTTACTCATGAATTCAAAAGTTCCATAAAAATAGTTTTGGCAATGAGTGAAATGCTTGACCAGGGGATAAGCCGCGACCAACATTTATCAGCAAGAAGCTAGACCCGAGCCTGCGTGAGCCTATGATAGCACTGTTGAGGGAATACCTGGATTGTTTCGTGTGGGATTATACTGAAATGCCTGGTCTGGATAGAAGCATCATTGAACATCAGCTCCCGCTTAAGAACGGATTTTGGCCGTTTCAAC
>Ga0182169_1000016_pt1 | contig 12217 bp, 5 predicted proteins | sample G5R1MG_26_FD_123219 | JGI IMG/M metagenome (GOLD analysis project Ga0182169, IMG submission 123219) | Switchgrass phyllosphere microbial communities from Michigan, USA - G5R4_NF_01AUG2016_LD1 MG | ecosystem: Host-associated > Plants > Phyllosphere > Phylloplane/Leaf | place: USA: Michigan... | reverse complement strand
CTCCTCGTATCCTCCTTGTTATGCAATTATTCAGTAATTGAAATCATAAAACAAATTTAGTTCAGAAAACAATGGGGAGAGAGATTGATGCGTACCGCGGACGGTGACGCGGCAGTACGAGAGCCTGGGCCTGGCGGCGCTGGAACTCCTCGCGGGATGGCGTGGCAGGAGGGGCTGGGGATGGCGGCGGATGTCAGGCGCAGGAGATGGCAGCGGGAGGCTCTCTAGCAGGGACAGGCGACGCAGGACCTCCTCGCGCGGGCTCCAGCAGCGACGGCGGGAGGCGCGGGACCTCAAGCAGGGGCGGCTCCTGCAGGTCGACGGCATTGCGCGCCACGCAGCAGCAGCGGGGCGGGGCCGGGCCGATGCGCAGGGGCGGCGGCGGGTCGGGGCCGTGCCGGCGAGGCGGGGCCGAGGCAGGGGCGGCGGCGGGGCGGTGGGGAGCGAGGGACCAGAGAGAGAGAGAGCGTGTGAGAGAGACCAGAGAGAGAGCGTGCATGTGATTGCGCACCCTTATTCCGATCTAGGACACACGGCAAAGATTTTTTACTTTTTTTTGTTTTCAAATTAATCTTTGCCGTGTGCCACAGATCTTGGCACACGGCAAATTTTGATGACATCGGCCGCCGGGCCACATGGCGCTATGTTTGCCATGTGCCTAACGGAGGCACACGGCAAAATGTGACGGCGTTGACCGACCGGAACCTCTGGCCACGTGGCGCTATATTTGCCGTGTGCCGAGGTTTGGGCACACGGCGAAGCCTCCTTTCACCGTGGACTTTATTTTGGCCGTGTGTTCTGTATTTGACCCACGACAAAGGCTTTCTTCGCCGTGTGCCCGATGATTTGTGCACGGCGAACTTTCAGGCACACGGCGAACTGGAGAAATCCGGTAGTGCTAGCTGCTTCCAAAAAATAGGCTGGCAGGCTATTGCCTGATGGGCCATGGCCCATGGTCATATACCAGCGCTACACATGCATTTGAGCCTCTAGTGCAGTCTGTTGACGTCGATGCCATCGGTATTGGCAACCCATGGGCAGTGACTACAATATTCAGTAGTAACCTTTCTTGCATCCACCCTTTCTGTGGGGCAGACTCTCGATCCATATCATTAGCCAACGAGCGATGGTAATTTGGAAGACACAAGTCAAGAACAAAATTTGGTTGTTAGGACAAGGTGAGATGGGATAAGGCGAACTCTATTTATTTGTTGTTTGGTTACCAGGCGAGAAGAGGAACATTCAGGCAAGATTCAAGACACTCATGTGCTCCAAAAAAAAAACAGTGACGTAGTTGTCTCCTTGCTATGGCATCAATCGCCGTTCTGTGTCGTCTTCTACTTACTCTCGGCCTCATATGTGCTAAGCTGCTCCTTCGCCATCGGGTCAAGCTCCTCTGCCACCATCATCTAAGCTCTGCCTCTACTGCTGCCTCCAATATCCTCCTTCGCTATCCTACATTATTTCGACACTGGGGTCGCTATCGCTGCAGCTCTGAATGCGGGCTCGTGCCACTGCTACTACTGCCCACACTGCTGGAGCTTAGCTGCCGCATTGGCCCTCACCGCCCACTGGAGGTGACCCCAGCTGAAGCCTCTCTACTCGTCATCACCACCGTTGAGATGCGTCCTGGGGAAAGGAACAAGAGTTGTGGGACAATGACTACTGGACCCCACCCTAACGTGGTTGTTGATGCTCTGCAGAAAAGAGAGAGACAGATGCGCCTGCGTGCATTCATCCACCATCCAAGCGGTTGACGAATCATTAGTTGATGGATTCCGCATATTTATTCACTCCAAGTAAAAATATTCGTACATACATACACTTTGAGGAAGCAGCAGCATATAGTGTGGCTACAGAAACAAGCAAGGCCGCTAACTCAAGTCCATGGAGCTTACAAATTTATTAATGGAATCCAAGCCACCTACTACACAGCAGATGTGGACTCACGATCACGGCAGGTCATGTGAACACAACACACACATTAAACTCGTAACTCAAAGATGTAGTCATCGATAGCCATCAAAGAAAACGACACTTAGGATTCGTCTCTTACCATTACCAGTCGATCCGATGCCTTGAGCCATGCAGTTGGTCAACTGATGAGTGCTCGTTTTGGCAAGGCAGCAGAATGGTGGCTCGCCACCGGCAGGGCAGGGAGCAAGGTTAACAATACAGCCAACAACAGGCTACATATCTTTGCCATGTCATATATAGCTGGCACTAGTATCACTCACTCATATAATAAAGTTGGCTGCAAAATTGGCTATTAGATTAGCAATCCATCCCTCTCTCTTTCCTAGTTTGTCTTGGAGCGTGTTGTTAGCCCACTCCTCTCCCTTTTTTCTTGTCTTTCTCTTCCGTAGCAAAAGTACCATGTAAACGGGCTATGAGCCCATTATTATACTATACTCGTTCTGCTCTGCAGGGGCAGGCTGGGTTGTTGGGATCAAACAGCCTTTTAGAAGCGTGCAGGTAGGGATGAAAGCGGGACGGATATTATCTGCCGGATAATCCGTCCCGAGAGGTTCAGAGACTAAATGGGACGCCCGATATCTGAATCCGAACAGTTAATATCCGATCCGTATCTATATCCGGAGACTAAAAATTTGATATTATTATGCATACAATGTATATATTAATATCCGAGACATTTTGACACTACCCGTATCCGGACCGAATCCGAGAAACAAATAATTATATCGGTCCGTATCCATGTATATCCGTCCGTATCCAATCCGGTTTCATGCCTACGTGCAGGTGCTGGAAACCGATCCGACGACGCATCAGTAGCTGTCATCAGCAGGCCCATGGTCAGCACCAGCATGCAGACGGCGGCCATCTTGAGAGCAGTGGCGGAAGCCATATGCCAAGAAGCTGTAGCAAAAAGGCAATACGGGCAAGCTAAGATTGTACAGGTACCGATGAAGATTTAGAGTGTTCTGCGAGCGAAACACTAGTACGCTACCTTTTATTTATAGATGTTGATTAATCTAAACACACTCTAGGATCCACATTTATTATTAGTGTCCAAGTTCTCTGTTTTGTTTGCGAGACCTTTAAGGGTTCGTTCTCAGTGTCCAAGTTCTCTGCTTTATTTGCGAGAGCTTTTCCCGGACATGAGGTGGGACGAGGAGGATGTCCTGGCTGCGGCAGACCTCGTTGTGGTCTAATTGCCCATTTCGGGTGTCGGTTGTCGCCGGTTAGTTGTTTTATGGTTGCTCTTTTTTGGTCACCAGTCAGCGATCTAAATTAGAACCAGTTGTTTTGGTGTGGAGATTGTGCCTGTGTCTTGGTTAGCTTAGGCTTATCAAGATTGTTGTAATCTTGCTACTCTCCTCTTAATGAAATGGAAAACGTGCTTTGCACATTTGCGAAAAAAACCATGTCATTGTGAGTTTGTGACCTGGAGTACACGGACAACAAAAACTTTAGATAACACCAACAGTGTCTTCTATTTGTACCCTTAGAAACATCTACAGAAATGTCAATAAACTTTACCACAAATCAACTCAGGAATCTTTGTACGTGAGTGCCACTTATAAATGGTAAATAACTTTTGTCTTACCATTCTAAAACTTTTAGTGGAAGGAAAAAATGTTGTACCATATAAAATATAGTTGTCACAGGATATGTTCACACCACGTGTGCAATATGTACTAGTATTTTTTTTTCTACTAGTTGAGATGCACGTCGCGCGTATTAAAAGATAAAATGTAATAGTTATGTTCTTTTTATTCAATGGAGAATTATATTGTATCCAACTAAACCAATGGTATTGTTTTTTATATGAATTTGAACATAAAAATGGATAGATAACACCATGATATTGAATGTATCAATCTTTCATTTTTCTACTTTGACATCGTCTAAACCGCTTTTAAGTTATCTAAAACCACTCTTCTACGCCTAACGCAACGACATAAGAAAACTCTTATGTTAGTTGTTGATGTCATGGATAACGCAACGACATAAGAAAACTCTTATGTTACTTGTTGATGTCATGGAGAGCGACTGCACCCATAGAAGCAACTAACCCTGTAAAAGGATGTTATTTTAGTCACCCTTGCGGCCTTGCTGTTTACCAAGCGAAGACTTATGCATCAATCGGATTGATGGCGTGTTGGACATTGTTCTTGTCCCTGGCAAGTTCAGTGGGTGGCCTCAGGATCTTTTTTTAGGTTTCTTGGTTCATGGAGAATTTTCGTTTGTTTCTTTCCTTTCTTTATGTTTGGTTGCCTAGAAGCTATGTGAATTCAATTTTGCTCTATTCTTTATGTTAATTTTGCTCCTTAACACAAAAAACCAAAAGCTATGTGAATTTAAATGTGTTTCTGCCATAGCATAGAACGTACAAAGATGCTAAGCATGTTCCTAGAAATGACATAATCTAACAATGCAATGATTTTGGTGTCACATAGATTTTTGGTGTATAAATCACCCACATAAATACAACTATTTATATAATTGAGCACTCATCAAGACTTAATTGACTACTTAATTTCGGTTCATATGACCCATTGGTCCTGTCCATTCCTAAGCTTCTTGGTGCAAAACTCAGTTTGTCGAGGGACTACTGTGGCTCGACCTTACTTCTGGCACTACTACTGCAACCACTAAGACCTGAGATGCACGAGCACCTCAGGTCTTAGTGGCACTACTACTGTGGCTCGACCTTACTTCTGGCACTGCTACTTGCAGCTATCACTACCATGCCGTGAGCAGATGAAGCAATAGGTTGGACGGATATTTTCTTCTAATATCTTCTTTTTTTGAAAAAGCTTTGGACACAACATCAACCATCTTAATCCCATTGACAGAACGTCTTCGAACAGGTAAAAACAAAATCATGCACTCCACGACGAGAGAATAACATCAATCACAAGTATCACAACAACGGAGAACCTTGACACAAAGGAGCATTAGCTAAAATTTTAGCAGGTATAATCACGCATTACATATTCCAAATCTGCCAACAATGTGATGTCAAAATAAAATGAGGTAGCAATTACATTACAAGATCAAGCAAAAAAAATATTTTATCACCATAAGAAAGCAGGAAAACAAGTTTAAAAGAAAGCAAGTGCATTCAAGCAATGCGAATCGAATTGTTTCAGTATCTGCTTACAGCAAGTGCATTCCATGGACACTTGTTCAGAATAACAAGTTAAAAAGAGAACCACCACTCCCCCAAAATAGTTAAGAATTCCCCAATAAAAGGCCACTAACAACCTCGGCTGTAGTTTGGTCACTCTACTAACCTTTTGTTGGCTCTGAAATTCTCGGTTAGATTCTCCTTAATTTGTTTAACTTGCCGCATTCTACCATCTTGCTGCCGACACTAATGCTCTCACTATCTGCACCTTCTCCATCGACCCCAGAGGCACATTGTTGAGCATGTACCAGCCAGCAAGCACATGCACCTGTCTGCAGGTGCTCTTGCTGGTCTCTCATACAGGTGCCGAGGGCGTGCCGGTCTCTTGACGGTCGTGTCTGCAATGCAAGAGATTCCAATCATTACCAGTGGATTAAAGATAGGAAACAGTAAAAACAAAAACAAGCACACCGACATGTTAAGCAATAAAACTGACATCTTTTAAGCTTTATAACCACATGGCTTGTGTCAGCGTTAGAAAAGAATTTCAATTGATCATATGTATTTTTGCAAGTGATTGCAATCTTCTTCACGGCATATCAGTTCAATCCAAAGAAATGTAAATGGAGATAATTTTGAAGATTCACACGCAATGTTGATTAATACTTCTCTCTAGTTTTATTGCTAGCAATAAAACCAAAAAGGTTCAAAAAAGAACTCTATGGCCTATCTAGCATATTAGGAACGTTAACAAAAGACACAATTATTAGGTTACTTTAAGTACTGATGTGCAAATAAACTACTGGAAATACAAAACACTTTTCCCTGCAAACTAATATTCCCAAATGGAGAATTTTGGTAGAGAGCTGGGAGAAGCAACTCATGCAAACAGGATGGTTCACAGACACCTCCCACGTCGTCCAGATCAATCCAAAGTGTATGCCTATAATATAAGAGAGTGAAGTTCTCCTGCACCAGACTTTGAAATCTATAGGCAAAAGACTTAGAAACAGCATTGTATTCTAATCTGCGACATGAATAAGTAAACTATGCAATAATCAATATAGTTTAACTACAACATGGAGCCAAAATATTTGATCAATAGAGAATAGCTTACTGTAGCTCCTCCAAAATATTTGATTGTGGTGTGCTTCTTCAAACCTTGTGGAGAATTAAGCCAAACACCAGTCAGATAGTCATGTAGTAGCAATAAGGCATATATGCAAACCAGTAATTTCATCTATGGCTAATCAAATTAGGTTTTAATTATTCCTCACATAAATGTACCTATGTATCACTGCCTTTGATCGCTTTGACCAATATACAAGAGTATAAGATGGAAAGAGATTAGAGGTTACTATGATTTGGGCATGAAACAGTTAAGACATGATTTGCATGTTATTAAGATATTTAAGCAACAAGAGCCTTTTTGTGCTCTGATAATTCAATTCTGATGAAAACAATGTAAACTATATCTCAATGGATCATACTGCTTGCAGTGACTCACCAGAATTGAGTATCTGAATGGATCATATATATTGCTTGCAGTGAATCACCAGAATGTAAACAATGTAAACTGGCAGTGAGTAACTGAATCAAGCACACATGGATTCCTTTTTGAAAGCTTTGTGAGTTCTCACCAGGCTAGCTCTGAGAAATAATTAACTCCGTACTTAATTGTTTCCAAAACATACTTAAAAATGATTTAATATTCACTAAATAAACCTTTGCTGCAGTGTGAATAAAACTTATGGAACAAGCATTCATGAATGCTCCTACGAACAGAATAGCATCATTATCATCAATTGCAAAGTTTAAGCAATATGGTAACATAACAGAATAAGCACATTTAAATTCCCAGATCATTTAAATAAATAATTTCAAAACAGTGTCCACTTTAGTCATGTTTCACTTCTTCCTAGTAAATAAAATAGCAGGACTTCACATCAATCAAGCAAGCAAGTAAAACAGCTCTATCTGACTAATAACCTTAGTTGTTTTGCATAGTATATGTAAAACAATAAATAGATAAGGGATGCATTATGCATAGGTAGACATGTAGAGTGACATGCAGACCAACGACTTCAGCTAGAGCCTCGATCATTGCCGCTTTTGAGCCGTGAGGACTTTTAGATTGTAAGGTCCTGACAGGTCTGCTGAGGATGAGAACCCCTTCATGATTTTCGAGAATTGTGGCTGAAGCTTCTGCATTGGGCTGCCACTCTCATCTTAATTTGGATGAAAACACGATAGACATGCATGTAGACTGCACAGTGGCAGCCGAAGCAGCGACGATAAACGCTCTTGCAACCTCTTCAGTTGTTTGAATCAAGTTTCAAGTGATGAATTTAAGACCCTCCGAACCATCGCTCTTGTCCACCGGTCATAAATGCCTGCTAAACATGCAAGCAAGGGCATTGCAGTTTCAGTGGTGTTACCAAACATTCAGATTAGTCACTACTCTTGTTTTTATTGTAACAATTACTCGGGATCCATTAATCACACAGCAACCAATATGAACTATCATGAAACAATTTCAAGCTGATGTTCATAATCCGGTGGCACCCATGCTATCACCAATTTTCAATTGGACAAATCCCCTGTCATCTAAAAACAACAAAATACTGGCAGCTATCTGGTAACCGAACAACATGAAACAAGTTTATATATCTCAATCTGTATGCAGAAGCTGAACACAACCTTTGTCCTTCTAGAAGGAGATCGTACCACCTGTACACGCAGACGCAGTCTCTGATGCGATCAGGCTGCGGTGGTTGGTGCCCTGCTGACAGTGACACCGATGCCATTAGGCAATAGCTTGTTCTGATGCTGAATTCTTTTAGACTGACGAGTCGCATCTCCTTCCCCAACTGGTCTTCTTGCTTGCTCCATTGGATACCTGCAGCACGGTAGGGAAAAAGCAACCGTACGCAAATTCTGAGGAATTTGCAAAGAGGACGACGACGACTCCACGAGTTACCTCTATACGGAACTCCGCACCCCGCCGGAAATTAATGCGGCCGCCCTTGCAGAAACCACAACCACCGCAGTCCCCGTGAGGGAAAAGCGTCGCCGCCGAACCATTGCCGCGGAGCGCTGGAGCGATCGATGGAGACGGTGGAGGAGTACAGCTGGAGGGAGGTGGTGGCGTGGTGCTTCCGCGCCTTGTCCCCGAGGCCCCAGACGCGTCGGCGGAGCTCGAGTGGGAGACCGGGGAGCGGCGCCGCGGCCCGCGGCAGGGACCTCCTCGTCGCCGTCGACTTCGGCCTGAACTCCAAGCACGGCTTCGACTGGGCGCTCGCGCACATCGCGCGCATGGCCGACACGGTACGCCTCGTCCACGCCGTCTCCAGTTGAGTTGAGCGTGCCAGCACCGCCGTTCGTGACAGCGGCGGCAGCCGTGTAGGCAGGGCGCCGGCCGCGACGGGGCAGGGGCGGGGGGACGGCGTCCCGGCCGCGGCCAGTGGCGGGCGCGGGGCGACAGCGGCCGACGCCGGGCGCGGCGGCGCGGGTGCGGAGCGGGGCACCGTGGGAGGTGCGGGCGGCGGCGGGGGGGGGACGCGCGCGGGGTGCCGGGGGTGGCGGCGGGTGCGGAGCGGAGAGGGGCGACAAGGTAGGGTTTCGAAACAGATATTGCACGTTTTCTCTGGTTCGTTAACGGCGCAATCACAGGGAAGTTTCCTGAAGTAACATGGGCCCTGTTTGGTTAGGACTAGCACAAGTAGCATAAAAATTTTGACTAATAATTAAGGGTACTAAACAAAGGCAATTTGCAAAACTAACTCCACAACCCTGCACTACTTCACGAGACGAACCTAATGAGGCCTTTAACCGCACGATTAGAGGATAGTTACTGTAGTATCACTGTAGACAATCATCGATTAATTACTATCATTAGATTCGTCGTGAAAAATTACACCCATCCGTAAAAAAGTTTTACAAATAAACTTCGTTTAGTACTCTATGCATTGAAGATTCTTTTTTCGGGAAATGTGCGTGCTACTCGTGCTAGCTATCCAAACAGGGCCATGGAGGCAGAATGGGTACAGCGGGTGGGTATATCCTGTAGTGTAGTGAAAAAAGTAATGACAAAACGGCAGAAACAATTCCCTTCTATCGTCTTTCATCCCTTTCCATTCTTTTCCAACCTGTGCAATGGGGCCAACGTGAGAGGTATAGGAGCTATTCGCTGAAGCTAAAAGTACTGTTGGCTGGCTGATTTTTTGTGAGAGAAAAATACTACTGGCTGGCTGATAAGCCAAGCGAATAGCCTGATAGTGGGACCATCTTAGGTAAAAAAGATTTTGACACAACTAGCTCTTTTATAGTGTAGAAATAGAAATAGGTGGCAGTTCGAATAATGATTGGGAAAATAATTTAGATTTTGGCCCAACAAATCAACACGGTAGTTCGATCCAGTGTTGGGAGTTTCTGAGCCCAACACTTGTGGTTCCAAGTGGCCCAATCTACAACTGGGGGCTTGGGCTTTGGGAATCTTCAGTCACCGTCCATCCACTCTCCATCTTTTCTATGTTAGACCATGTTGGGCCTAATATGGTCCATTTATTTTTTGACTGTATTTTTCTTTTTCATGTTAACTTGTATTTTTTTCTTTTTTCTTCTTTATATCCCATTTTGTAAAATACATATTTTATTTTTTATTTATTAATTTTTATAATTGTTTGAATCTAAGAATATTATCATTTTGAAGATATAATATTGATGTTAAAAAGATGGAATACTTAATTCATGAAGATACAATATTTTTTTATTTTTCTTATAAAGTAGAAATATTTCTCATGTGAAGGTACAATATTATTAAATCTATTTTACTAGAATATTCATCTTGTGAAGGTAGAATATTTCATTCATAAAGTTAGAATATTTCTTATTTTTCTTACGTAGAACAACAGTATTACGTACTCAAAATATTTTTTATAAATATAAAATATTATTTTGATGACATATAAATTGGGCTGTTTTTAAATTATATATGACCCAAATCATAAATTAGAAAACTTTAAATGGAGAGGGGGTGGGTGGACAGATGTCTGGTCCACTGGAGGGGAAGAGCCCATAGGGCGTGTGTTGTTTTTAACTTTTATTTTATTTTTTTTCCATAAAACATTTTTTCACTTATTATTTGTATTTGCAATGCTATCAATGTTTACCTATGAAGCTAGAATATTTCCCTCGCCAACTTGAAATATTTTCTACATCGAATATTTTTCTCTGAGTCGACAAATTTATTCTTTGTGTTGAGGTAGAATAGTTATTCGTTAAGGTAGAATATTTTTCTTTTGGATATGTCTCCATTAAGATAAAAATATCATTGTTGTGATTTGTGAAGATAGAATATTTTTACTGTGAGGATAGAATATTATTGCTAAGAATATTGTCAGTAGAACAGTTTTGCAATTAGAACATTTAATTACCATAGAACATTACGATTAAAATATTTTGATCACTTACAATATTTGAATACGGAAAGACAATTGAAACTCGCGCGACCTTGTTACAGAATAAAACCCTTGCTCACTATGTAGTAGAATGGATTTTTAATATTAATTGCTCACTACGTCAGATGACGGTAACAGCACAGTAGAATGGATTTTCAATATTTAAAAAATCACCAAAGCTAGGCCATCGTATGTACTATTTTGTTATCTCCACCCTCTTTTTGTATTTTATCCCTGTATATGCAAGGACGCTTCTTCTCTTCGCTGTATAGGCTGTCGTAGGCCGTCGTATGTACTTCTCCCTCTGTCCCACAATAATTGCTGTTTTAGGATTTTAGGATAGATTAAAGATAGTGGGATATGATGCATGCGCCCCTGATTTCTTTCCCTTTTGTGGTGTCTGCATGCATACATGCACGTTAACTTTCTTTTAAAGGCAACTAATCTTCTAAAACAGCACTTATTGTGGGGAAAATTTTGAATCCTAAAACAGCACTTATTGTGAGACGGAGGGAGTACTTTGTTAGCTCAGATTTCGTTTTTGATAAAAAAATTAACTTTTATAATTTTGAATTTTGAACCGAAATCTATCAAATTCCAGACTGGAAAGTGTGTTTCGTATGGGACCGAAAACGGGAAAAATCACCGAATTTCGGTGGTTTCCGAACAAAAAGTTTAACACTGAGTGGAGGTGAATCCTATATATCTAGTAGAAATTGGCCCGTGCATTGCTACGGGAGATTCTATGTTAGACTATTCTTTGACATATTATACCGATATCAGGAGAATTAAGATACACATTTCCAATCTTTGTGTGAATTTAATTTATAAGTAGCGTATGTAGTTATACTTTTTTAATTGTAAACTCTTCGCTATTGATTTTTCTCGTGTGAGGCAAGACAGCTAGAGCCCTAGTCCACCCTGCCGCGGCCCACCTTCTCTCCCTCTCCTCCACCTCGCCGCAGTCTTCACCTCTGCCTACTGCCTACGGATCCGCCGCCGGCCGCGTGATCTGGGGCCCTTCTCCGGCGGACGGCCGCGAGGGGCGACAGCCCCCTCGTCTCCACCTCTCCCCGTGGCCAGATCCAACCTCTTCGCGGCGGGCGGGTGACCCCTCAGAAACTCCGCACGCATGTCGCTGGCCTATGGTGGTGGAGGAGGCGGAGGCTGCGTGTGAACCTGCTGCAGTGCCTGAACAGTGTTGTTCAGGGTGGCCATCATCTGCATCTGGAGCTGGAAGAACTGCTCCGGAGTCAAGGGTGGAGGCATCGGCATTCCAGTACCCTGGTTGTTCTGCCCCTGCTGCTGGTCAGAACTGGTGCGCCTGGTGTTCACCATCTAATTTCAGCAAAAGATTCATGAGCAAAGATATTGCAGAAATAATTTCAAACGGATACGAAATCTTTCTGCAAGAAAACTTAGGCATGATAGAGTAGACAGTATAGAGTGCATGGTTTTAACCACAACGGTCTACTCATTTTATTAATTAATTAAACTTCAACTTAAGAGCTGATTTTCATTAAGCAAATTTAACTACTAAGCTATGCAATCAACCAAAAATCCAAATCAAACATTTGCATAATCACAAGCATACAAATTTACACTTTAGCCGAGTTTAACACACAACTCGACTAACACAACGCGTCGCAGAACGTTCTATCGT
>Ga0182169_1000014_pt1 | contig 12349 bp, 8 predicted proteins | sample G5R1MG_26_FD_123219 | JGI IMG/M metagenome (GOLD analysis project Ga0182169, IMG submission 123219) | Switchgrass phyllosphere microbial communities from Michigan, USA - G5R4_NF_01AUG2016_LD1 MG | ecosystem: Host-associated > Plants > Phyllosphere > Phylloplane/Leaf | place: USA: Michigan... | reverse complement strand
ATTGGGCCTCATAGTTGAAGGCAGTATTTGGTTGAGCTCCGGCTGCTATCTTTCTTACACCGTGCTAAAGCCTCGGTCCTGACAGCTGAGTTTTCGGAGGAAAGATGAGGGCAAGTTTTAAGGATTACTGCAATCCGTGGGTGCTAATTCGCCCAAAGAAAAAACTAGAAGAAAAGAAGGCGAATACGTCCCCGCGTCTGCGCGCCAAATCTCAATTTTGTGGAGTGAGTGGGAGAAAAATAAAAGGGTAGTTTTGGGTGGTGTTTGGCAAATGAAACACCGACCAACCATCCCGCGATCATGGAAGGGACCCAATTTGACGGCGTTGGAGTGAATTCAGTCACCACAATCCAACTGCGATTTGTGTCGAATCTGGGACGCACATACGTGATCGAACGGCCACCCCGACCCCACCAAGGCCCTTCACAAGCGCCGCCTCCGCTTCGTGCTCCCAGCGGCCGGCATCCATGGTGCTGCGCCGCGCCACCTGCGTGCCAAGCGAGGCTGTCTTCTTCCATTACAGCAGTCGTCGCAGCTACATGCTAAACGCACGCGTGCTGTTCCGGCGGCTCGAGCTCCGATCCGCTGGCCACGCTCGATGGCTGAGGACAAGAGAAGACGACGATGGCGTCATCTTCAGAAGCATTCCGGTGCTCGGTAGTCTGCTCTGAGGCTCTGATGTACAACGATACCCGGAGGCCGACGTCCATGGCGGACCCGGTTGCAACGGCCACCGGATTAGTTAGAGGCGCAGGCAGAGGCCTCGCCGACGCTGTCCTACGCCACGCGAACAGTGCCGATCCTCTGCTCGATCCTCGCGTGTCTATGGTGGCCCCGGACGCCGCGGCATGCCGGCGTCCACGACACAGTTCATGGATGACGCTCGAGCAGAGGATCAACATGCAGGGTCGTAGGACGATGCCCCGCCCCGGCGTCTGCCCAAGGACGCGGCGCCGGCACTGGCGGCGTCCTGGAGCAGCGTAGCCGCCGTCGAGCTCCGCCACTCACCATCCTGGTGCCATGCGCGCGACCTTCGGCTCCTGAGATAGCATACGACCAAGTCAGACCGCGACTGCCCCCAATCCGGACCGCACATATCTCATCCAACGGTCTGCATCGCCCAATGGGGTGGACGGTAAATGAAATACCGTCCACCCCCGACCCCGGATGGCCGTCCACGAGCGCCGCCTCAGCTTCGTGCCCCGGCTCGCCACGCCGCCGCCGCGTTCCTGCCGCTACCCGCCTCTGAATCCTTGCTCCCGGCGGCCGACATCCATGGTGCTTCGCCACCGGCGGCCCACAGCGAAGCTTTCTTCTTCTTCCAAGACAGCAATCGTCATGACAAGTGAATATGACGCTGGCGTCATCGTCAGAAGCATGCCGCTTCTCGGTAGTCTTCTCTCATGTGCAACAATTGGTTGCAGCTGTAGATTCAGTCCACTGATGGTGCAGGCGTCACCATTTGGAGCATGCCTCTGCTCGGTGGTCTGCGCAAGGCAACGGCATGACGCCCCTGCTCTATCACACTACATTCTTCAGTCGGCAGAGGAGGCCGGAGAGCAATGACTGAAGCAGCTGCGAAATCGATTTGCGCAACAATCAGGGCTTGCGGCGACGAGTGGAACACCGGCCGATGAGTAGCAGGCGCGCCGGACATGGGGCCCTGCCCCCGGGTCGCCGCCACCTCGCGCCTCCAGTACGCGGAAGCACTTTCTTGTCGTCAGCATTGCTGGGCGAGGACCGCGGCGGCAGCCGATGAGGGCCCGCCTACCACACCCCAACCAACGCCGTCGATGACCATCCCGAGGAGCTTGTTCCTTGACGGCTAGTCCAGGCACAGCCTCTGAAAAACCAAGCGAGCTCCATGGTTTATGGCTGCCTCGGAAGCCACGGCATGCCGGCCGGCATCCCCGGCGCAGGGCCCGAAGACACGCAGAGGTCGTTGCTGGTTGCGCCGGCTGCCGTCGTCGACTATACCCCTGGCCGGGCTTCCGTCCAAAGGACGCGGCGGCTGCACCGCCGTGCCGGCGTGCTCAAGCACGGCGTGGCCGCTCGCCATGCTGCCGCGTTGCGCTGCACCCGACCTCCGGCTCCCAAGACCGGAAACGGCCAAGTCAGAATGCGACCCTGTTTAATCCAGGCCATACATGTCTGATCGAACGGCTTCGATGACCCAAGGGGTGGACGGTAATTGAGATACCGTCCGCCACCGACGGCCCGACCCCGGCAGACCCCTCCACGAGCGCCACCTCCGCTTCGTGCCCCCGGCTCGCCACGCCGCCGCCGCGTTCCCGCCGCTACCCTAACCGCCTCCGTGTCCTTGCTCGGCGGCCGACATCCATGGTGCTGCGCCACGCCGCCTCCTGTGGCCACAGCGAGGTTGTCTTTTTCTTCCAGGACACAGCAATCGTCGCAGGCTCGCAGCTAGTAAAGCCACACGCATTCGTTCAGTTGGTTGGTGCAGGTGCAGCAACTGCGAGAGGCCAGGAAGCCATGGCGCCCTTGTTAGTACCAATGGTTTAGCTCTAGCCCAGACCTGGATCGAACTTCGCTGGTCACGCTCGATGGCTAAAGGTAAGAGAAGACGGCGGCGGCATCGTCATCACAAGCATGCAACTCAAGACTCAGTCTACTGATGCTGCAAGCGGCTGCTGTGGACTGCGCGCGGCGAGCAAGGCATGGCGCCGCTGCTCATTCAGACTTGCATCTTCAGTCAGCAGAGGAGAGGAGAGCAATGCCGAGTAGTCTTTGCAACAATACAAGAGGCACTCTTCAAGTAGCCTCAGAAGGTGAAATCGATGCACCATGCCAGCGGGGAAATCGACTTGCCGGACTGTACGTACATCTGCATGTGTCATTTTGCAAGTTACTGATAGAAAAATAGTGTAGATTAGTAGGGGTTCAGACTTCAGAATGGAGGGCACAGTTATGCCAATGCCTCCGAACTCTCCAAGTTCATGTGCCCCGCATGAGCTCGCCGAGGGCGTGCGTGGTCCTCCGACGCGCCACCAACAGGAGGATCGGGAGAAACCCTGTTACAGAGAAGAAGACTGCATTTGGTGCTGGGTCCTTTGTCGCCTTGATCCCTCCTGCTCCTGCGGCGGCCCATCCCTTTTTTCACATGACATGCCATGCCTGAATTATGAATATGAATGCTCTACCATTTTCCATACCGAGGCCGGAGGCCCCATCCCATGTGTTTGAAAATTAAGCCTTCTTCCATGTTGCCAGCAAGACGAAGCTAGTCCTTACTAGAATACAAACATCAGTGCTTGTCCTCGGTGGAGAAAAAAAAACAGAGCAATACTATAGCTGAAAATGAGTATGCAAGTTAGTAACGATAAGCTTATAGAGCAACATTGGAGAAGATAGCTTTAATGGAGTGTTTTACTCTACGTACGTTAATTTGATGGCTGTACTGGAGTAGTAAACAATACGACGAGGCACGTCGGCATTAATCATGTCCGTGCGATCCGCGTGAAGGGAGGCGCGGAGATCCTTGTTGGTTGTCAGTGTGTACTTGTCGGCAGTAGTAACAGCCTACTACTGCCACGGGCGGGATTCACATGCTTGACGCTGCCACGCAAAGGCCAAAGCCAATTACCGTCGTCTTCGCTCTTCAGCTCTCAACTGACGAGCGTGCTACCTTGAGTAATTGAATTAGCCTCACTGAAACTGCTTGTGCTTGGCAAACGTACCTGCCTTTCTTCCTTGCTCTGCCCAACGCTGTGTTTTGTTTTGTTGCACAAAGATAAACATATCCTTGGCAGGACCAGGCGTATTGAAACCTGGGGAACTGTTCTAAACTAAACAGCATCTTTTCGATGAACTCGAGTTACCAAAACGAACATTTTATCACCTCGGCCCGTGAATTACTAAGCATTTTCTCAGATAAAAACAGGCTTGGCCCGTGCTTCCTAGCATTTTCTCCAGCTCATTGTTTTGTTAAATGTTCATTTTTAAATTCATTTTCTCCTGTTGAAACCCTTTTCATTTTTGAATGAAGGGAAAGCGCCTGCTTTTTCACGAGACACTGATTGTTCTGTCAGCCGACACGCGACAAACTGTACTGTGTTGCAGAGGGAACCCCCGAACAAGAAGCGCCTGTGACAGCAGTGGTGGTGGGGAAATTTAAACCCGCCCGCGTGCAGCTTCAAATCTCCGTCTCCTCCGGCATTCACTGCCCGATGGCGGTAGGTTCCACTTCCACCTCCAAAGGCGCCTCCTTTTTCGACCCCTTTTGGGTTCTTGATTGCTTTCTAGGACCAGTTTGAACTGTTTCCCCTCCTTCCCGTGCGTGCCGCAGGTTTCGTCGATCCCACCGGGCGGGCTCCGCGGTGGCTGGTGAGGTTCTCGCCCCTTTCCTCGCGCAACCCTTTCGTGATTGCCTCCTGTTCTTGTTTGGATCTTGGTGCCGGAACGCTGCTGTGTGTGCTCCAGCTCCTGGGGATTGGTTGCTTCTCTGGTTTAGCGGCTGCTAATTTGGCAATGCGTTCGATTTGGTTCATGGCCATATTTCTCCCCCATCAAATTTCAGATTCCTTTTCAACCCAACTTTCATTTGATGTTGTCCATTGTTTCCCTCGTGCGCTTACCTGACAATCCTGCCTTTTTTTCCTTTTAGGAAACTGCTTGTTGATTCCCCCCGTCTGTTTCCAGATTGAGGGGCAGCCTGTATTCGGAATCATGTTTTTCATCCACCCTTTCAAAAGATACGTTGTTACCAGCTTAGGTTTCCTTTTTTGCTCAAAGGATTTATTTTTTGCTGATGGTTTGTTCCGATTCCGCTCTTTTATTGGTTTTCGGTGCTTGCTGCCTATGCTTGTAAACTGTTGAAGACTATCAGATTTGGCATCATGTGAAGTGGAGTGAACTTCTTTTTAGATAAACGAGTGGAGTGAACTTGAAGTCCTTCACCATACTTTTGTGGTCACAATAATTTCTTTCTTTTTTTCTTCTGAAAGATCCACAATTTATCTATTTACTTCAGAGGTTACTGTAACTTAATGTGAATCACCTTTGATAAGGCCTGTCTGATTCCATGTCTTCACATAAATTTGGTCCACATATCTGCACACTTATAGGGTCCACACTCTGCAATTTCCCTGCCTTTACCTATAGAAAATTTAAGCAATCTTATGCATTCTATATAATGATTTCTTGTATGATTTGAACATTGCAATCTAGTTCCTTTTGGCACCGAATTCTTTGTGCCTTACTTCCTGTTCTAGATATGCATAATCCATTGCCTCTGAAGTTGCAGCTTGAGCATGCTGCTTCTGACTCTGAAATTGTGTTCATTATATTACCATCCTATTTGATTTTTAACAAGGTGCATCAACTTTTTGTGTTTGTACTTTGCACCTATCGGATTGTATAACACTTGATATTGTTAATAATGAACATATTGCACTTATATTCCCTTCATTGTTCTGTCTTTTAATATTTGATATTTTTCTCTCTGCTTGACGAGTTGTCATCATTCTAGATTGGAGATGGGGACTATGGTTGGAGGGTGTGTTGGCCCAAGTGAACTTCACTTGAGGAAGGAACTTACTGCTCTGCAGAAGGCGCACTTCTTGCAGGATCCTGAGACTTGCTCAACATGGAGATCACCTTTGAGTTCTAGGTCATTGGTGGCAGCTTCAAGGATTACACACAACGGTGGGATTTCTAGTAGCAGTTTAGCACCAAAGCACATTGAGTCACCTCCTGCACCTCCAAAAAGTGATAAAAAACAAAGAAAGGTTTATCTGTACAATTGGAGGCAGAATTCTAACAAGTCGAGTGAAGGTGGAATAAAGTTAGATGAAGATGGTAGGCAACCATCTGGTGAGTTCAGCCTGGACAGTCCATGCAATTCTAATGGGGTGAACTCCAAACGTGATGCATGTCTGGATGGTCCAGACAACATTTACAATGTTCAGAGTTCAACATCATGTACACCTGTCAAAAGAATAGCTAGAAGGAGAAAGGGTATTTTGTCCAAAAAAGGAGCAGTCAGAAACCCCGCTGTTTCGAAGTTGTTAGATCTTCAGGTTAACTCCTGTGAGCAATCTGAGGATACTGAGAACTGCAAGAGTCAGGAACTATTTCAAGGAGGTTACTTTTCTCATCCTACATCTCCTCTATTTGCCGCATGTGGATGTGTCAGCTCTGCAAATCCCTCGAAACTACTGAAAATGGGTAGAAGAGAGGGTTCTTCATTTTCTTGCACACCTGTTTCTACTAGCTCCTATTACAGGCATGGAAGAAGGAACACTAACACTTTTGGTTCTTGGGATGCAAGGACCGCTACTTCTTTAGATGGTGATGAGTCTAATCAATCAGCATTGCTGGGGAGTCAAAGGTCTAATCTCCCTTGTTATTCATCAAAAAGGAGGAAACATAGAGGATCTGAAGGAAGCAATTATTCTCCTTCACTATCTGCTATACTTCGAAGAAAAGGTAGCAGCCTAATATGTGGGACTCATACATTGCATAAGAAGAAGAGATCATTTGGTTCGATGAAATGGGCACACTCAAAAAAATCTGCTCGAGGAATGCCACTTTTGGGTACTAGCTGTGATTTTGGTTCTTCATCCTTTGATCCATCAAGTGATGAACTCTCAACCAATATAGGGGAGCTTGATATGGAATCTTCAAGCCGGTTGGATGGAAAGAGATGGTCAAGCTGTAAAAGTCAGGATAGGATCAATCTATCTGCTCAAGGTGCAGACCTGGCAGCAGCAGACCAGAGAAGCTTGACCCAAAAATACAGACCAAAGGCATTCAGAGAAATTGTTGGTCAAAATATTGCAGCACAATCACTTAGTAATGCAGTCATGATGGAAAGGATAGCTCCTGCCTATCTTTTTCAAGGTCCTCGTGGAACAGGGAAAACATCCACTGCAAGGATATTTTCAGCGGCACTAAGTTGCCTTGCTACTGTAGATACCAAACCATGTGGGATATGTAAGGAGTGCACAGAATTTTTCAGTGGAAATGGTACCAATCTAATTGAAGTTGATGCAAGTAACAGAAAGAGTGTAAGTAGAATTAAGCACTTACTAGACAACATACCGCCATCTGGATCTTCGTCCCATTATAAGGTGTTTGTTGTAGATGAATGCCACATGGTATCTTCCAGTGTGTGGTCAGCATTTATGAAGTTTCTTGATGAGCCATTACCTCGTGTTGTATTTATATTCATAACGATTGACCCTGACAACCTGCCTCGAGCTGTAATATCACGTTGCCAAAAGTATGTGTTCTCCAGGATCAAAGATATTGACACTGTGTGCCGGTTGAGGAAAATCTGTATAAAGGAAAACCTTGATGTTGAATTAGCAGCTTTAGATTTAATAGCTCTGAATTCAGATGGTTCGCTAAGAGATGCAGAAACAATGCTGGATCAGCTGAGTTTGCTGGGGAAAAAGATAACACCTTCACTTGTTAATGATCTGGTAATCTTGTTTTTATGATCGACTTCTTTTCATGAATAAATTTCTTTGCATTATGTGAAAAAGCTGTTTCCTAATTTGTAGGCTCTTTGATCTTTATGGCAATTTTGCTTTAAATTTGTTCTTCTAACTTGATATCAGTCAGAATGGCAGATTACTTTGTTCTGAATGGTTCACAATTTAACTACTTATCTTGGTAGGGTTAATTATGATTCCTTTTATACACTAAGTTTATACTTTTCATTGGGTTTTGTGAAGGTCCTGACATGTAAATTGATTTTTTAGAGAAAAGGTTTCGCTTGCTTTAGGGCCTGTTTGGATCAAACCGGCTAATTGCTAGATAGATAATTTTAGCTGGGGTGCATCCAAAAGGGGCCAGCTAATGCGCAACTAAAGCCCTTCTAACTAGCTGGATAGTAACTATCAAATTAGCTGTTTCAACCCATCTAATTCAGCTAGCTAGCTAATGGATTAGCTGGGTGGATCCAAACTGGACCTTATTTCTCCAAAGCAAAGCATATTGATACTTCAATTGTTCTAGTGAGAACAACTGAGGCCAAAGGCCAAGAAAGTGTGCAAGTCCCGACTGTACTACTCATGAACCAAAAGCTAACCAACAAAAGTCAAACTTTCCAGACTAGCTAGCTTCCTGTTTTGTTCTTTTTACCCACAATAGAGGTGTAAAGGGCACATTTATTGTATAGCCTTTGACCATATTCTGGAGTCTGGACCCATGTCACCTTGCTTTATTTTGAAAAATATGAGCTTCCTTTCTAAACCGTACCCTATAGAATTGGGCGAGGATATCAAATGTTCTGTTTAGGGAAAGGAATTGGGACCATATTCTATTCAATGAGCTAGTAACTGCTAAAACATTTTCCTTTCCTCATATTTTACTAGATAATGAGTGATATAATTTTTTCAATTGAGTAGTGGCTCTAAACTGTAAATTGCATTTTAAAGGTTGGGGTTGTCTCAGAAGAGAAATTGCTCGATCTTTTGGAGATAGCTATGTCATCTGACAGTGCCGAGACAGTCAAAAGGTCCAGAGAGTTGATGGATTCTGGTATTGATCCAATGGCATTAATGTCTCAATTAGCTGGGCTTATCATGGATATCATTGCTGGCACCTACAAATTGGCTGATTCTAGTTGTTGCAATGGCTCAGTGGTTGGTGGTCGAAGTTGTAAGTACTCTCAACCTTGTGTTTCCATATGGTTTCAATTCGTTAATTCTTTGCATCCCTCCATCTTTTTATTTCTTTTATCATAACTGTCACATAAATTCTTCCATGCTTTTCTCTGTATCACAAAATCTACTGCAGTAGTGCAGTCCTACTAAGATGAATTATATATTTTCTGGAATTTGTTTATACCAATAAAAATGCCATTTTCTCTGCTGCTTCCATTCATCAATATCAACGGACATGTGGTCATTGAAAAGTTGGAAAACCTGTCTTTGTATATTTGCTTTTGAATTTATAAAATGCATAATACATGTAATACCCCTGAAAACAGCATTCTACAGAAGCCAGCAAAAGCACCTCCAAACCTGCTTTTGGCTTCTAATCAAATACAGCTTTTGCTTCTCAGAAACCAATTTCAAAAGCTTGCTGTTTGTTTCAGGCTTTCAGCTTTTGGCTTTTGGCCAGAAGGCAAAAGCAAAAGCTGAAACAAAACAGGGCCTTAACCACTAGCTGTCTCATACAAGATCTTAAGTAGTGAAATGACATATCTTGACCATAGTATTATGGTTGTTACTTGCTACTTTCTGTAGTCTGCTGTTTGCATAAACTCACCTTGGCTGTTATTGACTTATTGCACCTTATACATTTATGTAGTTCATCCAATCTTCAACCTACTAATCTATCTCCTAACAATTTCATTTGTGTTCTGTAGTAATGGATGCAGAGTTGGAAAGGTTACAACAAGCATTGAAGATTCTTTCTGATGCTGAAAAGCAGATAAGGGTTTCAAGTGAGCGTCCCACATGGTTTACATCAGCTCTACTACAACTTGGATGTGGTCATAGCTCAGATATGAACCAACCAAAAAGCAGTACAAGAGAACACACTAAAGCAGCCACTGATGCTATGTCTGAAGCAGCAAGAGAATCATCTTCCAGCAGGACTGTTTCTCATTCATTACCTGCCTTTGGGATTTCAAAGAAAACACTTGAACACAAACCAGTTAGTGTGCACTCGAGTCCTCAGGTCCTTGCCTCACATTCATCTAGGTCAAGATTGAATGACAACTTGATTTATAGAGAGTGTATGTCTGTTGACAGAGTCCCATTCGATTCTAATCAACTGAACGGCAACAGTTCAAAGCATTGGGCCGTGGTGAATGAAAACTCAGACAACCTTGGCCAGATTTGGATAAGATGTATTGAAAATTGCCACTCCAAGACACTACAACAGCTACTTCTTGACCACGGGAAGCTAGTATCAATCAAGCAATTTGAAGGTAAACATATCTTGCGTATTCTCTTGTGATTGACATGGAACAATTTGAGTGGATTACTTTGTTGCTGAGATACTCATAATTCTTATACTGAAAAAAACATACATAGTGCTCATTGGTCAGTTCTTTTATCTGTATATTGTTTTAATATATTTAAGAATCATCGTCAGACATTTGACCCATGTTTGGCAGAAGTATGTCAGGCACAGTATTGTGCACAGAAGGTGAGGCCACATAAGTAACAGTGGTAACAGAATCGATGGATTTTTGGCCTGTACAGCAGTGAGTGGGTTTATATATAGGTTAACTTGCTTCATATCAACAGGTTTGAACATGGCTTTGAGCTTCTTGATATGTGACCTATTCTGGATCCCAAATTGCTGAAAAGAAACTAGACGAACAAAAAAAAGGGATCTTGGTTGGAGAAACGTCTACTAGGCTAAATATGTACCTATTCTGGATCCCAAATAGCTGAAAAGAAACTAGACAAAAAGAAAAGAAAAAGAATAATGCAGTTAAGCTGAATTGTATCTAGTTCGTTACCAGTTTGTTGAAAATTTTTCAAGATACAGTTTTCCAAAAGAATTTCAACATCATAAAGTAGATTTGGAGACTTGGAGTACGTCTTTATAGCATCTTTATATCTGCAAATGAAGGGACAAATATCTATCTCGGTAATTGATGTTGGAGGTTGATGAAACATGATCTGGTTTTTGATCAATACTATAATATTATGCACAGTAATGAATGTTGTAAGATGGTTGTTAAGGATGAAGTAAATGCATCCATCGAAGTTGAAATTGAATCACATTCTCCATAGGAATTCTACAATGATTGGCCACTACTGAGGTGTAACTTTCATTTTCATTCTTTTTTCAGGCCATGCAATTGCATTTATAGCATTTGAGGACTGTGAGATAAAGTCTCGAGCTCAAAGATTTTTGAGCAGTATCACAAATTCAATTGAGACAGTACTGGAATGCAACGTGGAAGTCAAAATGGGCCCACAAGCTGAATTGATTGATGGAGAACTAACATCAGAAGCTGGACCTAAAGTAAGAAGAGTCGAATCTGATGTATTGGTTTGCTCACCAAACAGTGACCGATTAAAGGGTATTGTGAACTCCTCAAGGAGAAGTTTTGACCATCCAGATGAAGGAAACAAAGAATCGGAGAAGTACAAAAATACCCCATGTGCTGATGAAAGGATGCATTCGATTTCAGTTACTTTAAATTCAGGAATACCTAAGGTCAGAGGATTGGAAGTTCCGACTCAGGCGTCAAAGGAATCAATAAATGGTGAGCAACGGTTGGAGAGTGCGTGGCTCCAGGTTTCTGAAAAGCACACTCCAGATCTGGTGAATGAAGCAAAACACAGACGTCAGGCTCTGTCTCAAGTTGTTGAGAGCCAATACCAAAGGAAGTCGTCCATGTCCCTAGGTTTTCCCTCAAGCCTTGCAGATGAGAATCTCGCGCATGAGATACAAGCTCTGAAGATAGTTGACAGTTATGGTTCTCGGAAGCACCAAAGTGGAAGAAGTGAAAATGGATTTTCCATTTCACCAAGCAAGCTGCACAGAAAGGATGACATGGCTGATTGTGACAAAGAGAGCGTGTAAGTTCTATCCTGTATGCTTTCATTACATGCTCTCATCATAGCTTTTAAGTGCACAGTAGAGCTATGGCATTATTGATTGGCATGCAAGTTTCTAGTGAAATTAAAGTGTAACAACTTGGTTTGTTGTTCGGACATATTGATCCGATTGTTGAAATTGATTGACCTTGAACAATATTTTTAGCATCAGCACATGTCCTTAATGTATCAGTACATCCATCTTGTTTGCAGTTCTGTTGAAATTTACTATGCCTTTTAGTTGTTGATAGCGTGTTTACCCATGCTTACCATGCCTTATTCACAGTTGCTCTGAGCCTGGGAGACCTGGTTGCCGTGGCCTTTTCCCTTGTTGGAAAGCTAAAAAACCAAAAAGAACGAAGGTAAAATGTCAAATGCTCTATCTTAAGCAGTGGCACTGAACATCAGTTATTTAACCGACATCTGTGTGTAATGCAGGCAAAGAGGCAGGTGCGGGTAAAATCTTCTTGATCTGGCAGAACAGTTTTGCGTGATGTTTATTATGCAGCAAGCCCAGAAACTAAAGGTGCACTTCAAAATTTCTTGTCTTGCAAAATGACAGACACACTGTTGTTTTAGAAGATAAGGACTTTTGAAATGACCATATCCGACATTCTTCTTCCAGCCTGCTAGTCATTCAAATTCTGGTGGCCGCATATTTCTGGCCTTTACAGGACGGGATTTTGGTGCCATGACTGGCGACTAGTTTATGACAATTCAGTGCTGGAGGGCAATGAGATATATTACTCCAACATTCAGCTGCAAGTGGTGGAATCTTTACGTTGTATTCATATGCGGCCCTATAAAGTTAT
>Ga0182169_1000013_pt1 | contig 12476 bp, 15 predicted proteins | sample G5R1MG_26_FD_123219 | JGI IMG/M metagenome (GOLD analysis project Ga0182169, IMG submission 123219) | Switchgrass phyllosphere microbial communities from Michigan, USA - G5R4_NF_01AUG2016_LD1 MG | ecosystem: Host-associated > Plants > Phyllosphere > Phylloplane/Leaf | place: USA: Michigan... | reverse complement strand
TCCAGACAGCTTTTCCCGAAGCTATGGATTTTGAATTAGCTGTAGCTTCCATGGACTGGATAGTCCGATGTAACTCCAAATGAACGGAGCGGACAAAAGAGCATCCTGTCCGGTCTCCACTAGACCTTGATTCCAAAATACATGGACCGGATTGTCCGAACCTTCTCAAAATGAATGGAGCGGACAAATCCATATCTTGTCCGGTCTTCTTGCTGATCCAAGCCACTGTTCCACATAGACCGGATTGTCCGGTCCGACAAACCGTACAAACCTCCGTCCTATTTTTCCCGAAGCTCATGATTTTGTATGGACCGGATTGTCCAAAGCTTATGTCCCATAGTAGAGCGGACTGTCCGGTCCTAAGAGATTTTCAAGCCTTTAGCTGAGTTGCTTTTCCACTTTGCCTTTCACATATAAGATACAAATAAATACATGTGTTGGGCAAGCAGGAACGAAACCCTTACCCCTCAAAATAGTTTGCACCAAACTTGTGCATATAGTTTTGTTTTCGCAAAGAGGCAAATAAGGATTCGATAAGAACCAAGGGAAATGTATGAGTCTTTTCCGAAGAGCCCTAGAGATAGATTAACTCCTGTCCTTCGGGAACATGAATCAATTAAGCGTTAAGCACGAAAAATCACATTGATTTGCCCACTCTTATGAGTTGAATGAATTGCATTGAGGGCAATCTTCTTTCTCATTTAGTGGCTCCTTTGTGACACTACTGCATGCAATGCCAAACAATCTAAATGCATAGCAAGAATTAAACATGTGTGCACATCTATATGACAAGAATAATGCATTGCAAGAATTTGAATCTAACTTGTCATGTTGGAGCCCCACACAAGCTTACTCAAGGTGAGCCAAATAACAAGCCTAGGGCGAAACAAGGAACAACCGGCCCTAGCTAGACCCGTGCTCACCTCTATCTTGTTAGGGTCTGACAAGCACTTACTCAAGGCAAAATGCATGCAATGCAAGATTATATGGCAAGCAACCTATATGATGTTGGACAAGTCCAACACGTTAAGCTCACTTTGCAACTTAATGAAAGTACTCTCATCTAAAGGTTTTGTGAAGATATCCGCCAATTACTCCTCGGATCTCAATCAGGTTAGAGTTATATCACCCTTGGCCTCATGATCACGCAAGAAGTGATGCCGGATATCAATGTGTTTAGTGCGAGAGTGTTGAACAGGATTTCTACCAAGTTTTACGGCACTCTCATTGTCACAAAGGAGAGGCACGGAGCCACAAACAATACCAAAGTCCAAAAGGGATTACTTCATATATAGGATTTAGGCACAACAAGCACCAGCTGCTATATATTCCGCTTCCGCAGTGGACAAGGCCATAGAATTTTGCTTCTTACTCATCCACGAGACTAGGGACTGCCCAAACAAATGGCACCCCCGGAGGTACTCTTGCGATCGAGTCGGCATCCGGCAAAGTCCGAATCCGAGTATCCCAAGAGATCTAAGTTAGTGCCCTCAGGATACCATAGGCCTATACTTAGGGTGTGCTTGAGATATCGAAGTATCTTCTTCACGACTGTAAGGTGGGATTTCTTAGGAGCCACTTGGAAGCGAGCGCACAAGCACACACTGAACATGATATTGGGCCTAGATGCAGTAAGATAGAGTAGCGAACCGATCATGGAGTGGTAGATGGATTGATCAACAGGTTTCCCATCCACGTCGGCATCGAGACGTCCATTTGTCCTCATTGGTATCTTGCTCGGCTTACATTCATCCATCTTGAACTTCTTGAGTAGATCTTTGCAATACTTTTCTTGATGGATGAAGACTCCTTCCTTTACTTGCTTTATTTGGAATCCAAGGAAGAAGTTGAGCTCGCCGATCATGGACATCTCGAACTCCCTAGACATCATTTCACCAAACTCATGGCTTAGTTTCTCGTTAGTGCAACCAAAGATAATATCATCAACATAAATTTGACAAATGAAAAGATCCCCGTTGATGTCTTTGGTGAGCAAGGTCATGTCGACTTTTCCGATCTTGAACCCTTACATGATGAGGAAGTCCCTTAGCCTTTCATACCACGCCCTTGGCGCTTGCTTGAGTCCATAGAGCGCCTTGTGCAACCTATACACATGATTAGGCTTCCTCGAATCTTCAAATCCGGGTGGTTGGTCAACATACACAAGTTCATTAATATAGCCATTAAGAAAGATGCTCTTTACATCTATTTGATAAAGCTTTATCTTATGATGTAAAGAGTAAGCAAGAAGGATACGGATGGCCTCTAGCCTTGCAACCGAGGCGAATGTTTCACCGAAGTCCAAACCTTCAAGTTGTGCAAATCCCTTTGCCACAAGCCTTGCCTTATTGCGCACCACCAAACCATTCTCATCTTGTTTGTTGTAGAAGACCCACTTGGTGCCGATGATGTTCTTGTCTTGTGGAGGCTCTTCGAGTACCCACACTTCATTACGGGTGAAGTTGTTCAACTCTTCTTGTATAGCCGCAATCCAATCGGAGTCCTCAAGGGCTTCTTCTACACAAGTAGGCTCAACACTTGAAACAAACGAGTAATTCTCACAAAATGAGGCAAGGTTACGAGATCGGGTTCTTACTCCCCTTGAAGGACTCTCTATCACGGCATCGATGGGATGATCCTTGGAGATGCGTCCATGCCTCACTAGTGGTCTTCTTGGTGCCATGGTAGGTGGTGGCTCATCATGATCAACTTGAGCTTGTGGTCCTTGATTGTCCGGCACTTCCTCTTCTTTCTTTTCTCCCTCCTCATCCACATGTGGTGCCATGGAGGTGCTAGGTCTTGATGGAGAGTTCCTCCCCCTTGATCATGGTCTTCATGCACCTCTTTCGGCTTGATGTCCCCTATGGTCATGTTCTTCATTGCACTCCTTAGAGGTTCATCATCAACATCATCATACACAAACACCTCCTCTTGGGAGCCATTAGTTTCATCAAACTCTACATCACACGTTTCTTCAACCATACCGGTGGTTTGATTGAATACACGATATGCTTTCGAGTTTGATGCATAACCCACAAAGAAACCAACATCGCAATGTTTTTCGAATTTACCAAGCCTTTTCTTTTTGTAGATGAAGCACTTGCACCTGAAAACCCGGAAGTAGGAGATGTTGGGTTTCCTCCCAATGAGGAGCTCGTACGGCGTCTTGCCAAGTAGTCGATGGAGATAGGCGCGGTTGGAGGCGTGGCACGCGGTGTTGATTGCTTCTGCTCAAAAGTCCTCTAGCGTGTCGTAGTCATCCAACATTGCTCTTGCAAGAGTGATCAATGTCTTGTTTTCCTCTCAACGACTCCATTTTGTTGAGGTGTGTAGGTGGCAAAGAATTCATGCTTGATTCTTTCTTCATCGCACTACTCATCCACCTTGTAGTTCTTGAATTCGGAGCTGTTGTCACTCAGGACCTTCACAATGTCAAGCCCGAACTCTCGTTGGGCTCTCTTGGCGAAAGTCTTGAACATGTCCGGAGTTTCTCCCTTATCACCTAGAAACAAAGTCCAAGTATACCAGGCAAAATCATCAACAATGACTAGGCAATAGAGATTACCGCCGATACTCTCATAAATAGTAGGACCGAAGAGGTCCATGTGAAGAAGTTGGAGCGGCTTGGAGGAGGAAACGCAAGTCTTCATTGGATGGTGACTTGCAACTTGCTTGCCGGCTTGACATGCGCTACAAAGCTTGTCCTTCTTGAATGTGACATCCTTCACGCCGGTCACCATCCCTTTCTTGACCAACTTCTTGAGTTGGCTCATTCTAATGTGTGCGATGCATTGGTGCCAAAGCCAACCCAAGGAAGACTTGGAGAAGAGGCATGTTGTGGATGACGTCTCCATCTTGGTGAAGTCCACTAGGTAGAGGTGGCCGTGCCGGAACCTTTAAAACACCATGAACTTATCTTTCTCACTTCTCACTACAACATAATTCTTGTCAAACTCACACGTTAGTCCATGATCGCACAATTGTGCGATTGAGAGAAGATTAAAGCTTAAGGACTTAACGAAAAGAACATTAGAATTGGACAAGTCGTTAGAGATAGCAATTTTACCCAGCCCAATGACTTTAATCTTAGAATTATCACCAAAGGTGACTTGCTCTTTGTCTCCGGGGTCTTCTAGTGAGGTGAACATACCATTATTGCCGGTCATATGTTGTGTGCAACCACTATCAAGCACCCAATGCTTCCCACCGGCTTTGTAGTTCACCTACACATAGAGAAGTCAATATTGAGTTTTAGGCACCCACACAAGCTTTGGTCCTTGCACGTGAGTGACTAGAACTTTAGGGACCCATAGTTTCTTGGGGAGCTTGCCCTTCTTGCTCTTGATATCCTTGCCAATGAACTTTGCCTTCACCTTGCCCTTCACCTTGCTCAAAAAGAACATGTTATTCTCATACATAGAATTGAAGTTAGACGGCAATTCAGGAAGAGGGCAGTTAGGAATGGGGCACTCCCTAGTGTGGTGACCTGTGATCATACAATGGTTGCAATAAAAGCCATTCTCCTTGATGAAGCTCTTGTTGACCTCTTGTGCCATAGTCACGAAGGTGATAGAACAAAATTTCCTTATGCTTTTGTTCACCTCGTGCCATGCCGGAAAGAGCACTCTTGAGGCTCTCCACTTGCTCCTCTAATTCTTTCATTTTTGTCCCTTCACACTTAGACAAGGCATTAGTAGCAAGGGGATTGAGAGCAAGGTCCTCACAAGATGTAGAGGCATTGACCTTAACAACATTTGGTGTGGTAGAGTAATCGATACATGGGTCAATGAACTCATAAGCAATTTCAAGCTCTTGATATTTTCGAGTCAACTCCCTATGCTCTAGCTCAAGAGACTTGACCTTCTCATCTTTTTGCTTGCTAAGCACTAGGTTTTTAGAATGAGTCTTAATAAGCTCATTGTGTTTAGCTAGCAATTCATTGTGAGAACTCTCAAGGTCAATGTGCAATCTCCTTAGGGAAGAGTTGCCCTCCTTGAGTTGCTTAACATATGCATTGGACTTGGCTTGCTCTTTAAGCAAGGCATTATGTTTAGCAAGCAACTCATGGTGGGTCTTCTCGAGCTTGGCAAGAGTGCTCTCAAGATGCTTTACATTGCTCTTTTCCCTCTTGATCACCATTTCAAACTCCTCAATCAAAGAAGCAAGATCATCGGGAGAAAGTTCATCATCACTATCATCAACAACAACTTCCTTTACCTTAGAGTGTTTGGCCATAAGGCACATTGGTGGTGGAGGAAGTGTTGGTCCCTTGGAAGAGATGGCAAGCCCGACGAAGTCATCCTCTTCACTTGACTCTTCACTTGTCTCTTTATCGGTCACCCACTCATTTGTTTCACACATGAAGCTTCGTTGGGGACCCTTCTTCTTGGTGAAGAGCTTGGTCTTGGAGTCACCCTTCTTCTTCATGAAGGGCTTGCGCTTGGGCTTCTCTTCTTCTTCATCATCGAACTCATCCTTCTTGTTTTTGAGCTTGCATTTGTTTGGCTTGGGGCAATCATAGGAGATGTGGCCACCATCGCCACAATTTTAGCACTTCTTCTTGTCATCTCTTCTTGGCCGGAAAGCCTTCCTCTTGGAGTTGAAGTTGAACCCCTTCTTGTTGATCTTTGCATGAAGGCGGTTGAACTTCTTCTTCCTGAGAGTGAGCTCGACATCTTCTTCTTCATCACTTGAATCATTGCCTTGCTCTTCTTGCTCATCCTCACTTGAGGAACTTGGAGCTTGCAACACCACCTTCTTGGGAGTGGGGGCTCTCTTGGTCTTGGCTTTGAGTGCCAAGTTTTTGCTTGATGATGAGGAATCTTCACTCATCCCAAGAACCCCCATCTCGTGAGCTCGAATCTCACTAATCACTTCACACACCTCCATTGTGTCGAGCTTTTGCTTTTGGAGCATGGTGTTGATGATGTTATACTTTGGCTTGGGAAAGAGCATGAGAATCTTTCGATTGATAGCACCCTTTTCAAGCCTACAAACATCAAGAGCATTAATGTCCTCAATGATGACATTCCAGGTGAATACATAGCATTGCAAGTTTCATAAGAATGCATCTTGAAGTCATCATATTTAGCTTTGAGCACAAGGTACTTTTGCTCACACACACTAGCGGTGCCCTCATGAATTTCTACTAGGGTAGTCCAAATCTCATTAGATCTCTCTTTGCTAGACACCCTAGAGAAAACCTCTTGGCTAATGCTCTCAAAGATGGCATTTCGAGCCCGAGCATTCCACTTGACTTGATCATTGGTGTAGGGTCCGGGAAATCCTAATTCCGCAGCTTCGCATACTTCGGGGGCAATAGACTCAAGGTATGCTCGCATGTGAGCTTTCCAATAGTTAAAGTTTTTGCCATCAAAGTAGGGAACCGAACCACCCATCCTAGACATTTTGCTCTAAGCAGTGAAGCTTAGTGATCCAATGAGCAACGAGGCTCTGATACCACTTGTAAGGATCAAATGCCCAAGATGGGGGTGAATTGGGCTAATTAAAAACTCTAAACGAAATTCCTTAGCCTATCGACTACTAATTAGCCCACTTCACCCTCTACACGCTAAAACAACCTAGATAGCTAAGAAAGCATAAACCCAATACATGCTAGTGGAAATGAAAGTAACAACTACACTAATGCTCAAAACAAGGGTAATGCTAGCCAAGGAGGAGCTAAAACATGGTGATCACAAGGATGCATCCAAGAAACATACAAGAGAGGAAATGCATCGAGAAATAGTGAGGGCAAGAGACAACCGGATTTTTTTCCGTGCTATCGGAGGTTTGGCACCCTCCTCTAGTCCACGTTGTGGCTCACACCAAGTGCATTACCACCTCCCATAGTCACAAAGACTAGGGTGCTCTCTAGGAGTCTCCGTTCACTATCCCGGCAAGGTGGAGCTCAAGCCTTGTACACTATGTAGTTCTTCGGGCTTCCACACACCTTGGCAAGCTCCGAGAATACACCCCAGTCACCAAGTCCGCCTAGGTACTGCCAATCACCAAGAGTAACAAGTCTTCATCCTCCACTTGATCAAGCTCCTCACCAAGTGGATGCACACAAGCTTCAAGCCTCTTCTTACTCTCAAGGGTGAAATATGTGAGTGTATATGCAAAGAGTGGTGCTCAAATGACTCTTGAAGGTAGCTGGAGTTTCTGGAGTTGTATGAGTATGAAATGAACCAAGAGGACCTCTATTTATAACCCCCCAAAAAGATAGAGCCATTGAACAAGGGGTTCTTGATGCAGTGTACATCAGATTGTCCGGTCCATATACTTTTCCAACTTCGGATAGTCCAGTCCATGTACTTTAGCAACGGTCAAATAAATAGCCGTTACTGTTCCCTTTGTCCGCCCGTTTGCCGGTCTGTAGGAGCGGATAGTCCGGTCCACATAATTTTTATTCCAGAGACGAACTAGCCGTTACTGTATCTGCTCCGATTGTCCGAAGGTTTGTCCAAACTTCCGGCGGACAGTCCAGTCCATGCAACACTTGGATTTTCCCAAAAACTATAGCTTCGGGAAAAGTTGTCCGTCCATTTGTCTGGTTGCATTTGAGCGGACAGTCCGGTCCAGAGATTTCCATGGCATTTTCACTGAGTTTTACCTGAAGCCCTGCATTTGTCCGGTCCATGTATTTTCTACACCATCGGACTGTCCGGTCCATAGAAGTTCTACTGATTTTTGTATTTCTCTAAGGATTTTGATTTGAACTTCGTTTCTTTTGAACCTTGAGTCTTCTTAGCTTGCACCTATGTTGATTTGAGGCTTTTTGGCTTGTGTGCGTATTCAAGAACTTGGCAATTCATTTGATCAAGCTACTAACTTTGGACTAACCTTAATAGTGAAGACACTAGAAAGCTATAAAACCATAGCTATGCAAGGATCCTCCAACACCTTGATCCTTGACTCTAGAAGAGTCCTTAACCTTTGAGATTCGATGTAGAGCACGTCCGCTTTCCAATTGATCATCCTTGTAATTGAGGGGCCACTTACCATATCCAATGAGCAAATCTAATTAGAGTAATTGTAACCTGCACTCAAAAGCTCATTAGACAACAATTAATCTTGTCATTCAATCACCGAACCCAACAATGGGGCCTATATGCTTACACTCGCACCTACCCGTCACGTTGCTCGGGTTGGATCGGGTTGGTTTTTTTCGAGTGGGTCGGGTCGGGTGACCCATGCCTAGGTCTACTCTATCTCGACAGTATTCCGTGCAGGTGTTCAAAAAAAGAAAGTTGGATCTGCACGTGGCTATCGCTGAAAGAAGGGGGAAACCGAACGTCAGATGCGCGCCGGGTGCGCGCTAAGTAAGAAATGGGGAGAGATTGCGTATAATGGATTGGATATATTGTACAGAGCCCTTAGGCTATATATAGCAGTATAAGATTTGGGGAGCAAGACACCTCCCCGGATACATATGGTAGTCCTAGATAGATAAGACTCCTAAGACTCTTAAATATACACGACATCTAATACTGCCAATTGTACTCTGACATTCTCCCACAGTCGTAGCTGGAGCATCACAGACAGTCAGACTGGAGAACAAGCCGAAGAGCTGTCATCTCTCCGCAGTCATAACTGTATCGCAGTGCAGAGGCAATGACTAGAGAAGAAACCCAAAAGGAGCTCATGTAGATGAAAGCCCTTTGTGCCGATAATGTTGAGGTAACCAAGTACGAGGACGCGGAGCCATTGTCGAGGTGCTGTGCGTAGAGTAGCTGTGGTCGATGGAGCTGTTGAGGTTACCGAAGAAGACAAGCGGGCGTAGCATGCGGGAAGGCCCGCAGCGCGCCAGAAGGTGCCAGGGTCATTGTGGCACAAAAGTGGGGCACCATAGACAAAGACGGTGACACAGTCGAGGCAGTCGATGAGGGAGAAGCTGATGCCGAGGATGATGTTGTCGAACCACCGTGGATGAGGCGTGCTGTAGGTTTGCCATGCCTGGAAATGCATCGTGGACCAAGGCACACGCTAGTGTTGCTTGTACCGGACATACTGGGTAGAAGGCCCCAACCTTGTGTCAGCGTCTGAAGGGACTAGCAGAGAAAGCCTCAATGATGGTTGCGGTACACAGAAGAACAGCGAGGAAGAAGATGCCGATGCAGCCCACGGTTGTCGGAGTGGGCGAAGGAGGCAAGGATGAGACGGCGACGCTGGCGATGAGGTTGTGCTGGCTGAAGGCGGAGAGGTAGTCATGGCGATGCATCGAGGTTCCTAGAGTTGCGGTGGTGAGAGAGCCACGACACACAAGAAGAAGGTCCTCGATGATGCCACAGTAGCACGACGGTGGTGCTTCATGTCAGCAAAGAACTCAAACAGTTGGAGAAGACCATGAGCGAGAGATGCGCACCGATAGTCGACAGCGTGTAGATTCAACGGCGAGGACGACGACAGGCGGTGACGCTGCTGCCCGAGGGTGCGACGCAGATCAGTCCTCTTGCTTGGCGAAGCATCGCGCGATAAAAAACATTGAAAGTCGCTGCAATCACGCCTGAAAAAGTGATTGGTTGATGCAGCATTTGTGCGGTATTGAAAGCGAGACAGTAAACACAGAAGAATCCAATGCCTCGTGGTTCACGGGTCAGCAATTACGCATGACGACAACCCACGGCAATAATTGGCCTCACTACTATAGATACATCCCATACTTCAGCTTTGGGGACTCTGGTTGCTTTCTGTCGAGTGTTCCCCAGAGAATCAAATACAATTCGGGCCAAGGAAGTAGTTGAGTAGCTTGCAAACACAGAGAAATGACTCAGGAAGGAATAGGACAACTCGCCGCCGTTTCATTACATATCAAGATGATCCTTTACCACTCGGGCAAGCTCCAAGACGCATTACCATACCTCTTGAAGCTTGGGGGCTGCAGGGGGTAAAGGAGAAGGGTTTTTTGAAGTTTTTTAACGGTCATCTGAGCAGTTCAAACCTTTGAGTTGATTGTTGCACAAGTAAACTCAAAGCTTGGGGGCTACTCCATATGGAGTCCATCTTGCGATGTCCTCCATTTTTTAGACGGCGAGGGCAGACTCCATGGAGTTCTTCAAGATGATTTCAATTAAATCCTCATGAAGCACGGGGGCTTATGGGCAGTGTTATCCTAAACGCTAAACGCTAGACGGTTGGTCACCCTCAGTTTAGCGTTTAGACGGTTTAGACGAAAAATTAAACGGTTTAAACGGTTCACACTGTAGCAACAAATAAACATAAAAATATTATTTTTCATCATTTTAATGCATCATTTGAGAGTACATATGGGTACACAATTAGACATAGACTATTAAATTAGATGTACTAACTATTGACACATACATTACACACATAGTTCTCTTATTGTCACAAAGTTCTCTTATTGTCACAAAGTGACATGCCATTACATAATATATTATACCTTTGTTTTAACAATTAGCTTAAATATCAATTAGTGTCATATTAAAAATGCTTGAACGGTTGTTTAAATATGTGTAAATCACGTTTAAATGCATGGTTTAAATAGTTTGTTGACCATTTAAATGGTTTGTTGACCGTTTAAACGGTGTGTAGTTTAATTCACAGTTTAGGGTCCAAACTACACGCATACCCATCGTTTAGCGTTTACACATGTGTAGACGATAGTTTAAACGAGTTTAGGTGAACAATGCTTGTGGGAGTCATATGCCTCTGGGTACCCTATGACGACTAACTAGACCGCCCTGACAGGTGGGCTGAGTGGTTCGGCCTGCGGCGCGAGAAGGCTAATGGCATGGCATGCGAGGAAGTTCGCCTTAGTCAGCAAGGTTCATGTTTGTTACGATCTTATCCTGTATTTTAGGAATGTAATCTTGAATACTTATCGGCAGGCAATTTCATAGAGATACGCCTTGTAACCCTAGCTCCCTGGCCTATATAAGGGGAGCTAGGGCTAAAGGAAAACAACTCGAACACCATCTACTGCAAGCAATACAATCCACCAAACCCCATACAGGACGTAGGGTACAGCGGTTTTGCTGCCTGAACCTGTCTAAATCGTCATGTTCCTGCGTGCTGTACACCATTAGTGATCTCCTCGTCACCCTATCCGATCTCAAAACCCTCGCAGGATCTACCTGTCGTGGGCTGCCGGTATTAGACACCGACAGATGGATTTGTTGCTTCTGTAATTCTACGGAAACAATGCAACATCTCTTTTTCGATTGCCATGTGGCAAGACTTATCTAGAACACTATTTTTATTGCCTTTGGCATTGCTCCTCCGAATAACATAGCTAATGTTTTTGGGTCTTGGCTTAGAGATTTCTCTAAAGATCATAAACACCAATTTTTAATTGGGGCTGCAGCTATATGTTGGGCTATTTGGTTATGGAGGAATGATGTGATTTTCAATAGAAGATCGTTTGACTCATTTGCGCAAGTTATTTTCAGAGCGACCTTCTGGATCTGAGGTTGGGCTCCGCTGTGTAAAGAGGAAGAGATGAGAAATCTGAAGATCGGATGCAGACACCTAGAAGGAATGGTTCTTGAACTGTTCCTTAGTTTTGGTTGGAGAAGACGTTATAGAGTTGAAGCTTGATGGCTAATGATGTGTCGGTGCTCTCTAGCCTGTTGATGGTAGGGTGGTTTTCTTTAGTGCTACTGCCTTCGTTGCAGTCTCATGCTCTATTGGTACTCTTGGTGTTGGTTTTGGTTATTTTGATCAAATAGTCTAAGTGCTATGTAAACTGTTAAACAAGCCAGATACACTCACATGTGAGTGTTGAGGCTGGAATGTGTTTCCATTATCTAAAAAATGCTAAACAAGTTCAAGTGTACCATATGTGTTTAGTATGGCATATATAACCTTAAGTGGACACTGACACTAAAATATATGTTATCTTGCTCTCTCATGATGGAAAACAAGTTTAAATGGATACATGTGTGTGTATAAGTGAACTTAAAGACTAGCATAACAATATATGTGATATATGTTTAAGTGATCTTAACACACATATAGCATTTACTTGGCAGTTTGGAAAAAAACAGCCAAGGAAATGCGACATTTGCTTGGCGGTTTGGAAGAACAGCCAAGGAAATGTGTAATTTCCTTGGCTGCTTACATACCACACCCAAGGAAACATTTTATCTTGACGGTTCACAAGCACAGCCAAGGAAATGTTATATTTCTTGGCGGTTTTGTTTCAGCCCTCAAGGAAATTCTTGGCAGCCAAGGAATTTTGGTTTTCTGGTAGTGGATGGGCTATTTCCATGTCACCATCGTGCTAAGATATTAGGCACAACATGACCTTCGTATCTGTACCATGCTAGCATGGTTTAAATTTATCGTGTGGTGCCGTGTTGAATCGTGCCAAAGTGTCATGGTCCAAAAATAGCACGGCCTAAGTCCTAGCTCTAGGTATGATTGAGGCCCCACCTGTTGGCATGCATATCCCGCCGGTAAACTTTGGACCAACTTTTGTACAATGAGCGAAGGCGATGATATTTTTTATA
>Ga0182169_1000011_pt1 | contig 13024 bp, 11 predicted proteins | sample G5R1MG_26_FD_123219 | JGI IMG/M metagenome (GOLD analysis project Ga0182169, IMG submission 123219) | Switchgrass phyllosphere microbial communities from Michigan, USA - G5R4_NF_01AUG2016_LD1 MG | ecosystem: Host-associated > Plants > Phyllosphere > Phylloplane/Leaf | place: USA: Michigan... | reverse complement strand
TGCCTGCTGCGTAGGCTTCGACAGTGCAGATTCCAGTTTTCTTGTTCATGGTGTAGCTCTCAATATCGCAATGAGGGTCAAGAAGTGCACCTAGGCTACTAACATCAAACATGTAAGGCGGTATGCCATGTATCTCGATAGTTAATGGAATTAGCCAATGTTCTGTGAAACATCGGCCATCATTAGACCAGCATGATAGAGAAAATGTGTGGTTGTTATCAGTAAGGAACTTGTAATTCAAGATGGTATCATAGTCTTTTTTTCTGCAAAATTGTAGGATGAAATCTGGTGGGAAGAATGAGATTTCTTCTGGTTGTGGTGCATTTTTGTAGATCTGAGCAAATATTGCTTCGACATCAGCTGTTGTTGGTGGTGGTAAGCTGGCAGTGATAGGTTTTGCTAAAATGGCTAAACAGAGTTTGTCTATATTTCTTTCCATCTCGTCATTAAGTTCTATCCTTCCGAGAGCTATCTTAGATGAAGATGCCTATATAAGAAAGTATTTATGATCAATATGATATTATTAAATCCAAAAGGTTATATATAAGAAGGTGGAAGTGAAATGGTAATACCATTAGAATGGCAAGTTGACAGGTGGAGCACCCGGGTCTTCACTTGTTGTGATCTGGAAATTGTAAACAGAATTAGTAAAATTGTAGATAATATGTTTTGTATGGTAGTAAAATCTACAAATTGTTGTGTAGTTCTAGATAAAAAGGTTATAATTTTAGCATCTCAATTAATGAAGCATGTAGAACATGCTGGTCCTAATAGTATTTGGTAATTAAACAATATCATTGTAGATTTGTAAGTAGAAACTGGAATAGAGTAGCATTTTGTAGCAGTAAAAGTGGAAGAAACATATTGGAGTACCTAGGAAAATCAGAGGGGGCAAGAGATGAGAGTGGCCAGAGCCGTGGCTTGGAAGATGCGTGGATTTCATCGTTCCTTACCTCAGCAGAATGAATTGAGGAACGACGAAGATGGAGACGCGGGGCTGTTGTGCAGTCGCTGGTTGCAGAAATGTGAAGAGGAGAGAAATTGAGAGAGGGAAAGAAGTAGCAGTTGGATAGAGTAGTACTTGCTTAAAGAGAGGAGCTGTCACTGGATGTCACGTGTACGCTGGAGTATAGTAGAAGGCAGGAGAGGCTTCGAGAACGTGGTACTGTTGAGGATGTTGTCAGAGTAGTAGGATGCAATGGGCCAATTTTTTGGATGGGCCGTTGTTTTAGTCATTGGATTAGAGAGTTCAAAGAAATTATTTTGTACTTAACTTCTCTGGTAAGGAAATAGTATTTTAGTATTCAGTAATGCAATTGTTTTGAAGTGCATTTTTTTATTGTATGCTCATGTGAAAAATGTCTGTTTGTATAGGAAGGGGATGTCATGTTTATTATTTATGTTGGCAGTTGTCATTTAAAAAATAGTAGGAATCCATCGTAATTGTCGTTTTTTAAAAAGTTTAAAATTGGAAAATAATATACACGTAGCCGATAAGTTTATAGAAGATACATATGGTAATTTTGTTAACTTTGCAGTTAGATGATAAGGCTGATATAATAATTTGACAAATGATATTCTACGTAGACGTTGGCATTACATAGCTATATTACCATAACATTAGGTTTTAGTTTATAGTTCTAGAGATAAGTTGCGGTACATCATTACAATACCATAGTCTAGATTAAATTGTCCAAGCATCAGTACACTGCTGGCAAGCCTAATAACAGCGATACTGTATCTAAGATAGATAAGTATTTCGATAACAACGAAGGATAGAGAAACCTGTTTTGACTCTAAATATTAGGATGGGCTAACTACGAACTGCCACTCATTTCTTCTTGATGAAGTCTTGTGTCGCAGCTCTTTCATGCCTTCGTTGGTATCTTTAGTTTAATCTGTAATAATTGAACATGAAAAAGCTTCAGTACAATGAATATATGGTATCTATCAATGGTATATCAGGCTTTTTTTTTGTTATTTCTTAGGTTATGATGCCTAAAGGATGATATAGATAACTTACTTTATTTATTTCTTTGGATTCTTTGGACTTCTAAAGCCCTTGGTCTTAGCTGAAGGAGGTGTCGTAGTCTGCTGCAGGTTTGCGCTTTATAGAATGAAATAAGTTAGTTGGTTATGACTAACGACTTGTTTAAAATAATAGATGCAGGCTGAGTATATATACAGATGGGGTATGGAGTACCTATTTAAATTGGACGCTGTCTCAGATTCCTTTTCAACTTCAACTTGGCTGTGAGTAGAGGAGTAGCTTTCATCCTACAATATGAAAATGTATGAAAGATTGTGGTGATATTCTCAATATTAGAATATGTTGCAAGATATTCTCAATGCTAATTAGTTGACAGGAAACTAATGTTGCAAATATCTGTATAGAATCAGAAATAGTACCTGTTCTGTTAGCTGTAGTCTTCTCTTTGCAGTTCTTTCTTCTAGTGAACCATGGGCAGTGCTTTAGAAGTATCCAATTTAAGCATAGCACAACAATGCAATGGTCAGTATTTTGATTAAACAGTGAATTTTAATGGAGTTAGGGACAATTACTTACATATTTGGTTCAGATGATGGATGATGGGTTGAAGTCTCTGTTTCTTTGACAGGGGTTTGCAATGCCATTTGTTCGAAGGGTAGTGTCCTTGTTGGTGTCTCAGTGTAAGGCAACTGTACAGTACTGTAATTGGGATTAGCTTGTTGTGCACTCGTGCTGGTCTGGCCATGATATCTAGTGGTGTTGATCTGTGGCTGTGCTTGGTTGGGAGGGTGCAACTGTAATGCACGTTGCTTGCCATAAGCAGTAACTATAGCATTCACTTGATATGATTTTTTTGGCTTATGAAAGCTCTCATCAGCCATTGTGACAGAAAATGTGTACTTTGATGAGACAATAGCAGCAATATCTGTGGGTATGGTCTCTCTGTTCCTAGAGGATCTCATAATTGCCTCAACTGGTTTTCCAACTATACGCTGAGCAGTAGTAGCAAATGCTATCATTTCTGATTCTTCAGTTTCATCCGAAGCAACAAAAGGTAGCTTGTATCTGTTTGAAGATATATTTAAATTGCTAGTTAATTTTTTCTTTGCCTATTAATTTTGGCATACGATAGATATTATATTTTTTGCTAGAGAAGCAAAGTCTTACTTGTATGTATAGCTGGTACAGTTACATTCCGAGCATTTGTAGGTCGAGCCATCTGATTTGCATGACTTGTTGCATAAATTGCATGCTGGATACCACCAACCACGACCTTCAACTAAACGAATAATTGTGACAGTGCAACGGCAGCCAGTTTCCTGCAAAGGAAAAATGAATTATAACGTTGTCTGAAATGCACGGAGATGTACAGATATTTTTTTTGTTTATCAGCTATTACCGGAAAGTCATAAGGGTCTATATCTTGCATTTCTCTCAGTGTCAATAGATTTAGAAGGGGTTGTGGTTCTGGCTTAGGTTGTTCAGCTATTGGGATGCCTAGCTGCTTTACCTTGAACAACTGTCCTTCGACACTGCAATATGTTCATATAATATTGTATAAGCGAGACTGGTAGTATGGTAGACATGGATCTGTATTAATTAAGGCTTAGTTATTTACCTTGCTATTAAAATTGCTGCTTCTGGTATATCTGGATTTAGATACCAATGACATGCAGTATAGCCGCTGATGTACGGCTGACCTATAATATTAAAAAATATAGCAAGTATGCAGGTGAAATTTGATACCAATATAAAAGTTTTCTGGGAATAATACATAACACTGAAACAGCACAGGTGACTTACCATAGAAGTTTTTGATAAGGCATCCTGTGAATAAAACCAGAATTGGTTTCTCTGCATCAATTAAGTCTTGGGAAACCATGAATTCTGTTGCCTTGCGACCCCATAGAGCTACTCGCATTTCTTGACCACTGACAAGATATTTGTTATAAGCATAATTACTCATATCACAAATGTTTTGCTGATACATATGCATACTTACGTTTCATCTTTGATTCTAATATCACGTCGCAATGTAGGATTAGATTGATTTGTGAAGGTAGTCCACTGAGGTTCATTGATTTCTGTGATAATTCCCAACACATCTGTTTCGTTCATAACATTTGCAAGGAAATTATTAGTATCTAATAGTTGAACCAATGAGAAAAGACTTAGGAAATATATGTAAGATGAAGCAAGGAAAAAAAAAGAACAAAAGAAAGCTCTAGGAAGGTTGGAGGTTACCATGGAATTTCTTAGTGTCATTGACATACTGCTGGAGATTTTCAAATGGTGTGAGAGTGTAGACGTACTTGGGTTCAGTGATTGGTTCAGTTGCTGGATTAATTTTAGTATGGCAAGTCAACTCTACCATGTATGGATAGTCGAGAGATCTGAAAAAGCTCTTGGCATTGCACACTCTGAATCTGCTGATGACATATGTTTGACCTGCTTGTAGAACAGGACCATGTTTATCTGATTCCGCTGCAGGCAGCTCGGCATACATTGTGTTTCCCTGCATTTTTTTTGTTAGACATGTAGCATTCTTTTATTTTCTTGTTGCGTGTGTTTAATACATGAAGTGGTAGTAATGCATGATGTAGGTGCTGTTTAAAATGACAACGTCAATTTACCTGAACATCAGCAATCACAAGGTCAATATGTTGCAATGGACCAGTATCATTTTGGCCACGGAATTCCCATTTCCTGCAGACACGAACACATATTGTTTTGCGGTAATCCTTTGGCCGTAGAGTCGATAATGGACTGAAAACCATCTTTGTGTCAGCCTGTGTAAGAAAATATAAAGCAGGCAATAGAAAATATATTAGTACAGTTCTGAAAGTATATATTATTCGAATTCTAAAGGTCAAATAATGAAAGTAATAAACATAAGCAAAAAATGTTTATATTATAATAAAATCTTACCTATTAATATATTAAACTAAGATCGTTTGTATACTCTGATTATTAATTCCTATTACAAATTCGTAGAGGAATTCATAGCTGAAAATACTTCTGGATATACAATATTTTTAGTTGTATCAGTGCAAGTTCCATCTTCATTTTCTATAAGAATCTTTAAGCCCTTATTCGACGTGACTCTAGAGATAGCAACATATAACTGTCCATGAGTAAAAACTGGTTTTTTTAAATAGACTCCGACTGTGGATAGTGTCTGTCCTTGACTTTTGTTTATTGTCATAGCATAACATACCCTTATAGGGAACTGCCTTCTTTCTAATGCAAATGGCAATTTTTGAGTTTTTAGTGTCAGATTTATGCGAGGAATTAATACTCGACGGCCAGCAAATGTTCCTGTCATTATACTTGCTTCTAAAACCATACTGCCTAGTGCTGTTATTAGCAGTCTTGTGCCATTGCAGAGTCCAATTGATTGGTTCAAATTGCGTAATAACATGATAGGAACTCCTACCTTTAGATTCAGCTCATGGGTAGGGAAGTTATTTCCATTCAATGAATTTAATAGCTCAACTGGATACAGGATGTCATAGGATTCATGACTGTCAGGAGATTTAACAACTCTATCACAACTTAGATATTGCTTCTCTTTTCCAGGAAGTAACGAAACTATATAGGAATTGATTTCATCAACTGAGTCATTAGTTGGGCATAAGATAGCTCGACTTTGCAAATAGTCTACATTTTTATATTGACTTTGCAAATCACCATAAACAGCATTAACTAAAGTTGGTATATTTTCTGATTCAGGTTTCAGCAGCAGATCCTCAGGTACTTGTATAAGCCTTTCGTCTGAACAATTATCTGATGTTGGTATTCCTGTTCTACCCTCACCAATAGCAAGAATCCATTCACTAAATTCTGATAATTCTTTTTCTGTTCCTTGATCTAAACCAGGTACTTGCAGTCTCATATTTCTTTTCAATGGAAGAATTTTAATAAAAGACCATAGTGATGAGTTAATGATGGCAGCATCAACTATTTGAGGTCTTGAGCCACCTTCAATAACAGGTAATATTTGTCGTGGATCACCACCAAGAACAACAACTTTCCCACCAAATGGTATGGAACGAAGATCAGAATTATAAGTAGATAATATATCACGAAATGTTCTATCTAGTGTCTCAAAAGCTCTTCTATGTGTCATCAGAGCCTCATCCCATATTACTAAAGATGTTTCTTGTATAAGTTGAGCTAACATTGTTCCACGTTTGATGTCGCAGACTGTGTCATCATCTAAATCACATGGAATCTTGAACCTAGAATGTGCTGTGCGGCCACCTGGAAGTAGTAGAGATGCAACACCAGATGATGCAACTGTCAACACAATTTTTTCGTTACCCCGTAAATATGTTACTATAGTGTTCCATAAATATGTTTTCCCAGTTCCACCATAACCAGAAACAAAATAAAACGCAGGTTTGCCTTCATTAACTGCTCTTATTATAGTGTGGAAGGCTTGTAGCTGCTCATCATTTAGACTTTTTATCATATCTTCAGATCTTAACAAAAGCTCAGTGGCATCATATTGCATTTCTTCTTCAATTAGGCGATTTCCAGTAGCAAGGGTTGGTAAAGAAGTTCTTGAAGGTATATTGTGATTTCTAATGTTACCACCATTCTGTGCAAACAATGTTGCTAAGTCATCAAGGAGGAAATTTTTTAAAGTAGGTTCTGGGATAACATATGCGTTGTCGCCAATATTTTCTTTGAATTGGTATTGAATATCATCCGCCATTAGTCTCCACACTTTTTCAAAAAAGGCATATTCATCGGTAACTTCACAAAATAAAAGCATAGTAACGAATAACTGTCTCAATTGCGGTGAAGTTGCCCAAGCTGCAGCCTCGTCAAAGGCATTGTACCATTCTTGATCATTTCCAAGTAAGCCTCTAGCATTACAGGCTGCTTTAAAAGTAGGATAGGTGATGCCTTCATATGTTCTAACATCTTCATAGCTTTGAGCTCCTTTGACAGTCATAAGAAGAATTCTAAGATAATAGCGCTCTCCAACAGAAGGATGCACATAATAGAGCCTACCAATTTTTCCTTTAGATTGTCTAGGTTCCCATATTCTTTTATCTTTAACCCACCGCCATTTGGAAGGGAATTCCAAATATGTTAAAGATCTCGCTGATTCATATGTTCTATTAGCAGTGAACCATTCGGTTAACATTGTTTTTTTGAGGAATTCATCTGATACAATTTCTGCCATATTGGCATTGGTATCATAGTTTATATTGTTTTCATATGGCAAATGTACTGGAAGTCTTTCGACAGCTGGATAGTGACGGTGAATATCAAAGCCAAATATACGCCAGCAGGCATCCTGTTCACATATGTAACGGCAATCAAGGTATTCTTTTACTTCATTTCTTGCCTGGGTTTCTTCATCTTCTGGCACATCCTCTCCATTGCGCAAACGTTGTAGATAAATCTTGCTGCAATCTGGACCTTTAGTTATATATTTGAATAGATACTTGATAAATATTCCTTTGTTGCACCACTCTATATTTATATGGGCTTGGTATTTTTTGAGTAAATAGAGATTATGAGGCACAACCCATTGATTAGATAATTTGTGTGTACCTTTAATAACAAACCGACCATTATCAGGTCGTTTATATACAGCAAACCCATTCTGGTCAATAGTAGTTTCTTCCTGAAATTTTTTTGGAAATCCCTTTGAACACTTTCCATCTTTCATACATGGGGCATTTGGATTATATACTCCACATGGGCCATGTATCATATGCTCTGCGACTAAAGCATATCCTAATGGATCTTCTTTTGGATCAGGAATTTCAGCACTAATGTGGTGATCAATTAAAGCTGGAGTTGGGTTGGTGGTATCTTCCACTAACCATATTATAATATGCGCATGAGGTAATCCTCTTTTTTGGAACTCAACCGTATGTAAAGCTGCAATAAGAAAAGTTGTATGGAAAGGGAGGTTAATTAGAACATTTGATGATTTATTACTAAGTACAGTTTCAAATTCTAATTGTTCAGGATTTGAGAGACCAAAGGAAAATAGTTTACCTGCTGCAACAGGACCAAAAATTTTACCACTTCGTAGGTCATCGAGTAGCTCTTCCAATTTCATGTTATATACTCTAACCACAATATCTGCTCTATCTGTTGGTTTTTGCCCAGGTTCAAGTATTCCTAAAGTGATTTCTTCCCAATTTGGATTGCAAGTGAATGTTATGAAGAAATCAGGAGGGCCAAACACTCGACAGATAGCTACGCCATCATGGTAATTCTGGACCATATACCTTCGTCCACCAGTATGAGAAGCTGGTAATACAGTTAGTTTTCCCATTTCACTACCATCTATACAACCACGACCAACAGCATCTGCTATCCCTTGTAAATTTTCCACTCTGAATTTATCTTGGTTTTTCAAGATAAACCATAATCTATTTTCATCTATTGCAGCTCTGGCATCAACTTTTGCTTGGCTAGATAAGAGGCCATAACATAGAAATGGGTTTGGTTGTCCCTTCCTATAGTGGAAATGGTATCTATAATAATCTTGCATTGTCATTTTTACACGTTTTTTCCCTCCAGTATCAGCACCACTGTATAAAATTCCAACTTGAAATCCTCTTTCACCATATGGGAATAAAAGTGGATACTGGAGCGCCATATATGCTGGATGCAAGCTAGAAATCTGTCGTAGATGACCTGATCTAGATTCGATAATAATGTCCCGTTTAAAGTTATCAAGAGAAAAATCCCCAACGACAAGCATTGCCAGTTCGTCGGTGCTGGGTAAGTTGTACTGCACAACATCACCTTCATCAGCACCGACGATTCTAATAATGAATTCTTCATCACCATGCTCTTGCAATCTGTCTCGAGCCATCCTGAATTTCTGCGCAAATGGATTATGATCATCAAGCATTTTAATGAGTTCTTGCACGATATCAGGGTCAAGAGGTTCATCATTTCTATCAGCTGGATGTAGTGCGCTTAGTCTATTTCTCACTTCATTTGCAGTATCATATATATATAATTGAATAAATTTTGGTGCTGATCCATCAGGTGGTAACAGAGAACCAATTCTGTGATGCACTTGGCCATGTATTTTAAACACAGGAGGTCCACGGCCATCATTAACACTTTTGTCTATATTCGCTCCCATGGATGTGAAAGCGAATAAACAGTTATACTGGCGGATGTTACGCATGAATTTTTTTGAATGATGGTCACCATCATATCTCGCTAGTGAAGCGAGTGGTTCTGGACGTGGACGGTAAGGAGGAATTGTGATCTTCCCAGCTTTACAACAGGAATTATAGATAATTTTGTTTTGCTGGCGTGAAGAATCAGTCTTTATCCGTTCCTGGTACCAGAAAATAGCATGGCAATATTTGCATTGATAATCTGGAGACCCCATATATGATCTATCCAAATATGATGCTGTGTATTTACATATAATGAGAATTCCGAAATCCAGACATGTTCAATTGGAGGAAGTTTTTATTCCCATCGAGTAGATTAGTCGTGCAGAGGGAAGTGCAATCAATAAAATTTCCCATATTGCGGGACCAAAGTAATAGGAAAACATATATTAGTAATATGTTTGGATTTCTAAGAGATGCACATGGAGAGACATCAATGCATAATCAGGGCACTATAGTACCTTTGAGTGCATTTATGTATTCTTCTGTGAAATGTCCATATCCTCCAGTTAATGCCTCTCCGTTTTGAATAGCTATTGATTATGTATAATATAATATATTGTTGTATATTTGTGTGTCATAAGTGTAGTTGCGCGGCCATTGGACAGAGCATGTATGCAACAAATTAGATTTAATTGTGGCTGAAAAGTATTATAAATAGATCTGAATACAAAATGAGTTGAAGTGATGAATTTCTAATTTGTACCTGCAGAAGCGGCACGTTTCTGTTTCATATATTTCATTCTCTTGGATCTGCAATCTGATGCATTTAATATAATTGGGCTATATAGGCCTGTACCAGAATCAGACCTTCTTCGCTTTGATGTAGCACTATGATTATTGTCACTATGTACTTTAGAGACAATAAGAAGCAGTAAGAGGGCAGTGGCAGACATTACAGAGAAGTAAATTGTAACAAATATATATAATTGTATATACATACTGGCTGTGAGAGGCGCCTCATCTATGTTATCATAATAACTGGACATGATTTATGCAACCAGTTGTTGCAGATACTGATAAGACTGTAACCTTCAATTAATAGAAAGTAATATTGTAGAAGGGAAAGAAGTTAGCAAATTGGTGAGCTAGACACATTATTTACTGAAATTCGTATTATGAGGAAAAGATGAGATAGTAGGAGTCTAAAAATTTAATGATCATGCACAACCAGTCCAATGTTATATACACAATTGTACATATGACCCTCACAAGAATAAATGTTTAATAAACAGATTTCAATCAAAAGTGTAAGGACAGTTGTTATTATTACAGTAGTCCATACGGAAATCAAAGCAAAGTACTGATCAATGATAAAATATAAAAATCAAGGAAACAGAAAATAGACAAATATAATACAAATACGCTAGTACACTGGAAAAACAGAGAAAAAGGGAAAGGAACAATTTAAATTTCAGTGCAGCGAAAGAGAAAAATTTCCAAAAAAGAGGAGTCCAAATAATTTAGCAACAGAAAGTTAAAATTAGGAAATCAAAAATAGCTACATTAGTTATTTTCTAGGCTTTCCTTTTTTTTCCTCAGCTAGCTTAATAGCGGTCTGATGTTGCTATCTGGAAGAGGATTTATTTTATAACCTATTACTTGTTCTAAGCAAATTTCTCTATAAATTATTTGGTTATTGTAATAATAATTTGTCACTTTCAACCCATAGAATATTTGTAGAAAGGAAACTGCTCTTAAACATGCTTTTTCAAAAGCTATAATAGGCCCAGAAATTGCAGGTTCCCACAAAAACAATTGCTGTCTTGGTGCTAGCAATTCCAATTGTGGTAGTTCAAGCTCAACTCCGCATAATATTGTGGAATCGTCTGCAATTTCTGTGATTAGAGATGCATATGGTAAACGGCATATTGAAACCGCAGCATGAAGAAGTGCCATGGAAGAAGGGCCAGCTATAAACATAGTCTCTTGGAGGTCGGCAAATTTCGCAGGCCTGGTACGCCACACTATTATACAAAAATTGTAAAGAAGAAGAATATAAAAAGGTAAAGAAGAAGAATATAAAAAATGTAATAAAAATAAAAATCATAGAAGAATGTATTAGTAAAGTCCAGCTTGTGGCATAATGTTTTTAGTAAAAAACATTTGTAAGGGACAAATGACAGGGCATATTAATTACAAAAGGCATCTCAAAACAGAGGGCATGGTGTGCAATGATCAGGGAAAGAAAAGGACTGTTCTTATATATGTTTAGATATATCTTTTTAGTTTTATCTTGTTATGTTGCAATATCAACTTCACTTCTCTTACTACATTCCCCTCTCTATACAGTTACATATAAATATAAATGGGCCTATAACCATATGGAAGGCCCTAATATCTACACCTTTTTACATAGTAAAAGTAAAATGCATAGTTTACTGAAATTATAGTAGCATTTGAGATAAGGAGAAATTATTAAAGCAACAATCTGTAGTTACCTGACACTGCAAACTTGGTCAGCAGGAGATCAGTTGATGTAGTAATGAACTAATAGACCACGCTACCCAATTCAACTGATCTGCATACAACCAAAATGCAGAATATATATTAGGTAGATAATATAATATGTAACTGTATCTATTAGTGAAACCACAGGTTGTGCAATTAATCAGTATGTCACAAAGCTTTACTATAGATAATATCTTTTAGCCTGTCTCATATGGACAAAACTGATTGTCTACCAACAGTTAATAAAATGAGGTCAACTACAGATTTAGCGCAGCAGTAAAAAAAATGGCATATAAAGTACAGATTTAGCGCAGCCTTGGCATAACCCAATGCAAGAGCATTAGGCTGAAAGTACAGCACAGTAAATGGTATTGAATATATACCAAAAATTATGCAAAGTGAACAGATCTAGATAGTATAAAAATAAAAGATAAACATACCTCGACTCAGTGTGAAAGGTTCTGAAGATTAGTTTTTTTTGCAGTGTAAAAGCGTGTGCCTAAAAATAGGTAAACCAATGTATATGCACATCAGACTATAAGTAAATCCACCAGTCATAGTACTCTTGCATGCGGGCGAAAAAAATGGACGAACATAGGCAATGGAAAGGGAAAAGGGCAGCACCTTTTCTGTCGTTTAATCGCCTCACCCAAGCTAGACTAACCAGATCGATGAACAGAGAGTCGCAGCTGGCGCAAGGCGAGGGGCGGCGGCGGCGTTGCCGACGCCGGCCCGGCGAGTACAACCAGACCAGCACCAGGAACGGTGGCTGCACTGGCAGAGCCTTCGATCAGAATAAAGAGAGCAATCCATAGTACTGATTGGGGAGGGGGGATCGACGAACACAGGCAACAGATAGGGAAGGGGCAGTACCTTTTTTTTTCTCTGGTATATTCGCTTCACCAAACCTAGGGTAAGCAGATCGATGAATGAAGGGGCGCAGACAGCGTGAGGGCGGCGGTGGTGGCGTTGCCGACGCCGGCCCGGCGACCACAACCGGAGCAGCACAAGGAACAGTGGCTGGACCGACGGTGCCTTCGATTGGGACAAAGGGAGTAAGAGGAGCGCACAGCGAGGAACAAAAAGTGTAAATGGCAGAACAGGAAAAAGAAACGCTGAACGGTAAGAAGATAAGGCAGACTCACACACAGTAAAAAACTTCGGGAGACTTCCATCCAATCCACACGTGGCGTCGAAACTCTAGCCAAGCACTACCACACGATACCCATCCAATGGTTCCCGTACGATACATATCGGATGGATCTTTTTTTTTCTGCAGACGTGGATAGCCTAGGCGCCAGCCTAGCTCGGGGGCTTTAACATATAGAAATGTGCCAAACAAACCCGAGGTGAAGGAAACCCAAGCCCAAAGCCAAAAAAAGCCAGCGGCTGCGACGGCTTCCTGGTTCCT
>Ga0182169_1000009_pt1 | contig 14133 bp, 7 predicted proteins | sample G5R1MG_26_FD_123219 | JGI IMG/M metagenome (GOLD analysis project Ga0182169, IMG submission 123219) | Switchgrass phyllosphere microbial communities from Michigan, USA - G5R4_NF_01AUG2016_LD1 MG | ecosystem: Host-associated > Plants > Phyllosphere > Phylloplane/Leaf | place: USA: Michigan... | reverse complement strand
GGATGAGTTTCTTAGTGGTACGAACCTTTTCTTCGAGTTCTGCCAGTTCTTTCTTCAGGAGGTCGAGTCGGTTCATGTTGGCACACACGTCAGCTTTGATATCTAGAGTTGCCTTCTTCTGGTTGAGGGCCTTGCACTTTTGAGCAATGTCAGCTTTCAGAGAGGCTTGAGAGCGACGTGCTTCTATTCTTTGTCGTGCTTTATTCACTTCTACCTGGAAGAATGGAATATTGCTGGCTGGCCAAAGCTTGATTCGCAATAGCTCCGGGAGTTGGGATTCTATTTGCTCGAAAATGTTCTTTATATTGCTGGAATCATCAACCAGAGCAGTAATCGGAGCAGATAGTAGATCCTTGATGAGACGAAGCTGATGTGCCAAATTAGCCGATTGCTGCAAAGATGGTGTGTCTGCTCCAAGGGCAGTCAGACACATTGATGCTGGGTCAAAGGAAAGCAAACCTGAAATATCAAAGCCCTATGGACATATCTGAAGTTAGAGCAATGTACGTTTATGAAGCTATCGGCTGATTCAGAATTGGTTTTTGTAATGTTACCTGTTCTGAAGAAGAAGTGTTGGGCGGTTCAAGAGCGATCGTCCTGTTAGAGCTTGTGTTGACATCAAGAGCGTCAACTGTATCAGCTTGATCCTCGTTTACCTCCGTCAGTGCATTAGGAGTTGCAGTCATCCCATGTTGTACTTGGCTTTCTGCATTGGGGATTTCTTCAGCTGTGTCCTGGAAGTAGAATTACAGTCAACCAGAGTACATACATACACAATAAAAAAGAAGTTTTAGAAAGATGAGTTACCTGGTTGGTGTTGGACTCTGATGGACTTGAGGAAGCTGGTGCTGGTTTCTTGATGATTCGCCTCGTGATCATCTTTCTTTTCTTGGTCAAGACTCGGGAGGCAACAGTTATAGAAGCTTGTCTTCGTTTAGAAGCCGACTGAAATATGTCTGTCTGAACAGTCATTATCACTTTCTTTATTGGTGGTGATCCTTTGCAGAAGAGTACATCAGGAGCAGTTGGAAGAAAGTGGAATGGCTCCCCGTTGCTGGTCGTAGGTTCTGGACCATCCTGTTGCTGCTAACAGGGTGAGTAGGATTAGCCAAGAGAAAGAGATAGATGATTTGGAAGGAACAAAATGCAGATTCAGTACCTCTTCCTCGGGGATTACATATTCAGGATCAATTTGCTGCAGTCGAGGACCTAGAGCTTTCCTGAATACATGTGTTTTCCACATTCCCCACCAAGTATCAAAGCCGATTGATGAGGGGGTGAAGGACAGATCGGCTGGTATTGGAATGTGGAGGTCATCGAACATGCAGGAGTTGACCATCCAAACATGCAACAGCCTGAGTAACCTTCCCCAATCAACGGGCCACCTCACATCCCTCGAGAAGCAACGGATACAAGAGTGCCCTGCACTTTACCAATTGCCTGAATGCTTGGGTGAGCTCTCTTCTCTTCGGACTCTACATGTAGGAGGCCTGCCCAACATAAAAGGCCTTCCCCAATCGCTGCAGCACCTCACATATCTGCAGCATCTCAGTATTGATCGATGCGATGCACTTTCTGAGCTGCCTGAATGGCTAGGAGATCTCCGCTCTCTACAGAAACTCGGCATTGCTGAATTGCCGAGGCTGGCATGTCTTCCCAAATCCATGTGTCGCCTCACTTCCCTTAAAAAGCTATGGATCGTGAACTGCCCGAGTCTCACATCCTTACCGCAGGGGATGCACAGCCTTGCCTCCCTTGAAAAACTAGAGGTCAGTTGGTGCTCGGGAATCAAATCCTTGCCGGAGGGCATAGAAGGCCTTACTGTTCTCAAGGAATTGGACATCTGTTCGGGAGTCGAATCCTTACCGGAGGGCATAAGAGGCCTCACCAGTCTGCAGACATTGCGGATCTGTGACTGTTCAGGAATCAAATCCTTACCGAAGGGTATAAAAGGCCTCACCGCTCTGAAACAATTGTCTATCCACGGCTGCTCTGACCTGGCGAGGTCCTGTAAGAGAGGGAAGGGGGCGGACTGGCACCTCATTTCCCACATCCCTCATCTGGAGATTTCTTTGGAGCATTCTTAAGTGACTGCCCGTAGAGGTTCGCCCGGTGAGTCTGTTGAACTGTTTTAACCTCTAGTCATGAGCCCCCTTTCCTTGTATAGATTCACCAGAGAACCTATTTCCTGATCATTATTTTCTATTCTCTGCAAATGGTTCCAGGTCCGGTTACAGGCCCCCACATGCACCTGTGCTTGTACAATGCAGTCTGCTCGAGGCATTTACATATGTTTTACTCTTACTTATGGGCGTCCACTTTCCCATTGCACTAAATAATGCTGAGGATCTTGATTTGTTGTTCTATATATTCATAAGAGCCTTGCTATGCCTGTCTAACAACAGCATCATGTGGTTGCCAGGAAGCAAATCACATTTCAAGGTATTTCTCTAGTTTACTTTTGCACCTCTTCTCTAATTATAAAATGCTTGTACCTTTCTGTTGAAGTTTTTAGTTTTGGTAGAGAATACCTTATCTTTATATGATTCAGTTGTGTGATCGTTGTAATGTTTAGAAAAAGAATAGCACGTTGTTCCAGCACCACAGATTGTTTTGATCTATTGTTGCAGGTCCAATGCTCTTGGGAGTCCTTGGTTAGTTTGTCGGAGATCTTGAGGCTAGCTTTGTTTTGATCTTTTGGCGCTGCTAATAATCCATACATGTGGAGACGAATTACAAAGCTTAGTTTATCAAGTGATCAGCCCAAAACGCTATGGCCCATGGGGCGTTCTGGAGCTCTGCTTTGCCATGAAGTGCATTAGGCCCTGTTTGGGAACAATGTATTTTTGTAGTATTGTAAAAAATACTGTGGTATTGGAGAAAATTATGGTATTGGAGTAAAAAGGTGTTTGGCAAACCTCTGTATCCAAAACCATGGTATTGCAATACCACAGTATTTTTGGAGTATTGGAAACTTTGGTCTAGACCAAAGTTTTTATTGAAGTGATGGAGAAGTTGAAGTCAAATACTGTAGAACCATACTGTATTCCCAAACACCTATATGTTAGACTGCTGTAAAAAATACAATGGTTGTGTCATTACAATTGGTAGACCATGGTATTGAAATACCGTGGTTTTGAATACTTTGCTCCCAAACAGGCCCTTAGTTGCTGCGTACTATTTCCACCTTGCCTGTTCTCAAACATTGCTACAAACTTCCTTTGGCAACTGGTGCCATGAAGTAATTTGGTGAACTGCACTGTCTATTCTCCATGGAGGCATGGAACATTCAGTTGTATCAAGCACACAAGTTTGGTACATCAAAGATCCAACGCATTCATCATAACAAGTAGTGTTTACTTTATCTCCTTAGATATGAAATTAGATCTAATATTTGAGAAGAATTCTGTTCTGCTGTCCAGCTAACATGATAGGCCTGCTTATCATCAGTTTAGTCCAGTTCATCAAGGCCTAATGGACAGTCAGGTACTCCGGTGAAAATGCTCTGTTCTTCTCTGACAGTGCAAACGTGTGACGAAAATACACTGATGCAACCGCCAGGATTAAGGCAAAAATGTGTATCTGAGTCTTTCTACTGGCGTAAGGCAGATGCAATTATGTGTTTTGTGAATGTTTCTGTAACTTATGCTGTAAATTTTTTTGCTGGAGACTAGGGAGCGTCAGCACTCCGGCACAGCTCTGCCTGTCTCCTATCCTGGAACAGGGATTCCTGATTCCTGAATCGCCGTTTCTCTCCTCGTTCTCCATCTCTCACCCTCTGTCTCTCTGCCACTCGTCCTCCCACTGGACTGGAGAGACGTCGCCGGCAGATCAGCCCGTGCCAAGTCTCATTTGCCATGGCGCAGCACCGGCATCTGCGCGTGGTGGTGCTACGTGCAAGTGTGTTGGAGGCTGGAGGGCCTTGTCTGGCGGGTGCGCCGGCGAGCACGCGACGGTCGCGACCGCACGTACGTTGCAGTCGCCGCCGCAGGCAAACGATGGAGCCAGCACAGCGGTCGGCAGTGCACACCACCTGTTCAACCAAATGCGTGCCCGATGGGCGAGACATTGCTCGGATCTCACCTTTGTTGACATTTTCTGCTTCTTCTGCGTTCAATTCAATTCGCCCCGACGTTTGGATAATGCCCGCCAAATTCGGGCGGTGAAATCGGCTGCCCCCGAAGCAACCGCAATCTGGCAGCAAAATACACTACGCTTTGGGCAAGAAATATTTAGCAGGCCAAAACAAGGCACCAACCGAATGCAAATTTGCCGTAGTCAACGGCATCCAAACGTGCCCGTCTTTTGCCAAACACCTTCAAACCACAAGACCTTTCTACATAGAAAAAAAAAATCTTCCTGTTAGCTTCACGACCCACCAGCCGTGAAACTTCATCGTCGGCATTTTTTCATTACCTTCCTTCTCAGTCTCAGCATTCACAACAGTGAAAATAACTAATTGATGACAAAATTACCAATGGAGACAACATTTTAATTCATGCGAGATGTGCTAGGAAAGAAAAAAGTCAATCCTAGAAATTTTCATAAAAGCAGAGATACATTTTTAGTGTAATTTGCACTAAAAACATCATATATTAATAACTGGAGGTAGTATAACATATTAAAATCTAAATCAAAATAGTCAGAGAGTGAATAAATGGATGGCTAAACATAGAGAAATGTTTATACGAGCATTGTACTCCCTCCATTTTCTATATTTGTCGTTTTTTAGTTAAAAATGAATGGAGGAAGTATTATAGTATAAATAAATAAATAAGAGAGAGCAAAGATTAGCAATTTCAATTAGTTGTGGGGGCCAAATGAATTTATAGATTTTTATTGTTAATAGGTGCTAGGCTATCATCACCAGACCTTTTGTCACACTTTCTATTTCAAACTCCACTATGCCTACAGTGTTTTGCACCTTATTTTGCACTTTCTCGTGACAATAGTCTAACATTACTAGGCCGTGGAAAAGAACGAGGTGTTGAGGTAGACTGGATGCTCCTTTTGAAGTATGCACGATGATCATTGCGAGAAGCGTTAGGAAAAATAAATAACATAAATTCTTACAATAATAAAAAAATATAAATAATAGACATTCTTAAAATAATTAGAAAGCATCTTGTCATCAATAAAATAGATTTAAAAAATATTATCCATCAAATCTATTGTGTTTTCTAAATGATTTCGACTCTTTGCCATATAAAAATACAAAGTAACGCCTAAATCTAACCTAAAACTATATTTAAATTATCAACTTTATTATTGTTATAAAAAGGTAAACCGAAATAACATTTTAAATTTATGTGTAAACTATCCACATTTATTGGTACTTTAGATAATCAAAGTAAACTGTTGAAGAGGGAGACTAGACCCAGCTATCCAGAGACACCGAATATTCGGTTCGGAATAGGACGCCCGAACGAACGACGCCATCTAGGCATGGGAGGGAACCGGCTTACCGGCCGGTGCGCCTGCGCCGCCGCGGGCAAGGGAAGCGCGACGCGCGGGCCTGTGTGCTGCGGGTACCCCGGCGAGCATGCATTGCAATGGCGACAGCCGACGCGTTGTGCTGCGCATCACTCACTCAGCCTGTGCAGTCGGCAGTGCGCGCCGCCCGTTCGACGAAATGTGCCACCGCCCTCCGCCGCCGGGACTTGTTGCCCAAGGAAGGCACATCACTTCTTGGTCATGGAAAGAGCAGCTGCTTAATTCCCAGCTCCAAGTCCGAATGTGAAACCAAGAAAAGCGCGTGGAGGAACTTGGCGGCAAGGCAGCTTCCCCGATACTTCCTTGCTCGTTCGCCTCTCTATCTTGCTGTTGTGTTGTGCCATCATCAATCGTGGAAGGAGAAGGTCCCCGTCACCTTTTTCTCAGCCACTCGGCATGGACAGGTACGCATGCGTTTTCAGCTTGTTTCCTTCCTCTGCCTCGACACTTGACCAAGACTCAGTGGGTCAATAGCTCTGGGCTTCTTCTCTCTTGTCCCCAAGAACATTGCAGTGCAGGTGCAGCTCGTGAACATTTGCAATTACAACACATATCTATGGAGCAATTGCAAGATCCTTGGAGCCTCAGAAATTCTGTGAAGTCTTAGGCCCTCTCAAGTCGAGCGCTCAAACATGTATTACAAAGCTCAAAGACAGGACATGGTAGGTTCATATCATACAGTTTGCCTAGTGTTCAAATTAATTACTGCATTTACCTGTCCAAGGCCTTAAATTAAGCCTATCTACTTTACATACATTGAATGATTCTAAACAGAAAGGAGGGACCAAGTTCAAACTTGTTCATTCAGTTCAGCGGGGGCTGGTCCTATCAAAATCACGACTATGGCCCATGTGGGTCCTCGGGTACATACTGTTGACTCGGCAATTGATGATAACTTCACAAGGAAGCTGCATTTGAAAAAGTCCTTCATCCCGGAGCTCGGGTGTGCAAACATCGCAGAGGAGAAGAGGAAGTCCGCCTTTGGAGATAGGACGAGCAAAGGCAGCACACATCCCTGACCACCAGGTACTTACCCTTTCTTTTTAATTTCCGACAAGTAGCATAGCATCCTCTAAATTTGCCGTTTCTTGCTCCAGTCCCGTTCATCCATTTGGTTGATTAATTCACCGGACGGAAGTGTCACAACTCAAAAGCTAGTAGAAGCTCCCTTCCTAAGCACTGTCATCCCTGGCCATCCAGATCTAAGCTCAAGCCTGTGGTGTGTGCAACCCAGATTCTGGAAGTCTGGTGTCCATACATTGCTGGTGAGAAAGGAAGGCCGAATTTGCAGATGGCACGGGTAAAGGCAGTACATCTGAGCTCCAGGTATTGTTTATTAATTTTAACCAAAAATATGGTACCGTCTTGTTTTGTTCATTGCTAATCCGGCCACCATCTACACTCCTGCTTTGAACGGTAATCTTTTTGATAATAACTTGCAGTTTAACTTCTCAGCAGGTACTGAACTGAAGGCTGCATATTCCCAAGTCACAGATCATAACAACTACAACGACCAAGTGTCTGTCTACAAATTAAGAAGCAGAGACTCGGAGAGGCTGGAGGGCTACAGCTACTACACTTGCTTCACAGGTCAGATATCCATATCAACAGCCATGGTTTTTTGCACTTCAGTCAGATCCTTGACTCCTTGTTGACACTAGTCATAGTTATGGCAGTGGAAAGAGATAATCACACACGAAAACACTGGCACATTACGGTCCTGTTAGTTGCAGGTTTGCAGCTTTAAATGCCCCATTCTTGAATAGTTCTCTTTACCTGCCCTTTTGATTTGAAAAGCACCTTCTTATTTCAAAATTCAATTTGCAGGAAAATCATGGTCGGTATGGAAGCTGCTGCACTGTCTGCTTCAATCACCACAACATTGAAGATTGTGGGTAACAGGTTAGCTCCACTGGTCATCAAAGACTACAGCTCTATAGTGGGTGTAACAAAGGATCTCAAAGAGCTCCAAGATCTAGCACAGGAGATCATTGGTCATCTGGAAACAGCAGGAGATAGGGCTACAGGGGATGCTCCATGGCTCAAAAAGTTGAAAGAAATTTCTTATGATGTGGATGATGTTGTCGATGAGTTCCAGCTTAAGGCTGAAAAACATAGCGCTGATGGTCATGGTGCATTTATGTCCAGATACGTGCACAAAAAAACAGAAACTTTTATATTCCAATGCAAGGCAGCCAGAAAGATCAAGGAAATCAATCAGAGATTTGCTGAGATTGTCAAGCAAAGAACTGACTTAACTGCAATATTTGGCCATGATCCTGTTAGCCATATAAACAATACAGCTGTGAATACGCAAACATTGCCTGTCGGGGATGAACCAGCAGTACTTGGAAGAGACCAGGATATGCATCAAATAATATCTCATCTGATAGAGACTAATGACAAACATGAAATCAAAATAGTTTCCATAGTTGGACTTGGCGGCTTTGGGAAAACTACCCTGGCTAAACTGGTTTTCAATGATAGTGAAACTATAAAGAAGCATTTTGAAGTAAGATTATGGGTTCATGTGTCACAGGAATTTCATTTCGAAAAGTTCATCCAGAAATTGTTTGAGGCTTTTGCTGATAAAGATCCCGGGCAGCATTCCCTGCCGTATATGAGCAAAAGAATCCAAGAGGGGTTGACTCAAAAGAAGTTCCTGATTGTAATGGATAACGTTTGGACAGAATCCCAAAATCAGTGGGGACAAATAATGGGGCATCTGAAAACTGCTGCACCTGGAAGTAGGATTTTACTCACTACTCGCAGTAGAAATGTTGCAGAAGCAGTTCGATCCACATACCAGTATTGTGTGCCACGCTTATCGCCGGATGACAGTTGGCAGCTGTTCCAACAAAGCTTTAGGATGCCTGCAAAATTTTTGGAGTCTAACTTTATAATGGTTGGAAAAGAGATTGTGGAAACATGTTGCGGGTTGCCACTAGCAATTAAAGTTCTTGCAGGTTCTCTTGGTGGTTAGGAACTAATAGGAGAGTGGCAGGCCATGAGAGACATTTTATTAGAAGTTGAGGGTGAAGAATCAGTATCTAAATGCTTGAAGTTGAGCTATTTCCATTTGCCATCCAATCTGAGGCGGTGCTTCACAATGTGTTCATTGTTTCCAAAAGGTCATCTGATCTATAAACAACAATTGATTGACCAATGGATTGCTCATGATATGATCATTTTGACTCCTGGTGTTGATGATCTGGAGCATATTGGCCACATATACTTTAGTTCACTTGCGCAAGTGTCTTTTCTAGAAGATGTAGAGGAAACTAATGGGAGAGTGAGCTGCAAGATGCATGATTTGGTTCATGATCTTGCCCGGGTCATCTTGTCTGAGGAAATTTCAACTGGTGTGCCAGAGGATGAAACCAGTTCCACAAAAGGCTGCAGATACTTTTGTTTAACTAATATTCAAGAACCAAGAAAACTTTTGCCCGAAAAGGTTTTTGATAATGCACGTGCTGTGTATGTTGATAACAGCGATGCTATAATATCTGGCAAGGCACTGAAAAAGGCAAAACACTTGCGTAGTGTTATTGCAGATCATATTATATCAACAGCTGTGCTCTCGGCCATATTTGAGGTTAAAAATCTGAAATATCTTGAGATGACTCGATTGCAATGTGAAGCACTCCCTGAAGCTGTTACAGATATTTGGAGCCTGCAGGCTTTGCATCTAACATACAGTGGTCTTCTCGAGATGCCAAAATCAATTGGTAAGCTACATAAGTTAAGAACGTTGAACCTATCTCATTGTGAAGAAATGAAATGTTTACCAGATTCAATTGGTAACTGTAGAATGCTTTCAAGCATTGATCTTTGTGATTGCCAGAAGCTTATAGCCTTGCCAAACTCTATTGGCAGAATTGAAAAGCTAAGAGTTTTGAGACTAGGTCGCACCAAACTTAAGAACCTACCATCAAGTATAAATACACTGAGAAATCTGGAGTGTTTGGACCTGTTTTGTTGTAGGGAACTGGTGGAGCTTCCTGAAGGCATTGATAACTTGCAGAAGCTTCAAGTTTTGAACCTCAAAAATTGTGAGAGGCTGGTAGAGCTACCTGAAGGCATCAGCAACTTGGAGAAGCTTCAAAATTTGATCCTAGATGGTTGTTCTGAATTGGGAGGTATGCCTAGAGGCATCGGACAGCTGAATCGACTGCAAAAGTTGGGCTTATTTGTTGTGGGTGAGGGAGAAAAGTTTGCAGGAATCTCAGAGCTTGCAAACGTAGGTGGGAATAGTGAAGATCTAATTGTCAGAGGTATTGAGCATGTGATTGAGCCGCATGATGCACACAAGGCATGCTTGAAACAGAAGACAAACATACAGAGGTTGACCCTAGACTGGAATAGGCATGATGGTATTGGTGAGGCTAACACTGAGCTGCAGCAGGGTGTACTTGATGGCCTGGAAGTGCCGCCTGGAATTAAAAAGCTGGAAATTCGTGGGTATTCAGGTAGGCAATATGCACGGTGGATGCAGAATGAGGTTGGTGGTAGAGGACAGGGGATTGCTCACTTCTCATTTTTAAGGGTGATGAATCTGTCTGATTTCCCAATCTTGAAGCAGTTGTGTGGACTTATGGAGCTTCCTTGTTTGGAGGAGCTTGTGCTGAATAACATGCCTTCTCTAGAGAGGATAAGCGGAGGCCCATTTCCTTCACTGGTGAAGTTAGCTATGTATAGCCTGCCTAGGTTGAGAGATGTATGGATAGTAGCAAAGACGACCATGTCTGATAGAGAAGAGGGAGGAAGCTTTAGCAATTGCACATATCACATGGGACAAGAATTCCGAGTTGGCAACTGCTTATCGTATTTGATTGTACTTTCTTGTCCTAAGTTGAAGGTCAAGTCATACCTTCCTTTGTCACTGCAGCTATTGGATGTGTACGGTATTAGTGAGCGGCTACTGGAATCACCACGCCGATGTGAGGGGTACTCTTCGCCGTTTATTTTTAGCCACCTGAAGATGCTTAATCTATGTCAGATCACAGAATTTGGATATGGACCAGGGTCTGGACGTAGGTGGAATTTGCTGCAACACATGACGGCGCTTGAGTCATTGAAGATTGACGACAACTTTTTTCAACTAACCGAACTACCAGAGAGCTTGGGGAGCCTCCATTCTCTGCAAAAGTTGACCATCAACTCATGCAATATGATTAGGCTTCCCCAATCAATGGGCCATCTCACATCCCTCCATTCTCTGGACATATGCAATTGCTCTGCTATTCACAAGCTGTCTGAGTGTCTTGGGGAACTCTGTTCTCTGCAGCAGTTGATCATTCAGTCATGCGACAGCCTGAGTAGCCTTCCCCAATCAATGGGCCACCTCACATCCATCCAGGAGCTACGAATAGAAGAGTGCCCTGCACTTCACCAATTGCCTGAATGCTTGGGCGAGTTTTCTTCTCTTCGGACTCTACATGTAAGAGACCTGCCCAACATAAAAAGCCTTCCCCAATCGCTCCAGCGCCTCACATCTCTGCAGGATCTCATAATTTATGACTGTGATGAACTTCAAGAGCTGCCTGAATGCCTGGGAGATCCCCGCTCTCTACAGAAACTAGAAATTTCTGGGTTGCCGAGGCTGGCATGCCTTCCTGAATTCATGTGCCGGCTCACTTCCCTTAAACAGCTATGGATCAAAAACTGCCTGGGCCTCACATCCTTACCGATGGGGATGAAAAGCCTTTCCTCCCTTGAAAATCTAGAGGTCAAATGGTGCTCGGGAATCAAATCCTTGCCAGAGGGCATATTTGGCCTCCCCAGTCTCCAGACACTGGAGATCTCTGAATTTCCAGAAATCAAATCATTGCCGGAGGGGATAAAATGCCTCACCAGTCTGCAGATATTGCGGATCGACAACTGTCCGGGAATCAAAACCTTGCCGAAGGGCATAAAAAGCCTCACTGCTCTGAAGCAATTGTGGATTCATGGCTGCTCTGATCTGGTGAGGTCCTGCGAGAAAGGAAAGGGGGCAGACTGGCACCTCATTTCCCACATCCCTGATCTACTGATTTATTAAGTGGCTGCCTGTAGAGGGTCGCCTGGTGAGTCTGTTGAACTGTTTTAACCTCTAGCCATGAGCCCCTTTTTTCCTTGTGTAGATTCACCAGAGAACCTATTTCCTGATTATCATTTTCTATTCTCAGCAAAATATTCCAGGTCCGGTTCCATGCACCACATGCAGCTGTGCTCGTACAATGCTGTCTGCTCGAGGCTTTTGCATATGTTTTCACCCTTACTTATGGGAATCCACTTTCCGGTTGCAAGTTGATGTTCTACATATTCAGAAGGTCCTTGTTACGCCTGCCTAACAGAAAGCATCAAGTCGTTGCCAGTAAGCAAATCACATTTCAAGGTATTTCTCTAGTTTACTTTTGCCTCTCTTCTCTAATTACAAAATGCTTGTAAATTGCTGTCTAAATTTTTATCTTTGGTAGAGAATATTGTCTTTATATGATTCAGTTGTGTGCTTGTTGTAATGTTTAGAAAAAGAATAGCACACTGTTCCAATCTGCAAGCACCATAGATAGTTTTGACCTTAAGTACTTGCCTATTGTTGCAGATGCAAAGCAAGATGAAAGACCTGCAAGGGTGAAAACACAACGTATATGGAGATCTTGAGGCCAGCTTTGTTTCGATCTTTTGGCGCTGCTAATAATCCATACCTGTGGAGACGAATTAGAAAGCTTTCTTTCGATCAAGTGGGCAGCCCAAAACGCTATGGCCTATGGGGCGTCCTGGAGCTCTGCTTTGCCATGAAGTGCATTACTTGTTGCGTACTACTTCCACCTTGCCTGCTCTCATGTGCTGCAGCAAACTTCCTTTGGTACCTGATGACATGAAGTAATTTGGTGAACTGCACCTTTTATTATCCATAGAAGCATGTAACATTCAGTTGTATCAACTATCAAGCCGACAAGTCGCCTCTGTTAGATCCAACGCATTTGTCAGAACAAGTAGTGTTTACTTTTTCTCTTTACATATGAAATTAGATATAGTTCAGAAGAAAAACGTTCTGTTCTGATGTGCAGGTAACATGATGGGCCTGCTTATCATCAGTTGAGTCCAGTTCATCATGGACAAAAGGACACGTAGTAGTCAGTCAGGTACTCGGGTGAAAAATGTTCCTGTTCTTCTCTGACAGTGCAAACAGTTGTGACGAAAATATACTGATGCAATGCAACCACCAGGAGTAAGGCAAAATGTTCCTGTTCTACCGGCGTAAGGCAGATGCACAGATGTGTTTTGAGAATGTTTCTGTAACTTTATACTGTAAATTTGTTGCTGGAGACTTCGGAGCGTCAGCACTCCGGTCGCCGGCGCAGTTCTGCCTGTCTCCTATCCTGGAAGGTTGGAACAGGAATTCCCCGATTCCTGAGTCACAGCTTCTCTCATCATCTCCATCTCTGACCCCCTCTCTCTCCCACTCGTCCTCCCAGTGGACTGGAGAGACGTGGCCGGCAGGTCAGCCGTGCCAAGTCTCCTTTATTTGCCATGGCGCAGCCCCGGCATCAGCGCGTGGAGGCGCAACTTGCAAGTGCGTTGGCGGCTGGCGGGCCTGGTATTGTGGGTGCGCCGGCGAGCACGCGGCGGTTACGGCTGCGCGTCGCAGCCGCCGCCATAGCCCGTAGGCGAGCGATGGAGACGACACAGCTGTCGGCGGTGCACACCACCTGTTCGACCAAATGTGTGGCCGGTGAGACATTGTTCGGATCTCACCTTTGTTGAAATTTTCTGCTTCTTCTACGTTCAATTCGCTTCGCCCCGACATTTTCGAAGGAAAAAAAAACATGCCAAACATTTGTGCAGCTGAATGCGTGCGTTTGTTTGCCAGGACCCAACCATCCAGAATATTCGAGGCATGGCCGCATGGGAAGGGAACCGCGGTCCGCGGCCGATGCGCCTGCCCCTCCGCGGGCAAGGGAAGCGCGGCGCGCGGGCCTGTGTGCTGGCGGGTACCCGGGCGGCGGCGAGCATGCCTTGCAGTGGCGACAGCCGAGGCGTTGTGCTGCGCGACACTCGCCCAGCCGTAGCAGTCGGCAGTGCGCGGAGCCCGTTCGACGAAATGTGCCACCGCCCACCGGCCACCGGCGGGGGAGTTGTTGCCCGTCCAAGGAAGGCAAAGCTGATAATTTCGTCAACGAAAGTCGAAAGAGCAGCGGGTTGTTAATTTCCTGCTCCAAAGTCCAATGTGAAACGAAGAAAAGCGCGTGGGGGATGGAACCTGGCGGCAAGGCATCTTCCCGGGTACTTCCATCTTGCGGTCGTGTCGTCGTGCCATCTTCAATTCGTGGTCGTGGAACGAGAGAAGGTCCCTTTTTTTCTCAGTTGTTCGGCATGCAGCACAGGTACGCGTGTGCATCTTGTTTCCTTCCTTTCTCTCCACACTTGACCAAGACTCAGTGCTTCAATAGCTCTTAGCTGCTTCTCTCTTAGCTCGCGTCCTTCTTACTGCTGACTCAGCATCAGCAGTTGATAATAACTTCACAAGGAAGCTGCATTAGGAAAAGACCTTCATCCCGGAACTCTGGTGTGCAAACACCGTAGAGGAGAAAAGGAAGGCCGCCTTTCGAGATAGGATGGTGAAAGGAAGCACGTCCCTGATGAGCTCCAGGTATT
>Ga0182169_1000008_pt1 | contig 15915 bp, 14 predicted proteins | sample G5R1MG_26_FD_123219 | JGI IMG/M metagenome (GOLD analysis project Ga0182169, IMG submission 123219) | Switchgrass phyllosphere microbial communities from Michigan, USA - G5R4_NF_01AUG2016_LD1 MG | ecosystem: Host-associated > Plants > Phyllosphere > Phylloplane/Leaf | place: USA: Michigan... | reverse complement strand
TCTGATCTGATCTGTCCAAGATTGTCCAGCTCTAAAACGAGCAAAGATAAAATAACAAAGAGAGCCGGCTCACACATGTATATTCCATTTGATTGATTGAGCATGCATTTTTTTAGGAGAAAACCATTCAGTTGAACAATTTAAGTTATGATCAATTCTATATTAAAAAAGTTATGACTAGTTATTTTTTACGTTTTTTATTTTACTTAAAACATATTAGTCGGCGACAAACATTCGAGAACAGAAGTTAATACTATAGTCAATTGTACATACAAAAGAAGCTAGGTTTTACACCGTAAAAGATTTTTCCTTTGAAATTTTGAATACCTACCTATCCTCAAAATCCTGTGTCCGCCCTGGAGACAGGAAGACGACCGCAATGGGATGGCAAGAAAAGAGCACATCAAACATCATTGCACGGGATTACTTGGAGGCTATCATCTTCACAGCTAGGAAGGATGGGTTTCGGAGCTGAGGCATTCTCGAAACGGAAGACAAGGTTGGATGGGTAGATGGAGAAGGCGCTGTTGGTGAAAGCTCGGTCCAGCAGTGCTAAAGTTGAAAATCCACGTCGGGGAGCATCGTCTAATAATGTACAATACGAATCAAGTTGCAGGGGTTTTTGCATGCATTCCACAGAGTAATAATCAGTCCTCCGCGGGTGCCTGAAGCCCCGGAGTACATAAAACTGTCAGCCAAGGATGGTGGGAGAAAAGTTTTAGCTTTGAATGTGGTGGTAATATCGTGAAGCTTAGATTCTTCACAGTTTTCCAAGTCACCTAAACCACGCACGTTCCAAGATAGCGCCAAAAGTTCCTTACAGCTAGCTATTAGACATTGGACCACAGACACAACACTACCAGGCCATCAGGTGATCTAAGCAGACCACCCGGGCACAAAAGAACTAACAGACATAACTGAAAGATGACAGCAACGAGACTGATAGAGAGGCGCACACGACCGGACACTATGCCTCAATTCTTGATCAGCGGCACCACACCCACTGCATTGGCCGTGGAGCAAGCAACCCATACCAGCAGCACAGACGAGCTTGCGCAGAGACAATTCAGTTTTTGAAGACCTGCCAATAGGCAAGAAAAGAACATATCAAACACACTATCTAAGACGGTGATCTTAATCTTTTGTTACCAAAACAAACTTTATTTCTAGATTTCCAGATTGCATGCACTACAGGCTGCCGCTACCCAACCAACCATAAGGAAAATTTCCCCATTGACACACACCCTTTTGCCCACACACAGTCTTGGGGGGCGCAATGAGGACGAAGCTGCAGTTCCTATTGATGAGATTGTCCTTGGTAAGAATTACATTTTTGCAATCAGTCACTTCCATATTAAACTTTCAGCAGAACTTTGGCTCTCCAGAATTTATTTGTGCAAGCCCTGACTGATAGTGACACAATGTGAATGCATGGATTCCATAGAAAAAAAATTATTCTCCTCCCCCACCTAGATGGGTTGATCCATACCCTCTGACAAAGCCATGGCCTTTATCATGTCATTCAGAGTTCTTAATTGGTTTTGGAACCTTTCACCAGGCAATAGCCTATAAAGTGGAAAGGCACAACACCCATTCATCGTTTTCAGTTTCACATTTCAAACAGGGTATCATTCAATTCTCAATTGCTCACATGTCAGAGTCAAAACACCAAAACTGATCGTATACCAGCATTTTTGAGCTGTCATAGCAATTGAAAGGTAGCATAACTCTGAAACATAATCCAAGAACTTTCTAGCAAGCAAAGACCTAGTACCATATCAAACAAATTGAAGGAAAACATCATCAACTGCTAGACCTATGATTTTGCTGTGACTTCGAATTGTACATCAAGGAGCATTAAGAAACACTACTTGAAATAACTTGCTTCTGAAAAATAAACATATACAATGAAGGATAGCATAAACCAGATATTATAGTTGATTACTACTTTCCTTCTAAAATTTTACCGCATTGTAGATTAGGAAAAGGAACGACTCGAGATGTGTATAGTGACCGGTTGTTAGCCAATGCACTTATTGTACTCAGTAGTTATTTGGAGCAGTTAACTCTGCCCTTTTTGGGACAATTTGAATCTAGGCGTGCTCTCTGTGGGACAGAGGGGGCAAATTGCTAATTACAAATCACAAACTGATGAAGTTATGCAGTTTTAATAGATGTTAGCACTGGACTAACTCCCTCTTATAGAGCTTGCCTTTAACTGAAATGAAATGGTTCTGGCATGACATATGGACGAGCAACGAAGTAATCAGTCTAGCAAAAGGTACCTGAATTTTAGGGAAGGGAATTGCAATCTAAGACCTGATTTTAGCTTCAATGAACAGAGGGGAACATGCGGTGACATAGTATTCTTTGGGGATACTTCTTTGGATCGATGAATGATGGCAACCGCTTGTTTCTTCTTGCTTTCTTTTTTGTGTCAGTTTTCCTATAGCCCCTGCCTCCTAAAAAGTCTTCTTTTAAGAGGTACCCCAAAGGGGGGCAGTTCCCTTTATTCTCATAAGATCCTTTTGCACCACCAGTGCTTTCTGTGGTTCTGATCTCATTTGTGATTGTATTTTCCAACTGTGAAGCAGGACCTGTGATGTTTTCTGCATTTTGCTTCTTATTTTCTGCATCATATGCGCCCTGTAGCTTGCTGTTTTCATAAGGATCTTCCATGCTTGCTACATCGGTGCTTTATGTGGCTCTGATCTCATTTGTGCTTGTATTTTCCATCTGTGAAGCAGGACCTATGATGTTTTCTGCATTTTGCTCCTTATTTTCTTCATCATCTGTGCCTTGTAGCATGCTGTCTTCACAAGGATCTTCTATGCTTACTCCACCCTGCTTCTTGTATTCAACATCACCTATGCTGCATGGGGTGCCAATACTAAAAGCTGGGTCCACAACAGGTTCCCCATTCTTCTGTTCATCAACACTAAGCGCTACAATATCTGTTTAGTATAAAGTACAGTCAGCACTAGTTTTGTCATCAATCCTCTCTTGAACACTGTTGGAGGGGGTAACCAAAACAAATTTGTGTGAGTTGGGAACTGCCATAGTCTGTTGACAGGTGGTATGGTCGATCTCATTTGACTCTGTATCTTCTGTATTTCCTTCGAAGACAAATTTCATGTTCTGTTCCACTTTGGTCTCATCTGAAGGAGAGCCTGCAGTGGTGTCTGCATTTTGCATCATAGTTTCTGCATCATCTTTGCCTTGCAGCTTGTCACCCAAACTTGAAAATCCAACTGGTGTCATTTCCTCATCCTTCTCGTTTTCCCGGATATTATCAGTCCCAGAAACCGTATTACTGCCATGAGAAATGGGATCCGCAGCCATCTCTTTGCTCTGTTCATTTTTTCCAAAGTTTTCACGGTAAGTAATGGATGTGCTGCTTTTTTCATTGTGTACCTTTTTGCCAACATCATTTGTGCTACAAACAGAGTTGATTTTATGTGCCAAGGTGGAAGCGCCCAGCTCCACTAGGTCAACTTGAGATGACACCACAGTACCACTAGTCCTTTTTTTCTGCATGCTGTCAGCCATTGCTACACCAGATGAATTGACATTCTCAGCAATGTCAGCTGCACCATCAACAGACACAACGTTGGCACCAACAGTCAATCCAATTGCATTCGATGTTGCTTCAATGCCACCAGCTGCAAAATGCTCATTAAATTTTAGTTCAGCTGCACCATCAACAAACACAACATTGGCACCAACAGCCGGTCCAATTGCATTCGATGTTGCTTCAATGCCTCCAGCTGTGAAATGTTCAAATTTCAGTTCATAAACAATGAATACAGGGCGCAGAACAGCTAAAAGGTATCAATATAAATGTTCTCAGGCCACTGGCCAACGAAATACTAGTTAAAGAGTTAAATACACCAATGGTCCATCAACTTTTGCGGTATCAGTTAGGTCCACCAGCTTAGAAAGTGTATTTTTGGGTCTACGAACTTTTTAAAGGGGCTCAAATTGATCCATACCCATTCGTTTTATGTTTTATTTTTCATTTAGCCCCCTGGCATTTTCGTTCTTCTCCCACCTAGCTCCCTTGCCCTCCTTCCTCATCCCCTCACAGAGCAGCGGCGACGGGGGCGCAGAGGAGCAGCCGCATGCGGGTGCGGAGGCCCACGCAGGTAGCGGAGGTGAGGGCTCGCAGGTGCCGAGGCGCGCGCTGGCGGCGGAGCGAAGGTGGCTGAGGCGGAGCGGAGACGGGGGGCAGCGGAGTGGAGGCGGAGCTAGGTGGCGGGCACTGCGGCGGCAAGATCACAGCACGTGCCGGCCGCACACTCCTCGGCAGCCGCGGACAGTTGCCTCTGCCGCCGGCACGAGCCTCCACACCCGCGCGCAGCCACTGCGCTGCTGGCTTGTGCGGCCCTGGCCGCCTCCGCTCTGCCGCCCCCACTGCCGGCGTGTGTCTCGGCACCCGCAGGCCATCAACCCCGCCTTCGCAACCGCACGCAGCCGCTCCTCCGCGTCCCCGTTGTCGCCGCTCTGTGAGGGGATGAGGGAAGAGGACAAGGGAGCTTGGTGGGAGAAGAAAGAAAATGCTAGGGGGCTAAATGAAAAATAAAACATAAAACGAAGGGGTATGGACTAATTTGAGCCCCTTTAAAAAGTTTATGGACCCGAAAATACACTTTCTAAGTTAGTGGACCTAACTGATACCTTCGCGAAAGTTGATGGACCATCGGTGCATTTAACTCCTAGTTAAATAATGTACTAAGTTGTCAAAGTGTGGTTGGCATTCATAAGACAGTAAACTATATAGCATAGGGCACCATAATTGTACATTAAATTCCTTCAATTAGCTCAGGTAGAAGATGAACTGATATTTATGACCAAGATTTAAAAGACATGATTATAGAAATTTAGCTATGTGTGTATTACCACTGAGAGCCATTTGAACACCACATCAGTCACTACTACTATCAATGCAAGTACAACCAAGATATAACTTGATAGGTTAACTGCTCCATAAACATCTTGCTTCTTACAAAACTTATTGCTACAATTCACAATCATACAATTAAAACCAATGCCAAGTGCTGTACACAAGAATATCCAAAAATTCTCACCTGTAAGAGTATAATGCAGTCCATCAACATTGTCTGCCTCTTTGAGGATTGGCAGGTGATCTGCTATTTCAGAGGTAGAGTCTGGTTGCTTTTGGGTTTTGACAACGTTGGGTGCCTCCAAATAACAGCAACCTATACCATGTTTCATTGAATCATCATCTGTACTAACAGACTTCTCAGTAGACTCAACAAACTCCTCAACATCATGAAATTTATCAGACAAGTCGTTTAACATAGGCTTGTTTTGCTGGTTTGACTCAGTTACATCATTTGGGATTTCTTTGTTGCAAATTGCATTAAGATACTCCACTGGATTGGTACCAGGGCCCTCACCAATTTGGTGATTATCCTGACAGGAGAGACCAAACTCATCAACATGTACAGATTTGTCCACACTAGATTTAATTTTGCCCATGGATTCAACCTCTGGGGCTGTCTTCTCAACATTCTGGACTGCGACCTTTCCAGTCTTCCTCTTGGTCTTCTTCTTGGTCATCAAAGCTATCCAATCGTCTATCAGATTATCATTTGCACCCCTACAACATGCTTGTTTACTTGTCTGCACGTTTTCTTCAGAATCCCCATGGTTGAGTAACATTAGGAAGCTATCACTCCTTTTATGCACATTTTTAAGATATTCAATGACACTTGAGTATGATTTCCTTGCCATGCACACTGATAGATTCCTCTGATGCTGCTGCATTTTTTGCTTCAACAACCTTTTCAACTAAATCCGCAGAAACTAGCTGCACCGACAGAAGCATAATTTCATCAATAACCATTATAGCAATGAATATTCAAGTTATAGTAAATGAATTCAGAATATTCACAACCTCGGAGAGATCAAATTCATGTTGAGATTCAGGAACAAGAATCAGTGCAGTTACTTGTGCGTAGACTAGGTTGTCTTGAATCAGTTCACCTATCTGAGAAACACGATGACCAAACGCCTTTTCCAAGCAGGTCCGGACAAGCCTTGGAAGACCCTCAAGATATTCCAAGCGACCAAGATAGTACACCATATCTCTATCCATCTGAAATTAAAGATGCATTTGTTTTTGAACTGGGGAACCATTTCTATTATCATCATAACAGAAATACAAGTGGCAGATAAAACTAGAGTGCAGATAACAGAGTGAAATTAAAGATACGTGAGTTAACAAAATCAAACTACTAATGTACAGACTACTGAAACTCAAAGAACCAAAATGCATCAAATATCACCAACTTCACATTCTAGCAATAGTGCAAATAATTATGGTGCACATGTTAATGAAGGCTAAAAGAAGTGTATCCAATGGCCCAAGTTTCTCCCAGCCGCATGTCCGCATCCCTTCTCACTTTCCTCTCTCCCAGCCCAACCCAGCAAAAATCTCCAGCAGGCCATGGGCACCGCCCCTTGCTCCCATGGCACTGCGCTGCAGCTCCCACCTCGCAGGCGCCACTCCTCACTCTTTGTTACGTGTGACCGTGTCTCCTGCAGCACGCTCGTCTTCCTCCGCCCGCATGCCTTATCTTCCTCCGTTGCCTGGCCAGCTCCAGATCTGCCATGCCTCCTCCTCCTGTCCCGCTGCCCTTATCTCTATGCTGGAAGAAGGGTTTGGATTTGGTGGCCGGGATTTAAAGGGGATGGCCGACGGCGGTGGTGGTGGTGGATGGCGAGGCCATGCGGCGGGGGTGCCAACAGCCAGGTACTGGTGGATGGCCGGCGGGGAGGGCTGACAGCAGGGTGAAGTGCACCTTGTTTAGCAGAGGGTTGGCAGCAGGGGCAAAGTGCCCCTTGTTTAGCAGAGGCCGGGGTGGAGACGCAGTGGTGACGATGGTGCCGCCGGCCGAGGGTAGTGGTGGAGGCGGCGGCAGCAGGGAGGAAGAGGATATTTCTGTAAGACTTAATCTGCAGCTGTCCCTTTTTTGATTTTGGTCAAGAAAGTCTGCAGTTTGCTAGCAGCCTTTGTTGACTTATGGCTCTAGGCCACTAATGTTCAGATAGTGATAGAAGTTATTAGCCATAACTGGTAGCACCTTAGAGTAGGTAGCAATGGTGTATAAATATGAGTGCAATGCAATGAGAAAAGGCAGTTCATTCTTGCCACATTCCAGTGTTCAGCTCTCAGCCAGCGCAGAGAGCAGAGTGTATGTGTGTGTAGAGGAGCTCAGCTCTTCTTCTACCTTGGAGCAAAGGAGAGGGAGAGGAAGGTGAGCGGGTTGCTTACCTGGCCCTTGGGTAGCTGCAGCCAACAATTTCCGTGGTGTAGGCGGCCGGCCGTGCAGTGCGCAACTTTTTTACTATGTGGTGCAAAATATGGTGGTTAACGAAGTTAAGGCTTCCTCCAGTGGTTGCCTCAACTTGAGGAATCTGCTGTTCTGGTACTGTGGTCTACAGTGGAGTTTGAATTTCAAGAATGTGATGAGTATGCTGCTAGAGATGGCCTAATAATGGACATTACAACGAATTTCCAGAAGATGCTTTGGACAATAGAGACGCTGAGGGCATAGGTACTCCTGGGCGCAGTTTCCGGGTTGAAATTAAGATAGTGTCTGGTTGGGCAGTTTTCTGACGGTAATGGTTTATAGCGCAATCAGGTCCCGTTCCTTCTTGTTTGTTTTGGTGTGGTTGGAACCGATAACGGTGGGATCGGATACGGCTCCGTGCAATCTCATTACCGCCCACTCCGTGTTATCCGATCCCGCTCCACCCCTTCTTGCCTTTGCTCCCTTCGGCCCCTCACGCGAATCGCTGCACGCAAGTCCCCAATCTCCGATGCCGGCGCCACTGATCCAGATCGTGGCCTTGGTGCTCTCTGCTTCCACCTCATGGAGGGGTGCATGGCCTTCTCCTCGACCACACCAGAGTTATCCAGATACTGTCTAGCGATTGCGATCTCGGTCGATAATGGAAATGGAAAGCGTTAACATAGGTAACCAAACAAAACATGTTACTCGATGAGCTCTAACAGGTAGCGGTGTTTTCTGTTCCCATTTACATTACCAGTCCCTGGAAGGAACCAAACAGCAACTAATATGGTGTTCATAATGTCAAGTAAATTTCAGAATAATAGTGTTCAATGGCACAGTGTGTACCTCTAGTGGCGAGACATTGACCCCATATAATGTTAAGGCATTTTTCAATCCCATGCACGGTGGATGATAGTACTCATAAGTTATATTGTCTTTTTTCTTCTGGAACAAATTCATGCAGGACAAACTTTAGTCCCCATATAGATCATCAATACTAGCGTCACCATTTGAAGATTTAGTGTAGCATTTGACCTCCTGAAAATGAAACCAACATTTAAATTTGAGTGGCATGATCACATGAAATAAATGAAAATTCTAACAGCATGGTTCTTTAGGTGGTAAGGCGAGGTATGGCAAGCAACCCCCTTCTAACCCGCCTAGGATCGACAATACCATATCAAAGTGCGAAGCAACAAAATGACAGCAGGATGGAGGGAGAAAAAGGGATGGGGGAGGGGGGAAGAGGAAGGGGAAGGCAGAAGACCTAACCCAGCCCATACTAGTACTCCCTTTCCATTCACCAGATTCCATCGCATGCAGCCTCCACCTGTCCTCATAATCCATCCAAGGAGTAGATCGATCTCTCCCAATGCGCCACCAGCACAAGCTGCAGCTCTCTCCCTCTTCCTCTCTCATTGTACCGTCAGCCAGCACGCCACCCAGTCTCCATGTTGCCCCTGCCCCTACCAGCGGAAGTTGCCAGACCAGCCACAAGAGCTGGCAAGGATGGGGGTCACGGGCTCCTCTGACATCGTCTCTCTTCTCCCTTGTTTCCTCCTCCCTCACGGTAATTGATTTTGGAGTAAAATACACTAGAGGTCCTTAAACATGGCAATGTGTGGCACCTTGGTCCCCACCTCAAAAAATCATGAATCCAGTCCCTCCCTCCCTCTCCCTCTCCCTCTCCCTCTCTCTCTCTCTGTGTGTGTGAGGGAGGTTTAGGGTTTAGAGTACATGTGGGGCCAACATGTAAGGTCCTCTCTTCCTCATCTACAACATATATGACCCACTTGTAAGTGAAATTATTTTTCTTTTTTTCTTCAACACTCTCCTGTCCTCTCTCCTCACCTCCGCTGCTCGCCAGCCACATCTATCTCCCCACCACCACCCGTGTGTGACCGCCTTGCTGCCGGTGCGCACACTTGGCACCTGCACCCATGTTCACCTCGTCTCTGCCGCCTGCACACACCAATAATGGAGGGCCGGCGGTGGAGGTGAAGGTAAAGGGTCAGTAGTGAGAAGAGAGAGGAGGAGAGTGGTGAGGTGAAGGTGGAGGGTTGGCAGCAGTGAGGAGATAAAGGCGGACAGTGGACGAGCAGCGGCAGTGAGGTGAGAGAGGAGGATGAGAGAGAGAGAGAGAAAAGGGGCAAATAAAAAAATAAGAAACACTTATAAATGTGTCCCACATGTCATAAATGAGGAAGAGAAAAGAAAGATGGACCTTACATGTGGGCCCCCTAAGCCCCTAAACCACCTTTGGAGAGAGGAACCGCGGCTTTGGACCTAGATGACAACCCAAACAAAATTTCGGGACTCAGATTCATAGTTTTCTAAATTGAAGGACCTATGTGACACACTACTAAGTTGAAGGACCGTTAGTGTATTTTACTCTTGATTTTGGCACCACATGGAATACGCACAGCCCAGCCCTGCACAAGCGCCTTGTGGCCTAGGTGACACCATGAAGACACAAGATTAAAGGAATATACTTACAAGTTTTTCCTCAATGACAGCTTTAAGATCATCATCTTGAACAATCAAATTCTCTTTATGCGCACATAACTTTTGAATAAGTCTGCTCAGCTCCTCTCCAGGACCATCACAACTATTACGGGCAATAGATTTGTCCTGAACCTTCACGAAACCGAGGGCAAAGACAACCTACCATCCATGATAACTAACATTAGAACGAAACAAGGGCCAAGACAACCTTACATCCATGATAACTAACATTAGAAAAGAATAACCTGCCCTATAGCAGTTCAAGAAGCTTATGAATGCAGCATGAAGAATACTCAAATAATAACACAAATATCAAAACAGCTGAGTAACATAACATATATGAATTTGGAAATCAGGGACCATCATATGTAGTACAGTGAAGAAATAACACACCTTTTTAATATATTATTTTTCATTTCAATCATTGCTGTGAATCGTGATAACATGAGAAATAACTGACTAGGTGCGGCTAGGGATGCAAGCGAGTCAATCCATGGGTACTCATTAGTACACTCATTTATGGGATTCTATAACCTCGTGCGCTGAATTAAACTAGCAAATGGGTAACATTCAGTCTCTAAATCTGGTCAAGTTGTACCTGAACCCACCTATGTTATCTCAACATAGCAGGATCCAAGCTAGGTAAAGGAGGCTTGGTGAACTTATGTTGTACCTGAACCTGAATCACCTTATTTACCAGAACTAAAACTCAATTTCTAAATATGTGAGATTGGTTTTGGTATTACTCATTCACATCCTATATTGTGTGAGATTGGTTTTGGTATTACTCATTCACATCCTATATTGAACTAATAGTGTTTATACCCACCTAGGTCCAAGGCAACACCATCCCACATTCCAACCTAGCCTTCATAGCCAACTTATCCATGGCAGATTAGTAGATTATAAACTTACGTGACAATGACTTACTGAACATAATTGGCATAAAGAAGGATCTAGTTGAACTCTCTGATGCAATTAAAAAGAGAGGGCACAGAAAAGAGCATATTTTTTGGTTGCATGATGCTTGCATGTTGTTTAATCTAAACAAATAAACAAATCAGCATGGAATTGATGATTTGTACCAAGCGAGCATCCATTTCATCATTGAACCACGACCATATACTCTGCAAAAATGGAAATTGAGAAAAAAATTTGAGTCACCAAAAGGAAGGAAAAGAAAATGGATTAGGTGCAGGATAAGTACCTTAGATTTAAATACCTTCTCACTAACATCAAAAATAGCAAAACCTGAAGGTGTCTCGAGGAGCGTCCTCCTAAATGTCATAGTCTCTGGATCCCTGCAAACACAAATTGATGCCAAAGAAAAGGTGATACTGTGAGAAGATAAAAAAGGAGATTGCCCTGCAGGTTATGGTCTGAAGAAACAAATCCCACATGCACAAAAATAAATAAACTGGTATATACATGCATCACGAACCTCACAGGTTGGGCAATGCAATCTTCCTCTGCTCTACGGAGTTTTGCTTCAGTAAGCTTAACACGGGTCATAACGTGATCTCTTTGTTTAGGAACAGTCACAAGGTGACTCAGACCTCCAAAAATGGTTTCCCTGTCACGCATGACAAGTTTTTCCTTTCGATACTGAGTTGCACCTTTTTCTGCTTCTTGGATCTTCATTACTAAGTCAGGTGAAAACATCTATACCGACAAATATCAATATAAGTGACAGGCAAGTTTATGGCATATATTCAGAACATTGAAACATCCATTTACCTTACTGAAAATCATATACTGGTGTCAACTCAGGAACAAGAATCCTTGCAAGTACCTTGGCGTACTTTAAGTCATTCTGAATGCTGTCACCAATTTTACACACATATTCATCATACGACTCCCTCAAAATCTTGGGAACTTTCTTTAAAGTTATGTTGAGATACTGCACTAAGCCCATTTCTGATATGAAATCTGCATTAAGCTGCCATGAATAGAAGAGAATCAAATGATGATATGTCTCATCTCTCATGTACCCAAAAAAACAGTAAATGGCTGTGGCGGTGTGGGTGGATGGGTTGGGTTATACAGTTGGTGCAATAAGAATTACCATTGTTTGTGAGACATTTATTAAGTTATCTTGTAAGAAACGTTGCAATCCCTTGCTCATTGGGAGACAATACTCCCTCGTAATCTTGTCCTTTTCTTCACGTAAAATCCCATGAAGGATGTTCTTTAGTCCCCAAACAAGCTCATCAGCAACACTGGGATCATATGAACATTTGACATTCTGTAGAAAACAGAGTCAAAATGAAGCATGAAGCTTTTGACATGAACTGAACAATTGAGGGAATACACTAACCAGTTTTTTGGTAATAACTGCTTGAAGATCAGCAGATTGAACAAAGAGATCATTTTTATCATCACAGAATTTATGAATAAGCCTCATTAGGTCCTTGCTACAACGTGTCTCACCATCCCATGCAGCTGCTTTATCATTGAACTTTACAAAACCAAGAACAAACAGAAACTGTCCAAGCAGCAAAAAGGAACTATCAAATGTAAATGGAAAAAAAAAGTAGTAGTATTTTCCAAATAGAATTGCCAATCGAACCTTTCGTGCAGTTAAATCACTAAAGTACACCCATATATCCTGCAAAGAGAAATGGTAAAACATGTGGAAATTTATAACTGCTTCCAAGGTCCAAAAGAAAAAGGGAAATGGCGAAGCATGTGTAGGAAAGAAAGAGAAATGGACGAGTACATCAGGTTCTTTGAATACAAATTCATCAACTTCAAACAGGGCAAAGCCTGAGGGTGTCTCCAGCAGCACCTTCCTCCACTTTGGATCATTATATATGCGCTCCACCATTTTCGCTGCCATTAAAAATGCAAAAACTGATCCTGTGTGACAGCAGATCAAAAAAAAGAAAGTGGTGTTGCGAAGTTGAAAGTTTTTTTCTCAAACTAATGGACAGTAAACCAGAAAGTCAACCACCACGTTTCCAATGTCCCATGTTCCTCTGCTAAGAGTCACATGTAACAATCCAAACTTGATCTCCTTGACACAAATAGACTCGTTGGGGTCTAAATGGCTTCCTTGGTTTCATAATAACTTAGGCGTGGAAACAGACTCGATATGCAACTAAATGGCTTCAAAGGGTCAAAATTAACTTAGCAAGAGAGATATAGCTCTCAAAGTAGACAACAGGGAAAAAACAATGTTGATTTTTTTATAGTTAAGTTTTCAACTAGTACATTCGCTCCCTACTCTTGATCTAGCCCCACTATGTAAATCTCTGGTATTCTGTCTGGTTTAAAAGATTGTTACAATCTTCAAAATACTTGTTCTAGAACATATTGGCAACTTTATCAAGCCTTTTCCAGTCTTAATTATGAAACTATACATCATTAACTCACTTCTTTCCCGTGCATGCACGCTTTAGATAATAGGACCCTAGATATCGATCAATTGAGGGTAAGAGGGCCCATTTAATCTACCATGGTTATTGAAGTATCTACAAACTTCAAAAACATACTACGAACTACGTACCTCGTGGGCACCTGGGCCTCGGCAGATTCAGTGATCTTCAAGCTTTAGCAGCACCTCGGATCAGCCTCGCTGCGGCCCAGACACCCGCCGGCGCCGCATCACTGCCGCTTGCCTGCAATCGCCGCCCACGGAGCGCCCGACCCCGCTGCTCCGCGCGTGCCTAGCCACAGGCTGCATGACACTGCAGCGCTGCTCCGCCAACCGTCGAGCGCTGGCCGGCCGTCCAACTACCACCGCTGTCGCCGGTGCTGGAAGCCGGAAGGGGATCCGTCGCCTGCTGGAGAGCGTCACAGGGGCTGAGGCCTGAGGGGCGGCGGCCGCCTGCTGCTTGCCGAACCAGAAGAGGGAAGCATGTGGTTGATGGGTCTAATGGGCCGCGCTTTGCTAGTGGGCCACATTGGGCGAGGGAGGGAAGGTCTATTGGAGGATATGTAGTGCCAAATTAGCAGAAAACTATGCTATTTCTGTTTATTGCTTTTTTTTCTACCTAATAATGTATCTCCTCTCTACCTCTACCACTACCACCTACTCCCTCCAGGTCCAAATAAGTATCGTTTTAGACATGGGCTAAGTTAAAAAATTTAAAATTTGACTATGAATAATTTATAAATTATTTAGTTTTGAAACTTGAAATTCATGCGTTTAGATTTGTTTTAAAGAGTACTTTCATAAAAGTACAATTTTATTATAATATTCATTTGTTTTTTTATTAGAAAATGTTAGTCAAAGATACATCTTGGAGACCGTGTCATTGTTCAAAACGACACTTATCTTGGACCCGAAGGGAGTATGTCTATATCTATTCTGTATCTATTCTATCTATGTCTATATGAATATACCTAATATTAAGAGCTAGTTTAGGAACCCCATTTCCTAAAGGAAAAATAGTTCATTTCCCTTGCGAAAGATGATTTTCTCTTGAAAAAATGGGGTTCTCAAACTAGCCCTAAAGCAAATTAATAATATTTTCTGGATCAATAAAGTTTTACGATCCGTCTCCTCACAAACATGACATCATGTGGGACCGATTAATAGAAAAGAGTTTCTTTTTTCTGAAAATCAATCCGACTCGACTCCTGGTGCGCTAGCGGGGGGCCCTAATTTACGGTCGTCCGTAAATTGGGCTCCGTACGGTCGATTCCGACCGCACTGTCCGGCCCCTTTCTGCATGTTGAGCTGATGTACCCGGTCCCACTGTCACATCACGTCATCTCATCTTGTTCCCAACTGTGGTGAAACAAACTGCCGTGACAAATCAATATTTCACAAAAAAGACGAACTTCCACATGGAATACTAAATGTAGTATATTTACAAAAACTAAAAGAACAGATGTAATTTTTTGAGACGAATCTAATGACGGAAATTAATTGATGATTTGCTACAGTGATGCTACAGTACCATCCTGTAATCACGCGTCAAAAGCCTCATTAGATTCGTCTCGCGATTTGCACAAGGGGTTGTGGAGGTGGTTTTGTAATTAGACTTTATTTGATACTCTAAATTAGTGGTCAAAGGTGCAAAAAGTTTTCGCGAAATTTTTTTCAGCCTTAACCAAACACGGCTACTAAACTATACTAACTTATACAAATAAAAAATTAACCAAACTTATACAAACAATTTTTAACAAAGTTTTGAGAAAAAAAATGAAAGAAAAAATTTCTGAACAGAAAATTTCGTAAAATTTGGATTAGAATATTTTGAGATCGATAAATTTTGGAAAGAAAAGTTGGGGTGCAAAATTTTTTCTGCAAGCAAAAATTTAGGAGCCAAAAAAGTCCATCAAAAGATTCTGAGATAGAAAACTTGGAGAAATATTTTGACACAAAATTTTAGGATAAAAAAGATTAAAGGCAAAAAATAAAACACATGAAAGTTAGTAAAAGATAAAGTGAAGTGGAGCCGGAAGAGCGTGCGCAGCCCACTAGCCCCACGTGCATCGGCGCGTCGACCGCGGCAAGCGGTCGACCGCAAAACCAGTATTGTGGCGCCGAAGCCAGGTAGGATAGGTGCATCAGTCCATGTTCTATCTGCTGGTAGCATATGCGAACTGCGACCACAACCTTCTATCTGATCAGCTGCATAAAAAAAAAAAGAGCCTTCTATCTGATCAGCAGTCCTCCAAAAAAACTATCTGATCAGCCATTGAAGGGGAAAAGACTTAAGAAAGAATCAACAGGCTTGTCCGGCTGCCAGGTGGCTCCTCCCCCTGGCCGTCCGTTTCCGGCGCAGGTCCACACGAAGCAGGCCCTCCGCCGCGCGGCTCTCGCCGCCTACCTGCCTCCGCCGGCGACGCGCCCGTGTGTGCCCTCCTCGTGCCCCGGGCAGTCCGCCACGGGCCTCCCTTGTGCAGGAACGTGACGGGCCCCATTAAACTAAGCTAGCCGCTGGTGCTAGGGCTCTCCTACTCTTCACAAACCGCACGATTTGGGTTGGGTAGTCGGTGCACTGGATACACCCGCCCTTGTGTGTATTCTAGTGGAGCTGATGAGCAGAAGTAGTAAAAGAAATGGCGCCATTCCTGCGGCGGTACGGTGACGCCATGCTTTCTTTCTCTAATCCTTTTTTTTTTCTGGTTTTTC
>Ga0182169_1000007_pt1 | contig 16770 bp, 15 predicted proteins | sample G5R1MG_26_FD_123219 | JGI IMG/M metagenome (GOLD analysis project Ga0182169, IMG submission 123219) | Switchgrass phyllosphere microbial communities from Michigan, USA - G5R4_NF_01AUG2016_LD1 MG | ecosystem: Host-associated > Plants > Phyllosphere > Phylloplane/Leaf | place: USA: Michigan... | reverse complement strand
GCCTTTACTTTCATAGAATAGTTTCTTGATAGGAAAGGCTATAGGTTGCTAAACTCTTTTGGGATAGGGGTTTCACACTAGAACAACCTAGTTGCACATCTAGATAGCATGTTTTAGTTTAAGCTTTGTGCAAACTAGTTGGAGCCATAGGTCTAAGTTTTTATTAGTGCCTAATTCACCCCCTCCCCCTCTTAGGCTAGAGCACCCGATCACTTTCAACAACAAAGTAAATAACAAGTTCAGAAAAAGCATATGGCCCCTATATATTTCACTTGCCTTGGTAGCACTAAACATCAGGCATACGGCATACCTCTGTTTTTGCAGGTGGTTCAGCTGTTTCAATGTGTCCGCACAATACTGCTCGATAATATCATAGCAGGATACTTGTTTCATGTCAACAATTAGTTCATCCATCTGGAGTTATTTGAAAATAAAAATAGGGGAAATCAGGCACATACGGCTACAATCTATAACCCTACAAATCTAAGGGGCTCTCATCAAGGACTTATTTGTGCACATCTATTTTTAACTGCACTAACACATCCAGTGCAAACAAGATTCTAGTAAAATCAAACAATGCAGTAGTTATATTCAATTTTGCTCATCCAGTTTGCACCAGTTTAAACTGTTTTCAAACGCACTAAATAATGCATGTTAATAACACCTTATTTAGGTAAAAGTCGATTGGACAGTACCCGTCCAAAGGCATGCAGCTCAAGGCCCATGGCGAGAAGGTTAGCGATGTCCTTCTTCAGGAACTTGACCATCGTTTGCTTCCTCCGTTGTGACCAACGCAACCTGGTCTGGGTGCACTTGATTTCATGCTCGCTGCATCAAACGATAGTTACTGTTAGGTGTATATACTCCCTCCGTCTCAAAACTAAAGTTGTTCTTGATTTCAGTGCAACACCTCTAAACACTCGTCTATTCAAAACTATTTATTTTTTATGATTATGTTTATAAACACAAGTAGTTTAAATATAACTTTTATTTTTGAATATTTGTTTTAATTTTTGAATAAGACGAGTAATCGAATGTGCACGGAAATAAAAAATAGTGACTTTTAGTTTTGGGACAGAGGGAGTAGTATGGGTATATTTTGGCATATAGTCCAAAAAAACGCAACAATAGCAGATGTACCCAGCTGTTCCCTAATAAACATTTCATTCAGAAAGCCTTTAGTATGAAATAAGGTGATCGAGTGGAATAATCTTGTTACCATCCTTGGAAAATGTACTCTAGATGTGGGGGAGGGGGGCGGGTTAGGGGTTGATAAATGTTTTTGTATGGAGATTACAGAAATTGACATTGATGTACTCGTATTTCATTAGCAGTGGTACCAAAGTGTCCATGGCCATATGGCATTTGAAAGCCCCTTTAAAAATTAAGATATTCCTTTGCTTTACTAAAAAATGATTTTTTTAACCAAGGAGGCAAGGACAGCCTAATAAAGAGAAACCAGAGAGAGGCAGAAAAAATGTGAGTTCTGCAATTAGCCAAGACTATCCACCGTCTCTTTTTTTTTTGTCATTATGCTAAATCTCTCTGCTATGTCAATTCTAGTACAATTGGTTTGAGGGCCTCAGCTCTATGAAATATAGTTCATTTGTTTGGAAGCTGGTCCTAGCAGTGTGGATCAAATCTAGTTGGTGCAGATGTGCCAGCATGGATGGCCTTACATTTTAAAAGAAGCCAAGAAATCAAACAAATTTAATCCTACCTACTCCCTTCATCCTAAAAAATGGAATCCCAATAATTGAAATTTGTTAAAAAAAATACAATCCTACCACAAGACATTAATGTTAGTACCTCTTCAAAGAGCCATATGCATTTATTTAGCTTTGTGATTTCCTTGACTATCTCTAGAGGCACCATGCAAACGGTTCAGCACCATAAATATGAAGGATCATACCTCCTACACATGCTCCAGAGGCGTCCCGCAAAGGCTCTCGTATAATGGACTAGCTCATTCTCCCCCATAGCTGGAGGACTATATGTCTTCCCATATCTCCGTCTCTCTCTTCCACAACAGCAGTCATAGCCCCTTCGGCTCCCAACCGGACGGAGGCGCATGGATCCTGCCAACGCATGTGCTCCGGCCCTAGTCCTGGGTGGTGGCTGATCTGAGCAAGGAAGATGCATGTGGTAGCCCATGGCAGATCCTTCCTGCGAATGAGTAGGGCGTGTGGCGCAGGCCAGCGCACTGAAGGAGGTGGGTGGCAGAGACAGGAGGAGGAACAACATACGCACAGGGGGAGAAGAGATGGCCAGCACGAACGACAAGGAGTGAGGGACGGCAGACGTGAGCGGCGCCGCGGTGGAGAGGCCATCGGCAACGGTAATGCCAGCCTGCCACCTCATGTGTGTGAGAGAGGAGGTGCCGCTTGCGCATGTGGGGAGGCCAAGGAGAGCTTGGGGTCAACACGGACTCGGGAGGCGCGGGTCGAACAGGCTGATGGGTAGTTTTGTTAAAAAATGGTAATTGGAAGGAAAATTAGTTTTATTAGTTAATAGTGCAGTTATATTAGTTTTGTCACTTGAGACAATCTTAGGCCATTATAAGTTGGACTTCCAATTATGTGGAATATAGTATTTAATGAGATTGGAACTCAAATGAAGCCCCCCATTGGGAGTGGCCTCGTGGCTGTTGCAGACAAAGAGGAAAGGGAGGGGCCAAAGGAAAGGATTTCGAACATTGAAGCACACATGACCCGCGGTGGAGCTAAGCAAGTGAAGAACCCTCATGCAGTAATCCATGAATTGAAGAGAACAGATGCAAGCTGTGGATATTAAACGAAACTCAATCATTCAAACTGCTGGCTTGGAAATCTGATCAAATTAAACAGACGAACCTAAAACATCCATTTCGGAGCAGAACACTACCAAACTGGATCAACAGGAAATGTTGCTTTACCATTTGTTATAAAACTTGGAGTTGAGCAGCCAGCGAAACCAGCCGTACATCTTTCGCTCTTCTCTCCTGCCCACCTCTGTTATCTCTCTCCTGTGATTCTTCGATTGAACCAGTGGCAGTCGGAGGAGACGATGGTAGCACAGTTTCCCGAACCGGCCAACCGCGCCCCGGCATCTGATAAGGTTGAGATTAAGAGCCATCTAATGATGTGACTCAGAGCAGCCCGCCTCGATGGTACGGTCTCCCTTCTCCACCGCCTCTCTCGGGAGCAAGGCGACGCCCTGGCTGCACCCTTCCAGCGAGCCCGGGCTCTCGCCTTCTGGCGATGGCGCTGTGTCTGGACAGCAGTAGGTGGTTTTTTTTTTCTTTTTCTTTTTTGGATAAAAGCAGTAGGTGGTTAGCGGAGCGGAGTAGTTGCTTTGTTTTTTTTAGCCCTTGTTGAGAAGAAAACTAACTTTTGGCAACCTCATTTCCTTTAGTGATTGGAGAGGATTTTGAAGAATTGTTCCCTCAATTCTCCAAAAATCCAAGGGGAAATGAAGTTGCCAAACTAGCCCTAACTTGGGTGGCGCACGGTGAGAGTGAGAACCACCCGAGGTCGTTGCGGTTTGGAGAGTATCTTTCTCCGACTGTTTTTTTCTTGGAGCTTTCTCCGACTGTTTGATCAGCGCACGTATAGCTCTGTCTCAATCCACAGGTCATTTGAATTTTTTAACGCCAAATTTGACCGTCTCATCTTATTCAAAAAATTTGCAAAATTTTAAAAAAGAATCCCAATTCATACTTATATTGTATGCTAAACAAAATCATATTAAAATAATTAATAATTATAAAGAAATTCCAATAAGACGAGCCATTCAAATTTAGTATCTAAAAAGTCAAACGAATTATAATTTAAGACCGAGGGAGTACTATTTTAGCCGAATGATTAGCGCTCTGATATAGTTATGATATTCAACTAGCATTGTTGTTGGAATTTATGGACCTAAAACCCAATACATGTCCAATAAATTCAAGAATAAATCCTAAAGGCTCACTCATGCATGGTAGAACTGGCTAATTAAAATGAAGCGTAACTGTGCCTGTTGATTGCAACTGCCGATTCCACTGTGTCTGTTGGTTCGTTGCAACACAGGCCGCACCAAATTTGATGCCCAGGACATATACGGACTCCATTTTTGAGATTCCATGGCCTAGTTTAGTTCCAAAAAAAATTTGCTACAGTACCCATCACATCAATCTTTGGACACATGCATGGAGCATTAAATATAGTTAAAAAAATAACTAATTGCACAGTTTAGTGTAACTCGACGAAACGAATCTTTTGAGCCTAATTAGTCTATAATTAGATACTAATTGCTAAATAAAAACGAATGTGCTACAGTACCCAAACGCAAAAAAAGTTCCCAACTAAACAAGGCCTATATATGCATGGAAAGATAATTTCATAAGATTTCAGATGGCACCGGTTTCACCTCAAAATTCCTTCGGAGTCAATGGGAAACGTCGAAACAAGTGAGCGTCCAGAATTTCTCAAGGTGCTGTGCCACCGTCTTTTGGGCCTTTGGTCTATGTATCGTAAGAGAGCCCATTAGAGACGCGTCCGAGGGTCCTAGGTCGACCATAACCCCTTTATAAACAGACCATAACCCCTTTATTTTCATCATGAATAAAGTAGATAATTGAATCAGTGGTCCCACCTAAGCGCACTACGTCTAGAGTTGGTTTAGGTGGCCTTATCCTACGAGGTTTACTTAGCAAGCAAAATCATGCAGGTTTTATTTGATTATTAGGCCAATGGGTTGTGGTGATAAAACTGGGTAATTTATGCATCAAGTAGGATTTCAGTGGACTTGCTGTCGTCTAGGTCCTCGTCGCAGTGGAGGTTGGTGCTAGGTTCTTCGGGCTCTGGCTCTGCGACAGTCATCTCCAGCTCCTGGATCTCCTCGAGGACGGCGTCTATCGTACACAAACAAAAACATAAAATAAATACAGTCATCCATGCTCAAAATATTTTGAAGTGGGGTGAAATGGATAGGGTATGATTTTAGAAGAATTTAGGAAAAGGAATTATCCAAATCCATGTTAAATTGGACAAGATATGAGGCTTTAATGGATCAAGGGTGTGTTTGGAACTTTTAGAAATGGAAAAAATGGGTTTATTGGGTTCAAACACGCACGCAGCCCAACTCGGCCCACTCCGCCCGCGGGCGGACCCGGCCTGCTTGACGCGGGGGCGCAGCCTCTGGGCCGGCCCACCAGGGCGGCGCGGCACTGGGCCGGCCCACCAGGGTTGACGGGGGTGGGAACGACGGCGTCAGGACAGGGCCTGCGTGTCAGTGTAACGGGGGGCTTGGCCGGTAGGCCGAGGGCGCAGCGGTTCTCCGGGGTTTCGCCGCTAGTAAGGCAGTTCCGGCGAGCCCAGCTGGGCCGCAGCTTGGGCCGGCCGAGAGGGAAGGGGAGGGGGTGGGCTGCGCCTGGGCCAAAAGGGAGAAAGGGGAAGGAAAAGAGGATTTTGGTCTTTTTTCTGTGGAATTTTCTTTATCATTTTTTGTAAATAATTTTCTAGCATTTGAAATGCATAAATATAATTTTTTTATGATCACACAAAAATGCACAATCAATATGAAACTCTATGCATCAGCATGATTACACACACATATTTCTTTTAAGGTTTATTTTAATAACATAATTAAAATGTACTTGTGAGAAACATGTCCCATGATTTGATTTCGGTGATTAATGACAACACTTAATGTTGTACTAATGAGTTCATGAGAATTGAAGGTATTTAGATAATCATGGCGTGCTCATTGCTAAAGTGAATGGAGGCCCCTAATTCGAATTAATATCCTCAAGGGCGCAAGACATGAAGTGGAATAGGCCATTAGCGTCTAAGTGCCATAAAAGAAGACAAGAAGGGCACTTGGACTTTATTTTATAGTTTCTAGATGGTCACACTATCAAGAGGGGTAAAGGTGAGTACCTTGAAGTCCTTAGCTTGGTCAATCTCTCAATTACTTGAGGTCTAAGGTCTTAATGCTCACTCCAGCTAAACACATGCTCAAAAACATATAGAAAGCACTTACAGACAACCCCGACTCGAAAGGAAACAAGGAATTGTATTGCGTCTGTATAGCAGCACGGAGCCAGCCAATAAACTCCTTTGATCTTCTTGGATTAACAGCGAAAATCCATGCTACTATCCAAAAGAATTTTACCAACTCCATTGCAACCGTATAGCTGCCACGGTGCCAGCCAATAGAACTGAGGGTTTCACAGCTCAACACGATTCGTGGTGGTGTGCTTCACTGCTCCCATGGAGTAAGCAATTCCAGATCACGAAATTGTAAATGAGGTGAACAATATGATGTTAGTTTAAAGTTTAAACCTCAAGTAATAGTAAGGCCACAAGAGAACTCAATTTTCACGTGACAATGAGTGGTTGAAACCTATGTTTTCAAGGCGTCGCCTAGGCGACAAGGCGGTGGCGGATCGCCTTGCTTAAGGTCTCGCCTTAGCCCGCCTTAGCCCGCCTAGGCGTCGCCTAGGCGATAAGGCGGTGGTGGATCGCCTCGCCTCGCCTTACCGCTTTAAAAACATAGGTTGAAACAACGTGCCCTTGATGTCTTAATTGTTTCATTTTTAAAACATGTTTCTGTGAATGCTTTCAGTGCACCAAAGATCTCATAAGCTATCTCCTTAGCTTGAACATATTGTTGACCATGCTCTCTCCTCGAGAGACATTAGGTTTGGCTAAAAAGGATTGTCATATGGGTAAAAGGCTTGTCAGTGTGCCTCATTTTTCTTGCGAGGGTGGTAAAAGGTAGTCACTCCAGCATGAGAAAAGCCTTCATTCCTTGATTCAGAAATCTGAATCAGTGCCTTTTGGCTTGTACTATGTTTTTTCTTGAGAACTTGTCTGACTTGTCCATTGATTTGCTTGGACATTTGTTGTGGAATTTGAGATATTTGCTTGTAACTGCTGGTCAGGGCCTTCAAGATCCCACCTTCCAGACTTTGTGTGACTAAACCTCGCAGACACCATGTAACTTAATATTTTAGTTCCCTTGTTAAACATGTTGGGGTAGCATGAAGCTTCACACTGCACCACAACTTTTGTTGGGGGAGGTAGCCCTCTCATGCTCTTGTACCTATAGTTTTCCCCATTTGTGGTCCTGTGGATGTCCCTGCTGTATAAAGCGTGAGGAGATACATGGCACAACAGAGATGTTAGCTTTGGATCAAGACCGATTTGACCTTCAGTGCATCGTCACAAACACATGGCATGTTGTTTATGTGTGGCGTTAAAGTGTATGATTACTAGGCAAATTGTTCACAACCGTCATTTCTCTGTCAATATATTCTCTTGCAGCCAAAACTCATGTCATTGCTGCCGGGCTAAAGAGCTAACTTGATGGCGACACTTGGAGATGTGCTTCACCCACATCTAGGTACTGCCTGATAAGTGAAATGCAACCGAGAACATGGCCCTCTTGCTACTGACTTCGAAGGTTAGTCATGGCGAACTGCATAGCATTGCCAACACATAGTTGTGTGGTCTCATATCACTTCTGAATTTTTGCAACCCCCAGCTAGTGTCAAGTGTTTTTAGTTTTTACAATTACTGAGGAGTAAAGAGACTCTTCGTACATTCTTCTTGCCCCCAGCTCACTAGTACACAAGTGGCTAGTAGGAACGGTTGAAGAACTCCCTGTAGGAGCGGTTAGAGGAAAGTGTAGCTAATACGGAGGTGTTCCTGCTATTTCCTAGTAATAGGAGCAGTTTGGAAACCGCTCCTGCTAAAACATAGTAGAAGCTGCTCATGATATGAACCGCCCCTGCTAATATCCTAGCAGGAGCGGTAGGGCGGTTCACAATACGAGCTGCTCCTATTAGGATATTACCAGGGGCGGTTCTTATTGTGCTCCGCCCATGATTTATTTTTGAAAACTGCTCCTGCTTCCTGCCATATACCAGGTCAGTTTAAAATATGCTCCTGCTTCCCGCCATATCTAGATGTGTGGTTCACGCCATTTTAAACGTCAAAGCATCTGACGTTAATAGTCACCATTACCTAGCTAGCTAGGCAACATGAGTAATTAACACATATATATTATCATCACATACGATCAATAATGTGTAGGGTGCACATATATACATACATACTTATATATACCAATACATACATGGCACAAAAGATTATTTTGGACCCTTGCACATGGCACAAAATATTGTTCTGGACCCTTGCACATGAAGCTAAAAGGAATGATGTTCCCATTAGATAAGTTTTCGGAATTTTGCATCCGTTGCCAACTCTGAATCTGGGTCGAAGAAATTGCCTAGCCGATTCACTACCTCATGCATCGTGAAACGACAAAGGTCCGCAACCATATTTAGAAGATCTGACTCCCTGAGCTTGTTGTTTGTCTTAGGGATTAGGGGTAGCTGCATTGAAAACACATTTGTAAATTATTATTAGACATACATGTTAATATATATATACAACAATTAATTGAACCTATGCGTTGACTCATCACTTACGTCTTCAGGGTTCGTTCTATACCTCCCGTTCACACGAAGGAACTCAACAACATAGTATCCACATAATGCGCTTCCTGGCGGTTGCTTATGACACTACGTGTACATAACAACTTCAAGTTATGATTTGGTTATATCAATAGTCATATTTATATGAAAATGTATGTACATGTTCTCTTACTTTGAAATGTGTTCTCTGAACCATCTTATCCTTCCATTTCGGATGACGCGGCAGATTGCTATTTTAAGATGCAATTCAAATAAGTTAGCATATCAAAGACATATATATATGTATATATGCGCACAATAATTGATTAGTTTCTTACCATTGTATCAATGTCATGATGTCAGTATATCTCTTCGCATCATAATCCAAGGAGTCAAGGACCCGGATTGTGTTATCCTTGGGCATTATGATCAAACAAATCCAGTGGCCGCTGCATTAGAGTCAACCTTTAGTTAAACCCTCGGCCGAACAATACAATAAAGGAATGAAAAAAGTGTGCTGGGCGTTAAAGATTTCATACTCAAAGTTGTATGGGGCATATATATAGCTCTTATTCTCTTCGTGGAAGAACCTTAATGCATTGCAGATGTACGACGCAGCCTCAAACCTGGCTTCTTTGTATAACTTCTGACGTAGCTTTTCTCTTTCCTTTGGAGTGTTGGCACCTGCGAACTCTTTAGCATCGTCCCGAAGTCTTAGAGGCCACGACCAGGTTGACTTCGCAATAATGCTCGGCGCTAAGAACCCGACTCTTTATCATGTTTGGTTTTCTCAGCTGTTTCATACTGCATCCTAGAAAATACAACATCAAAATGTTAATAAGCCCAAGGATTATCATATATCTTGTGTATAATGATCGGATCGAAGACACTTACATGTACCAAAGGGTCATGGAAGTGATGTCCACCTCACCTAAGCGGAACATGTTCTGAAACTCTAAGAAGTCGACGATGGTAATCTGATTGCCTAGAGTTTGGAAAAGTTCCCATAGATATCGTGCAGTTATGGACCTAACCCCAAGTTTATGGGCCCGTATGTACCAACTGTGGAATCTCTTCATTTCATACGGGACGCACTCTATAGCCCAATCAGGAAGGAATGGTTTTCCAAACTCATAGTTTTTCGGTCAATCTGGCAGATCTGGTATGTCGCGTACACCAATCACATTGTCAAAGGCATCATTTTTTGTGTCCTTTTATTTTGTTGTTTTCCTCTTTCCTAGTTTTGACATCCAATTTGCCGCATCTATGCCCACTTTTTTTCGTAACCACGTACCACTTGTGGCACCTTGTCGACCTGATCTTTTGAAGATGCAGGAGGTGGAGATGGCGGAGAACGTGCAGATGGAGGTGTAGGATTTTTTAATGGAGGAGATGAAGGAGGTTGAGGTGTACTAGGTGTAGGATTATTTAATGGAGGAGGTGAAGGAGGTGGAGGTGTACGAGGTGTAGGATTATTTACTAGAGAAAGTGAAGGAGGTGGAGGTGTACGAGGTGTAGGATTATTTACTGGAGAAGATGAAGGAGGTGGAGGAGATGTAGGATTAGTTACAATAGGAGGTGTAGAGAGTGGATGTGTAAGAGGTTTCTATGGTTCCTCCCATGCCTTGCACAGATGAATTTTGAACATCTGGTTGTCCAAACTGTGGTGCCACCTCCTTGATGTATGACATATTCCATAATATGAATTGATTTATAGCCTGTCCGAGCAAGTTTATCCCTTCATCTGTTGGGAAATCAATCGGCTCTTCTTGATGTTTGGGATCCATGGTAGGGACCTGTACAGTTGCATAGCTTGTTGGGATCGGCCTGCCATGGAACGTGCCTTTGGTAGGAATCGCAAGTGCCATGGCCACCTCCTCTGTCCTTTCATGGATGCCAAGAGGGATGTGTAGCGAACATGGTGTTGGCGACGTGATTGCAAGAGCAAGTTCCGTGCCTGGACTGATCTGAGCTGTCTCCCCAATGGGTGTTTGGTTGCGGACCAGCATGTCAATGACTGCAGATGCATGTTGTTCCATAGCTTCCCTGAACATTTCAGTGAAATTTTCAGCTACCACTTTCTCCGCTGCTTCTCGGAGCTCTTGCTTGTAGTGGTCCTTCTTGTAGATATGAATATCATTTACAAACCCCTCCCAGTTTAGCTCGGAGGACATGCCCCGTACATGGCCTCCATGCTCCTTTGTGCCTATGGCTAGGGTCAGGGCGTCTCTCTCCCTTTCTGGGATGAATGTGCCAGCGTTTTGTTGCTCTGCATATTCCTTAAGTTTTCGAGCCACTTCCTCGGTCTCGGGCTGTTGAAATGCAAGATTACCATCTGCGGTCTTGACCTCACGGGCCTTGACCTAGTTGTACACACGTTGGTTCAACCCTTCATACGGATCCGGGTTCATATATTTTGCTACAAGGACCAGATGTAGAATGTTTTATCTCTCAAGTCACAAACAAAATAGCATTCATGAGCAGCCATTACATGTTTAGCTACTACAATCAGGACTCACTATCTACAAAATGCTTCATCTCTACGTCTCAATGCAAACAAAATATCCTACAAGGGGATCTTGATCAGCTTGTCATGCCATCAACAGAATCGAGTGTCACATTGCCTCTAGTGCCTCCCACCTGCAAGCCATAGATTCTGTTCAATCAGCATGGTATGAAAGTTCTGCTTTTGCTGAACTGTACTGGAGCATCTCCTTTAATTCTACTACATTTATCAAAAAATTATGATACTGCGAACGGATATATATTATTCCTAATACAAGAGACCATACATCTTGATTTATTTTTATTAATCCATACCATAAAAGATACACTACAACAGTCCGTCAACAAAGCAAAACTAGAGGTCTAGCTGAAAAAATAAATTTAGATTCAAGTTCTATGCCTATATGATAAGTCTTTCTTATATACTTAGTATATGATAAGTCTAACATTGTACAACTAAACAACCAAAATAAATTGTGTCCAGAATGTGATATTAATACATGTGGCATGGCTCTTCTCTATTGCTATAGATATGGCAGGGCTCTTGTATAGGTCTCATATGAGTACATGCTGCTTGTGTTCATATCATCTTACAAATAGATAAAAAAATTTTGTTCTAGTCTACAAGACTCATGCTATCTTATCACTCTTGTCTAATACTAGGGTAAAATGGAATAAATGTCCTATCGTGACTCACCACCAGCAAGCTAGCATCATCTTATGCAGAGATTGACTATTATTTAGTGTCCATTATCCCTTGATATCAGAATTAAAATGGCAATAACTTAACATGATAATGATATTCATATTCACATAGTATGAAAAAAGATGAACAGAAAGACAACCATACCGTCACACAAGCGTTTGTGCAGGTTCTTTCAACTTTAGCCTTCTATTCAAACAAGAGGTTAGTGCTAGCACTAGAGCAGATTTAGATTCAGATGCTGCAATGTATGAATGGATTGAATTAAATTAGTGCACACAAAAGTAATATAGAAAAGTTAGTACTTTATTTGTTTAACACAAGGCTTGGTTAAATACATGCGATTCAATTATTTGAGCAAGAATATTATAATCAGCTGCCATTATTATACAGTGTTATCAGAGATAACATCATTTGAGTGCCTCATATATAGTCTGCTACAATTTGCACATGTGCAACTCATACAAGTGACTATGTTCACATGTTCCAAGCTTCTAGAAAATAATAATACTGACCAATGCAATTTCAAGGATCATGTGGCATTATGTAATACAAGATGGACAACGTATACCAAAATTAGCTGCCATTCTAAATTTGCAGCATGGTCACGCCACAGAAAATATCTTAGCTAAATGGGTATACCATCACGATAACCATCTAAAATTTTCTATTTTTTGTATTCAACCAACAAAATTCAAGATCAATGTATATATATACCTTCATTACATGAGTTGTTGAGGAGGGCATGTGTCAGTACAACAGCTGCTCAAGCAGGCTTGTTAGGTCAATGTGGAATAATCCTCTGAGTTCTTGAACTGCATTCAAGGTCACGATGTTCAACACTAGACAGGCATTTATTAGTTGCTTTTATTTTTTTCACAAAAGGAAACAGGTTCAGCCCTGTTAAATAACAGAAAAAAAATGCTCTACTCATGTAAACAAACTATGAACAACCGAATCAAATAGATCTAGATGAACCCATACTAGAACTAAGAGCCCAATCCTTCCAAGAAGCAGAATTAAAAACATCAACTGTTGCGTCCACCTGTGTATGTGAAAATTGGAAGCACTACAGAAAGAATACAAAAATAAATTCCACAAAGTGCAGAACAGAAATAGGTATATATAGGAAAAAAATCTCAGTTGCTTAAATCTTACAATCCCAGCAAGATAAATGCAGTAAAAAGACACTAGACATTAGACCTAATTTAGTGAGGAAATCACAGCAAGAACAGAATGGGGAAAGCACCAGAGCCTGCTAAGCTCCCTTCACTAAAAAAAGAACGCATTCTAATCCCTTCACGAATCAGCAAGACTGAAGAAGAAAATTCATTACATACAAAAGGATTTGGCCCTGCAGATTTACCTCTGCTCCAAAGTGAGACTCGATTTAAGGGTGGACCTCCCTCTTCTCAGCACATCTTCTCAGATTGAGGTAGGGTTGGGGCTTGGGAGGACTGAGACACAGCCAAAATCAACCACTCGGAGTAGCCAGCAACGATGCAGGTGAGGAGGCTTGGAAAGCATAGGGATTTCGGGAGGGATTTCAGAGGAGCACTGCCCTGCTCGGTGATTTGGGAGAGAGGGGCGCACTGCTGCGTGGAATCGCGAGAGGCAAGGAGGATTGAGCGCCTCCCAGAGAGGATGGGCGGGGCGACGCCTAGGAATTTTCGTGGAGAACCTGGATGTGGGCGGCGGCTGGGAATTTTTTTTTTTTGGTAAACGTATGCAAGAAGCATACGGGACCTGTATTATACCATATCAAAGTTGTACACAGTACTGAACCAATACAGGCACCTACTCGAAGAGTACAGAGGGGACAGCTGTCCACACCATCTTACACAAAAGACCTTGCAAAAACAGAAAAATACAAACAAGCCCAGAAGATCTTTTGTGCTTGCCAAAGTCGTCGCTCGCCGCCCTCGGACACCGCCATGGCCATCGACAGAGCAGGGTAAAGACGACAAGGACCTCGAAGCCCAGGTAAGAAGGAGCTCCATCGCACGAAGGCTTTTGCACGAGCCGCAACAGAATCGAATCACGGAAGCACATCGGCTGGGGACACACCCCAAGCTCCTCCCACCATGGATCCACCTCTTCTGCCGGCGAGAAGCAGGAAACAAGAAGCGGACCAACCACCACACACCCAGCAACCCAACAGCCAGCCCTCTGTAAAACTCCGCCGACCCCCAAACCATACATGGTTGAAACGTCGAGGAGCAGACTCCTGTACACGAGCTGACGGGAACCGGAGCTCCAACTCGGTCTCCAGATCTAGCGAGCTCAAGCCTCACAACCCCGTCGCCATCACCGGAGCAAGCGATAGCGAAGTGGAGAAAGGGTCGGAGTACCTTATTCCACCATGGCCGCGCCGCCTCCACCTTGCAAACGCTGCCGGGAAGACAAACCCTAACCCTAAAGGGACCTACTCTACACCACCGGACAGAGATCCACACGTTACCCTCACCTCCGAGGCCCAGAAGGCCACCGGAGGCGGAGGAGAACGGCGGTCTCGCCGGTGGGAGGACAAGGCACCCGCTTTCCGCCTCTCTCAACTGTAGCGACGGGAGACTTCGCGAGAGAGCCCGGAAGGTGGGAATTAGGGATGGAGAAAGAAGTATCTAGGGTTTGACTCATTGGGAGTGGTAGAGCAGGTTATAGGTGGGCCGCCTCATGAAATATTTGCGGGAACGGGCCAAGCAAAGCGTGGCAATTGGTCTGGGCTTTTTTGCCGACTGTTGCATAGACCCAACAATAAGTTATGTCGACTCGTGGTTCAACGCTACATGCATGTACATATACCGACGGATGTTTAATCGGAAAAAAGAGATTTAGCATCGGTCAGTTCGTGCCAAACATATACCGATGAACAGTTCAATGATAATACTCCCTCCGTCCAAAATTATAGGTCGTTTGACTTTTTATTCAAATTTTTTTTAGCATTTTCATTTTCTTTTATTTTGACATAGTTTAGCATATCATATACTTTAATCATGACTTAAAACTAAGACGAGCCGATCAAACTTGCTCCGAAAAAAGTCAAACGACCTACAATTTGGGATGGAGGGAGTATTATATTTATAGCGACTGTTGTCTGACTCTAATTTGGTGTTGTGGTATAGTGCATACTCATTGAATGGAGTAAGGTTTTGCTGAACATATTTGGTGTTGAGATCTGACCTCCATCGACGGTAGGCTTGGCCGAACTGCTTAAGTGTGTAAGCCGTGGCTACTTCCTCAACCCCTCTTGGGTATCGGAATACTTTCTGCAGTTCTGTCCACAAGAATGTTTTTGTCGCGCCAGTCACCTTTCTCCAATCGGAGATAGAGGGCTCCATCCAAGTCCGCACTAAGGCCCCCACAGTGTTGTGAAATTTCGGTACTACCGAACTTGGCTCGATGGGATCTCCAGCAGGCCCGACGGCGTCCACGGTGAAAACCATGCTAGGTACCGTGTTCTTGGTGCGATTCCTTCGCTTTGTCCCGCTAGTGCTTGGTGTGGCAGTGGTCTCAACTTGCAATGCTTGATCGTCGTAGGAAACCACATGAACAGATTTAACAGAAACGATTAATTTCTAGCAGGAGCAACGAGGGCACTATAGGTAGCTAGTTCACATGAGCTCGATTTTGCACCTCATCAGCGGCTCCTTGCACCTCATCAGCCGGTGGTTCGTAATCCAGATCAGCTTCAACTCGTTCTCGTCTTGCACGTTTATTGGCAAGAGCCTCTTCAGCGTGAGGATCTTCTGGTTCGACAAACTCATTGTCATTGTCGTGGGTTTCGACATTCTCCAGAGGTCCCTCTTCATCGTTAATGAAAAATGTCTCGAGAAAAGAGTTATCCACTGGAAATATATTAAAATCGTCTTTTCCTTGTTGCATTGCTTTAGATGAGTTATCCATTTCGAGTTAATCTAACATATTGAAAATATAGAATACATGAATAAAAGATAAATTACATGAATAAAAAGTGAAGACATGAAAATAAATAGAAGACACAAATATAAAAGTAAAGAAATATAAATTACATGAATAAAAATACAAATACACGAAAATTTTTGATACATGAAAAATAGAAGACACAAATATAATTGTAAAGAAATATAAATTACATGAATAAAAATACGAAGACATGAAAATGTTTGATAAATGAAAAAATGAGTTATCCATTTCGAGGTTAAAAGACACGACAATGTATGACACATGAATAAATACATACATGTACAAAAATCTCACAACATTTTTGGTATTTAACAAAATAGCATACAAATTAATGCAAATATAGCATACACAAATATAAGAGTAAAAAATATAACTTATATGAAGAAATACAAACATGTATACTACAAAAATATAGCATAAACGAATACATGAGTAAAGAAAAGTACGAGGAAACATGAAAATCACAGTACAATTCAATGAAGTGAGTAAATCTTAAAATTCATCACATTTCACAGTAGAATATATGAATTGAAGGGGGAGAGAGGAAGAGAGGTGCAGTGTGAGCAACAGATCGAGAAGTGGACGCGGCGGCGCTCGGAGAGGATGACGGCGAGCTCGGGGGCAGTCGGTCGGAGAGGAGGAGGACGGCGAGCTCGGGGAAGGGCGGCGGCGACCTTGGGGACGGGCTGCGGTGACCTCGGGGAAGGGCGGCGGCGACGGCGGCGCTCGGCGTAGGAGAGGAGGATGGCAAACTCAGCTCGGGGAAGGGCGGCGACGACGAAACCGCGCGAGGACAGGCGGCGGCGACGACGAAACCGTGCGGGGACAGGCGGCGTCGACGGCGGCGCTCCACGTGCGAGAGGAGGATGACGACCTCGGCGGCAGTCGGCGCGCGAGAGGAGCATGGGGACGGGCAGCGCCGGCGGCGGTGATGTGAGCGGCGTGCGAGAGGAGGACGGAGGCGGAAATGGCGGGGGAGTGAAAAAATTCAACAGCCTGCCGGTGTCCTCGAGGAAAACGAACCACCAAAACTTAGAAATTTTTCCCTCTCCCCCACGCTACCTTATATACGGCGCTACCTTAGTAGGAAAACGAACCATCAATAACTTAGAAATTTGAGGAGCTCCTATAATATGAACGACACTTAGCTCAGTTGGTTTGTTTGTTATCTACGTGT
>Ga0182169_1000005_pt1 | contig 17756 bp, 18 predicted proteins | sample G5R1MG_26_FD_123219 | JGI IMG/M metagenome (GOLD analysis project Ga0182169, IMG submission 123219) | Switchgrass phyllosphere microbial communities from Michigan, USA - G5R4_NF_01AUG2016_LD1 MG | ecosystem: Host-associated > Plants > Phyllosphere > Phylloplane/Leaf | place: USA: Michigan... | reverse complement strand
AGGCCATTACCCGCGATCTAATTGCAACGTGCTAAATTATTCCTTGTATAAAACCTGCTGATTGCTCGAGTTAAGTCCTATAGTGGGCACTCGAGATCAACCTTGCCGTGATATATATATATATATATATACTACTACTACTTATAAAATGCGCACGTGTGGTTCAGTGTGAGACAAGTGTGCTTGCGGGTGGATAATCTCGAGTGTGAAGTGTGATATGGTGGAATCTATGTGAGCATGGAGATGAGGGGTGAGGAATCGGCTGGAGTGAACAAAGGCCAGGAGTGGAACTAGCACCACTCCACGAGGGCCCATGATCGTGTGTGAGAATCGTGTGAAAGGTGCATGAGGTGGATTACGCGGTTCCTCTTCCCTGCTCGAGAGTGTTGGGGAACCGTGCTGATGAAGGTTTGCTCCGGCCATATAAGGACCGAGTAGGAGTAATAGTATCTCGGGTCTTATCGGGCACACCATACGCCCAGTATGGGTATGGGTCCACAAGGGGATTCCCTCACCAGCGGTATCTGGACTGTGGGAGTTGAGGAGATCGTGTTAGGGGACAGGGTACGGATGAGCCTCCTGTGCCCCAATATATCCTTCCCGTCGGGCCCTGGATGGTTGGATTCACAGCTCCAAGTGTGCGCTTGCGCACTGTTACTAGCTTGGGGATGCAGAATGGTGCCGCTAGCGGGAGTTCCTGAACTAGTGTTGCGGGGATTATTCAACTGATCACCTTCTACTCCCCCTTCAGGTGGGTCCAGGTGTACAACCTCTGCATAGTGTAAAACTATACGTATAGTCGCGTCCACGGATATGGATGAACCCGACTTGCTTTGGTTACTCTTCCATAGCAAGAGTCTTCTTCTTCTCTCCCCCGAGTGTGAGAATCTGGCTGAGAAGCCATTGAGACGAGGACGGGAGGGAGTTGTCCTCGTCGCAGAACGAGTGCGTGTGGAATGATGAGATCGTGTGGAGAATGTGAAAATGTGGAGATATGTGGGAATACGGGTGGTGAGTGATATGCGAATTATTAAACATTGATACTTCGCATGCATAGGAAAACCACAAGCTTTAATCCTTGATAACCGCAACTTGGCCTTATTTCATTGATTCCCTCCATTATTTGGCTTGCTTTGGGGTGTTCTATAAGTGGCCTGCACATCCTTACCGCGCAAACATGGGAGATGATGAGCCGGACTACAACTTTGCTGATGACGACTGGTACGACTAAGGAGTTTGGGAGGCTACGCTCAAGCTTTCCTGTGGAGAAGCTACAATCTATCCGCTACTACCGTAGTTTCGTCTGAGTGCTGTAAGCCATTATGGCAGAGGATACCGGTTTGTGACCGATGATGTTGCCTAAATAAGGCTTGTAAGACATTAAACTAAGTCATTTATGTATTCGAAGTCTAGATGTGGATGTTAACAGAACGATTTATGTAATAGCTATAGTATCCTGGGACTATTACAGGTGCACTTAACCAGTTCTCGCGGTGCTAAGAACTGGGTCGTTTCAAACATGTACTTAGATAATATCTAATGTGGCATTCTTGATAACTGTGCAATGAAACCCTTCGCTGGAATGTACAAACTACCTTATTGTTATCATTTCTCATTGCATCGATGGGCTGTGGTCCTTGGGTCCATGTGCTAGAAATGTTCCTCAAGCCCCTCCGCAGTTTCCTATAGGATTTAAGTCCACATTTGGCCACTCATCTTTTTATTTTTTTTAAATTTTAATTCCAAACTCTGATATCGTTTACTTTACTTTTGGTACCCCAATTGTCAAATACCATGTGTTTTTGACCCTAGAGCCGAGTGAAAGTGGCTTATAGAGGGCACCTAAAAACATGTCCTGTAATATAGGATCACCATTCCGATAGCCAACACGTTACATGTTGTGCAAGAATGATCAAGTGATAATTGTGGGAACCTGCTCCGGATGATGTACTCCTGCTCCTCGTCCTCCTCGTGCACAACGGCATCGATGACCGCATCGCCCATCCTGATCTGCTACTGCTGCTGCTGGTTGTTGGTGGTCAGTGCGGTGGTGGGTACGAAGGGCGTGACAGACTTCGCATTTGTAGAGACGAACGACAGGGGTCTTGTCGGTTTTGGCAGGCAGAGACGGCGAGAATATGGTGGAGGCATGGTCTCTGTAATCACACAATTTGGTGGTGTCAATTCAAGTGGTGCGCGCGCATGTGAGGTTTGGTTGGGTCATGGTCTTTGAGCTCACAGAGTTTCTGTTAGCACCAGTCAGCCCACAAAGACTATATCGGCCCAAGCCCAACTGTCTAAAGGACAATGCAACAAAGGCAACAACTAGAGGAGGGGAAGACATTGATTATTCAGAAAGAACCCCTCACCCCCCACTTCCTCCTCGGCTCCTGCAAGGTCTCCTCCTCCTCCAGCAGTCCGGTCTCCTTCCTGCTTCCCTCTACCTGGCTTCCTTGCTGTACCTTCAATTTACTCTTGGTCCCGTGCTTGTTGCTTGTTTCCCACCCTATTCCGGTGACGGATTCATATATTACTGCTTTGTGGTGCTTATTTGAGTTGGTGGTGTGAGAATTGTTAACAATTGGTATTCAGAACCGTTCGATTCTCTAGGAATTTTTCTCTTCTTTTGGCATGGTAATGGATCGGGGACTCACTGCTAGCGGTTGGTGTGGTTTGAAGCCCGATTTGGGCAGTGGCAGCAGCTTGCAGAAGGTTGCCTGCAACATGTTCGATGAAAATCCCAGTAGCGATTCGGAGGAATGGAGGTCACCAAATCACATCCTTGAGATCACCATCCGCAAGGCTTTCTATCCTATCACTGAATCTGTGCTTCGTCAAATTTTTGATCGATTCGGTGTGGTGCAGCAAGTGCATTTGATTGGGGGACTAGCTCAGGTGTTGGCTCGAGTTGTTTTCTCTTCAAAGCACGAAGCAGCAGATGCTTTTGGTGAATTGCATGGTCGGAACATCTACGATGGTTGCAGTCAGATGGACATCAACTGGGGATTGTCCCAGGAGCTTGGTATTTCTATAGCCACAAGGGATGTTGACAGAACAACAAGTTTGGCATCTGTACAGTTCTCTTCTGCTAGTGATGCCATGTCCACCCAGTATAGAACCTTCCAAGAACATGTCGTTACCATGGATAAGAGCATTGCTTACTCTGTGAAAAGTTCATTTTCAGCATCAATCCAAGCTTCCGAGATGTCCACCAATACCAAGGAGCTCACCTCTACAATCAGCCTTGTTGTTTCTGCTGTGACAACCACGGATATTATTCCTGGCACCACGAACATCAAGTTGCCTACCATTTGTTCACCACCGATCATCGACACCAGCTCCAACCATGGAGATGCCATGTTTCTGCAAGTAGAGGTTGTATCCGGGGACCTTAATTCTAAGAAGTTGTGTGTGGAGAATGCTACGTCTGGAGCACACACAACAACTATTTCACCTGTGCTAGTGCATAGCGATATCTGTGTCACTGTCCCGGATGTCAGGAACTGTGGAAGCGTCAACAGCCTCGATACATTCCTGCTCGATGAGACAGTCTGAGCACGTTCTGGCATCCGTGCGTACTGCAGTAGCTACATCAACATCACCCACAATGCTCTATGACAGCTATGAGATGTTGGGGAATGTCTATGCATCTTGTTCTACTTCACCCTCGACCAAGACAATATTGGGTACTCTGATAATTTCCGAAGAGTTTTTGCATGGTGTTGAATCTGACATCAACACGTTCTCTGTCGGCAGTGAGGATGTGATCATCCTATGTTCTCCACGGGTACAGATGGCTGGGCAGCAACTATGGCCGCCACCATTGCAACTGAAGTTGATGCGTGACAGGGCTGCTCTTCGACCAGGGCCATGGCCATCATTCAGTTGTGTTCTCCAAGTGCTTTTCAGTTTGGAAGTACTCAAGCACAATAATGCGCAATTTCTTGAACCAGAATTAATTGCTTCCAAGCTTAGTATCCGCTTCTTGATCAAGGAGTTTGTCAATAATTTTCATAATTCACATTCACCATTAGAAGAAATGGCAGTTCCTCAAATAATCTCTTACATGCTTGCTGAATTAGCTTGGTCCTTGGAATTCCGAATGGTGATGGTAGTCACTTTCATGGGGCTGTTTCATGGAACTGCAGCACTACCTCCAACTTGCCGAAATTTATTAATTGTGCTTGGTCAAAAGGAACAATCCTCAGATTGCAATATGTTGATATCAGTGAATATTCCTGCCAGTTCGCAACTTGACTCTCAGTGGTATATGCCTCTGCTAGTTTCATTTGAGCTCTCTCACGAATTATTCAAGTTTCTTGGTGCTGTAATTTTGATTATCTGCTTGGATATCATGCAAGTTTCTTACAATATGAATTCTGAGTTGTGGTACATTTTTCCATACAATGCAAATATTGGCTACCTTTTGACTGATGTTTGTGAGATGCTACGACAATGTGAACTGTTAGTGAAAAACACTTAGCTTAGATGTCACCGTCAGTGGTGCATTACTATTTCAGTGAAGTTCTCTAAGACTGATTGCAATTGGTGCACATGCAAGGGCTTAGTGGTGCATGGAGAGCTTTTTGGATTGCTTTGCTGGAATTATGGAGCGGTCCGGTTCCTTGGTGGAGTTACTAATTCTACAACAGCAGTGTTGCTTCAGATTTTTATGTTGCTGCCACAGAAGCTTGTTTATTGTGTCCTGGCTAGCAGAAATGAGGTCTGTTGCATGGAAGCCTTGCAAGATTTGCAGGTAACGTGTGTATTTTTCAGCACACAACACAATGCTTGTTTGCTGTAGCAATACGTTACAGAGCATCACAGCAGGAGGGTGGGACTTGTCATTTTTCGCCTCATGCAAACCGATCAAGTTCAGAGCCTATCTTGTTACTGCTTCTTACATAGAGATTCATGTCTGCAGAAGTGTGTTGATGATTTCACTGAAGAAATTATGTTACTGAGAGGTCACATTGTCTCCAACAAGCTATTTGTTCTATGGGGACCAAGACAACATTTATGGATAGCAATTAGCACTTACAAACCACCTGAAATCCAGCCTCGAGTACTGCTTGTCCTGGTCCTTGACTGCTAATACCATGGGGGACATCACTTACAAACATTTGTTCTATTTGTCAATTTGTTCCAGCAAGCCTGGAAGAACAGATGGGACCACATACTGATCAAGCAGTGAATATAAGCAGCTTTCTTGTGTTTGTTCATGCACTCCCTTGGACTTGTGAAGGGTTGGTTCCTCACATTTAAAGGATCTGCTGTGAGCTCATCCGAAATTATTGGGACGAATTGCTGGTTCCATGCTACTTGGGCTGTGATCTATATGTTGCCTGTCAGTTATCATGGAACGAAGGTGGAGGTGCAAGAAATCATCTGTATATTGCTATGACAGTTTTGTTCAAATTACAAGTGTGTCTTCAGGTGACTGATAGTTGTGGACTTTACAAGGGCAACTATAGAATCATCATTTTTCCTTGGGATCCTGGTGCTTCAAAGCTTCTGCTTCGGGTTGGAGGCAAGCCGAAACTTAAGAAGGGGGGAATGTTATCACCAGTCAGCCCACAAAGACTATACCGGCCCAAGCCCAACTGTCTAAGTGACAATGCTACAAAGGCAACAACCAGAGGAGGGGAAGGCATCGATTATTCAGAAGAACAGAACCCCTCACCCCCATTTCTTCCTCCTCGGCTCCTGCAAGGTCTCCTCCTCCAGCAGTCCGATCTCCTTCCTGCTTCCCTCTACCTGGCTTCCTTGCTGTACCTTCAATCTACTCCTGGTTCTCTGCTTGTTGCTTGTTTCCCACCCTATTCCGGTGACGGATTCATGTATTACTGCTTTGTGGTGCTTATTTGAGTTGGTGGTGTGAGAGTTGTTAACAGTTTCGCTTGGCTGTTACATGCATAGTTATTAGTTACCCAGCTGCACGTCAGCCATCTTAAAGCTCATCTCATGTAAGTTTAAGGTTAAGAGATAACTCCTCCCATCATTTACTGAGTTGTTCTTGCCATACATCTTATAATATTTTCTACCTATAAATTAAGAGAAACTATAGTACTATACTAGGTTTGTGCCTGTGCGTTACCACAGGAATAAAAAAAACTAGGTGGTTTCCCTGTGCATTGCTGCGGGATTTAGGAGTGATTTTTCAAATAGTTTCTTCATTATTCAATAAAGAAATGCTATATAAATCAATTTATCTATTCGACAGAGAATATATAGCACGATGGAATGCTTCAGTTTGATTGGGGATGACCAATGAAAAAAAAGAATTTTGGATGAGCAATGAAAAAAAAGAATTTTAATTCAACTTGAGACATGTATGGCACTTGCAAATATTAAACATGAACCTGCTTGAAGAATTCAAAATTAATTACGAAAAATTAGGTTATACATTGATGTGACAACAACACAACGAAATGGAAACATACTTAAATGAACTTCAGAACAGATGTGAGGGCATAGGGCAATTCCAGGTGGAGGCTAGTTTTCCATTGTGACCTGTGAGAATATGAGAAAGGTGGCATCATTTATTTGGTACATGTGCAAGGTGTTCCTAATAGCAATATCAAAGCAGCGACCATAGGATTGCCTATTCCTAAGGAATATAGGCTATTTAGATGCTTTTATTCTTGAACTCTGACATGCATGAATTGGATAGAAAGGTTTGACAGGTCCAATCAAGTTGAGTAACATTACTAATGACAGAAATAATGTGGAGAGAGATAGCGGCACTTACCACCGGACAATAGAAGATAATGTCAATCTGATTTAAGATTAACAGTATAATTACATAACTAATGAGAGAAAGAAAGCCAAGTACCTCCACGGAGGAGTAAGGCTCACCTTACAAATATGACTGGCTTGGCACGTAGCCACCACACCCCTCGCACTGTGCGCGTAGGACTGCATAGTTGTGTGCACTGTGCACACATGAACCGTCGGCTCGTTTTTCTTCCCAGAGGTAGCCAGGCCAGAGCCATGTACGAAAGCCACCGTTGTGCCCCGCGGCGCACCATCGTCGTCGCCCAACCACCCGTGAGCCCACTAGCCGCTGCACACTACCAGCCACAACCAAGGCGGAGACGCGTGGCACATCTGGCTCCCGTCCAGCGAGCTCGTCCTGGTGTCTGGTGTCCCCTGCGACATGCATTGCTGTGGGATCAGTTTAGAGGCGAGTTGGGAAAGATAAGCACAGGAGAGATTCGGGCTTCGATCGAGGAACTGCATGCTTGACATTCTTTATATACTTGTGGGTGATTGATGAATAAAGCCTTAGTAGGTGGGATTTTATCAGTTTCAGTATGTGGGGATGTGAAACGATGGTGGAAATTGGCTGACGGGACCGTGAAGATACGCAACAGCCTGGGCATTTGTGCTGGTGAGCAAAGAAGGCAGTAACGGTTGGCTCTTGGACTCACCGAGATGACGTGATTAATTATATTGAGTGTAAATCATGTCTTTTATATTACTAGGTCTATGCCTGTGCGTTGCCACGGGAGCCAATCAATCGTTTCTCAACACAATTAAGAAAACAACTCCACGTAGAACCTCACATACATAGCACGCGTGGAAACAGACTGGACGTGTTTCTCTATGGGGACCCCAACCCTTGTTCTTCGCCTTACCTATCAAAAATGCAAGACAAATTGTATGTAATTAGAATGTCTACATAGGCTTAGTCGTTATATTTTCCTCTTGTATGAAACCATAAGATTGAAAAAGAGTACACAAACAGATGATATTCAAGATGCTGAGACCCCAGGGGGTTTGTTAACAAACATTTGTCAACCATGCAAATAAGCATGTTTCGTGACATGGACTTCCCTTTCCTCTTGCACATTGCGGTCAACCTGGAATTCATTTAACTTACAAACACGTGCATCGGGGCAGATCTTTGGATGAATCTCTTCAGTATGTGATTTGCACTCTCGTTGCGCTGCGTGCTAGTCATCCCGGCACAGAAAACCCCCATGAAATACGGCTTGGCCCACATCTCACGTTTAGAAAATATACATCTCATGAACTTGCTCTTGCCAAGGTCGTACTTCTGAGCCAATTGGCACTTGCGCTCAAACTTAAGCTTACATACCTGATGTGTAATTAACCTGTGGAACTCCAGCTTGAACCCACTATGTTTAGTATATACATTCCCGAGCTTTTGTTTTGCATTGCGCAGGACATGCCACCTACACCACCTGTGCTTTGTTTCACTCAGCCTTGACCTTATGGCAGCAGCCATTGCCTGGCATTGGTCTTTGTGTTCACGAACCAAAAACACGAAAAAGGCAACAGATAAAAACATAGTTAACATTATTGTACTTTGAAAAAAAAAGAGAAGAAACAAAAAACAGAGTTGGCTGCTTCCTTCATACTATATATTACATACATAAAAAAGCAGAATACGAGTCCCAAGTCACCATCATGAGTGCTTCTGTCATGCATGGGTGCTTCATTCCTTTCAAAAGCAATATATCTGCGCTGAGATGCGCCCGTGCTTAACACCTGACCAAAAAGAATTTCTGTTGTGCATAGAACATTCCTAATAAATAGGATTAAAACATAACATATGTAGTCATGATTGAAAGGTAGACAAAGGTAGAATGAAGTGGCAAAACAAACATAGTTCTTTTGCAGACCATTCAGTGTAAATGAATCATAATTAAGCTTTGCTAAAATTATTACTTGAGTACACCCCTGACTAAATGAATTTGGACAGAAGGTTAAGCCATCCTCGATTTATCTGTCGGTTCTTTATACATCCATACAGTTTTGCACATCAGGTAAAGGAAAGAACAAAAAAGGGAAAGCGAAGGTTACATTTGAGTACCTTTTTGTGTTTCCGGTTGCGAAGGGCCAAGCGCCGAAGGGGGACCGGGCACGTAGACTGCAAAGGACGTCAGGTCGTATCTGATGTAGAAGCTAAAACTTGTGATGGAAACCCCCTCCGACCATTGCACATCAGTCGCTAATTTCGGCGCGACTGATTTAATGTAGCTGGAGCATAATTCCTTCGGCAAGTCCTTGTTGCACTGCGCCAGACCGTAGAGCTTGTGCGTGCTGTTGAACTCCCTGTTGCCCGACCCAATCATCATGGTCGAGTTAACAGCTGCGGCGGCCAGATACGTCAGTAGATCCTGGCGGGTTTGCTGAAATGCAGTGGTATTAGGCACGCTGGCCGCGTGGTTCTGCGTGTAGAAGGCAATGCCACTGGAAGCTTCGTCGTCTGCGGCGGCGAGAATGGGCATGTCCGAGTACCGGAGCACGCAGCCCTGGTACGCGACGCTTGCGCTGTTGCTCGCCGGGCAGTCCATGGGCGCCCCGGCGGAAGCCGCCTGGAGGCACTTCTTGCACTGGTCCGGCCATGGTATGTCGGCCTGGCACATGGCCATCCCAAACACCTTGTTCTTTGACCCCGTCGTGCCGTTGAAGAACCCGCTGTTGTCGATGGCATTCGACGGAAGCGTGTCCAGAAACTGGCGGAGGTTCAACTGGTAGGCGTCGCTGCTGGTAGTGCTGACGTTTCCGGAGCTGGGGCAATCCTTGTATTTTACCACATCTGTTCCATATTTTAGGGAGTGTCAACATTTGATTCGTATTGGAAAGCATGCATTTTCATATGATGTTCATGTTCGTAGTCGGCTGGTGACGAAATATCAAATAAACTGATGACCTATTTGGTATGAAGGGATTAGCTTTTTCGATTTACGCCTAGCTACAAGTACCAAATGATTTTTTGCGTGATAAAGCATATTTACTAATTGTTTCACTGTGAACTATGGCTACCTCTGTTAGGTTTCTTGTGGTGGTCCTATCCACCCAGTTGCATGTTTTATACTCTACTCAACATGGATGCTAGCATCCTCATTCATTTAATCTAGGAATTGGCAGCACTATAGATTATTTTAGTTGTAGTAGACGATGTGCCTGTCGATTCGACTTCACCAATACTGAGATCCATGAGTCCAATCTATCAGAGGTGCTCATAGGGTTTGTGTTCATAGAAGGTGACTGTGCAAGGGTATTTGTGAGTGTCTTTCATTATATCAGTTTTGGCAGGAAAAAAAAAGTTTCACTAATATATGTGTTAACCTGTCTATATTCCTATTTGCATACTGACAAGGAGGTCAAAGATACTGACAAGGAGGTCAAAGATATAGGGAAACGTTCCAAAACTAAAGAATCTTTCAGACAAGCAAAGATCGCATCTTATGTAAGAGCCCTAGCTTACTTGGGAGATAGAAAAAACAAATCCAAACTATAATTTGAAACTTCTGGATTTTGGTGTATATATATCACAGGATCTATAAATGTCTCTTGCTATGGTTTACGCTACACATTGTATGTAGCTAAGAGGAGTACTTGCCAATGAAGTAATATAAGGGGAAAAAGCGAGTGATATTATTAGTAGAGCAATGAACTCTGATTGTTTACCTTTTGCTGTTTCCGTATGGCCACTGCTGTTGTCTGGCATGTAAACTTGGAAGGGCGTCAAGCTATACCTGAAGTACAACTATATGTATTAGTCGATGCAAAAACTGAGATATTAATATATTCCTTTTTTTAAAAAAACTGTACCTCAAGTAGAAAGCATACGATGCGAAGGACAGCCCATCCCACGTTTGCGAATCAATATAGCCAAAATAACCGCCCACAACCCGAATGTAGTAGGAACACAAATCCTTTGGCCAGTCCCTGTAGCACTGCGCCAGACCGTAGAGGTTGTGCATGCTGTTGAACATGCGGTTGCCCGATGCAATCATCAAGGGCGAGCTAACAACTTCGCTGCTCAGATTCTCGAACAGATCCTTCCGCGTCTGATTAAGGGCAGCGGCATCACGAACGACCTGGATGGCATGCTCTTGCTTATAGACTCCAAAGTAGTAGAATTGGGTGTCAACGACATCGGCGTGAACGGGCGCGTCCCAGTACCGGAGCACGCAGCCGCGGTACGTGACACTTGTGTTGAAGCTCGATGGACAGGCCTTGGGCGCCTCGGCGGTGGCCGCTTGGAGATAGCTCTCGCAGTGGTCTGGCCACGGCAGGTCGGCTTGGCACATGGCCATCCCGAACACCGCGTTCGTGGATCCCACAGAGCCGTTGAAGGATCCTCCGTTCTTGATGACATTTGAAGGGAGCGTGGCGAGAAACTGGCGGAGGTTCATCTGGAAGACGATGCCTCCGTCGCTGCTGAAGTTTCCGGAGCCGCCGCAAGTCTTGTTTGGTACTACCCCATAGGTGGTGATGCTGTCGGCAGCACCACACCTCGGGAGAAGTGTTAGCGGGATGAGAAGGAAGATGAGAGAGGCTACAATGGAACCCGGCATGGCTACAGTTCTAGTTTACCAAACCGGAGGGGAAGGCAGCTGAGCTGAGAGATAGCTAGCTGTGTTGAGTAATAGCTTGCATGAAGCATTCGGTGGTACTTTGGGACGAGAAGGCAAGCATAAGTGAGCCCCTATTTAAAGAGTAGAACAGACCAGGGCATCTGTTGGGTGAAACGAAAGCTGGTGAGGATGCCTCCGGGCAGCTTAGGGCGCTCATATTAAAAGCTTTTGCAGTTGCGGCTATCTTTCAAATCCCTGTTTCGGACGTTGCGGCTGCTAAGTCCAATTGGATATCAAAGCTTATGATATCCAATGTAATGCAAGTTAAAATGTGGCATGCATTTTCTATTTTTTTCTTAGGTGGTGGTGCGGTGGTAGGGTGTGTTGTGTTTGGGTGGGGGAGCGGGGGAGAGAGGTAGGTGGTGTTGTATAGATCTACATTTTATAATTAAAAATCCATATTTTTGACATAGAAAGCATAAATTATTTCATGGTCAAGACTTCTAGGTTTCTATAATCTATAGCTTAATTCAACAACTATCAGTTAAATTAAACTAGATTTGTATTGAAATATGCTTCACACCTCGAGGTCTTTGTCGTATTTTCACTCTCTTTCCACGATGCTTCCTTTCACATGCACGGGATCAGTCGATGCCTGAGCTAACAATGTTATTTCTACTTAACCACAGTGACCAACAAACTGCCGCCGCGCCCAGCAAGGCGATGGGCTGCAGCTTGGTAGGAGACCCCTCCAACCATGACCCAAACATATGAGAGGCGTTAAGAGGTTTAGGTATGCCAGAAGCACAATGAAAGAAGGACCAGACTGCTCTAGCAAACCGACAATAAAAAAAGAGGTGTTGTATAGTTTCTTCATGGAGGTAGAAGCAACATGCTCTATTACCTTGCCAGTTGCGCTTAGCTAAATTATCTTTCGTGAGAAGTACGCCTCTATGGAGGTACCGGAGAAATACTTTGACTTTTAGAAGTGCTCTGATCTTCCAAAGCTTTCTGTTTGTATCTTGGGGTTCGACCTGAGACAAGGCTTGGTAGTGCGATCTCACTGAGAAAATACCATTTTGTGTTAGACTCCAGTGGAACGAGTCAGGTTCTGAAGTAAGGGTGAGGTTAGCAATGCGAGGACTAATCTTATAAAGCAAGGCTAAATCCATCAATGTCCTAATCTCAAAATACAACTACTAAAATGAGAAGTGATACAAGACTTGTATGCTGCAATTACACAATATATTAAGTACTTGGTTGATTTAAACGTTGTACCCTACGACAATGTCAGCCAAATCGAATGATCTTGAAACCGCCTTGAACCACAAATCTGCTCTCTTCTTCCTGTGTGCCTCATCCAGTTTGGGGCGGAAGAATGTCGTGTTATCCATATGCAAGCCTGCAAATATCTGCTCTTTAGTCTGTGACATGCTGCCCACCAGCAACAACTCCTGTAAGGCTGTAAGGTCAAAATGGTGTTAATTGTTCCGAATAAGGTGTCACCAGTCTAGACCGCATCCATGACAGCATCCACATTTCCCATCAACCATAATAGTTTCAGAGTGCTGAAATAAGTACTTATTGCCAGCCCACATGTCTCCACAAAGTTGGTTCTACCACCTTGTAGCTCACTTTGTAATCTCCTGTATTTTTGAAGCATGATGAGATGATATGACAATATCAAATGTTAATAGAAAATGAATGAATGATAAAAACGCAGACCTGTAAACAGGGCTTGTGCGAGCATCTATGTACAAGGCATTATACACTGGACAGCCAGTGGATTTACTCCACGTAACAGTGGTTTCCCTCTAATTTGTGATCTCAATGGCCTTCAAACCCTCTGTCTGCATGCACAAATAGTAACACATATTATTGTTTTCTCACTAAAGATGAATATTTTTGTTTAGCTCTTTTATATAGTATAGATAACTGGCTTCAGTTGCTCTCAGTAAATTAATGGAAAAAATCGTGTGGAAGTGGAATACTGAATACCTTTCCTCAAATTTCACCTGGGTTTCTTCTAGCATAGTCTGAATATTTGCTGCCACACTACAGGTTAAGAAAACAATTAACAACAAACTCTGGTCATGTAATGCATTTAGCCTACTCATCATCAGGAGAGAAAAATTTGACCAATCACATTGATAAACTCACTCTTACAATTTTGTAGTGCTGCCTTTTTAAATAGGAAGTGGAAAGATAATACATATGCTCCTTGACTGTTCTCCCAAGAGTCCACATCTGCAGCAACAAGGAATTGTTTCAATAAAATTGACGTCTTCCAAAGGAATGTCTGCGTGAGGCAAAAAAAACATCCTGATTCACTGGTGGGAGCCTCCCCTGAATAAAAAAATGTTTTACTATTTTTTCGGATTTTTTCTAGCGAATCCGGAAAATGATTTGTAGGGGCCTCAATCACCAGCTGCCCCTACCAATCGATTAGCAGGGACGGCTGGAAAATACAAACCCAATCGATTAGCAGAGACGGCTGAAAAAACTATCCCTACAAACCTTTGATTTTTAACAACAGTTGCTTAGGGACGGCTGGCAAAACCGCCCCTACAAATGGTTGCCAGCCGCCCCTAAAAAGCCTGGCTGTAGTAGTGTAAGAAGCCCGCACTGTTTCAGCTGACTTGACCAAATTTTCTTCTCAAACACAGAAAAACCACCAATCTATTTGGGACAGGCAACACTGGCTTGAATTGTAAGTTCTTCTACCCAGCATGTGGCTAGACAATTAACATCACAACAGTGAATGCATACCTACTGACGGCAACAACATGCTTGTGGCTAGACAAGTATGCATACTTTTTATTAGTAGGATAAGGTTCTCCAATAAAGAATGCACTTTGGTTCATAGATCTGGGTTCTCCAATGAAAAGCTCACACTTTGCCTCAAAATATACAGAGAAATTTATAAATTAAACCCCTGTTATAAGCAATGTGAAATAAGCTTTTGTAGTTGTTGCAATTTTTCAATTCAGTATTTGTCGAACGTTGTGTCTGCTAAGCCCAATATTGGATATCATAAGCTTGTGTATGATATCCAATGTACTGCTAAGTCCAATTGTGGCATACATTTTCTATTTTTTTCTTGGTGGTGGTGCGGTGGTAGGGTGTGTTTGTGTTTGGGTGGGGGGAGCGGGGGAGAAGGGTGGTGTTGTATAGATCTACATTGTCTAATTAAATGTTCATACTTTCTGACATAGAAAGGACAAATTATTTAATAGTGAAGACTTCTAGGTTTCTATAATCTATATAGATTAATTCAACAAGTACCAGTTAAACTAATAAACTGGATTTGTATTGAAAGACGCTTGACACCTCGAGGTCTTTGTCGTATTTCCATTCCTTTCATCGATGCTTCCTTGCACATACACGGGATAAGTACGATGCCTAAGCTAATGGCGTGATTCGATTCAAGTCTCATTGGTCACCTACAGGCTACAGCTGTGTGGTCCTAAGCAGCTGGACTGTCCAAGCTGGGCTGTGCATTCTGCTTTGGTGATTCATGATGTATGTTTTGTTTATCATTGCCATAGCTGTACCACTGATCTTTCACTACTATTTTTTTTGTGTGACTGGCATTTTAGATAAACAGTGGCGGGCAAAGGCGAACGCCACGAATGTAAGGTCACGTCTAATCCTTGATTAACCAGGGGTGGGCCCTTTTTGCCCTCCATGGTAAATAAATAAAAAAATAAAAAACCCTAACATAAGCCCAGCGTGTCCTGGATCTGGGCCTGCTGGGCCTATGAGCACCGCCAGTGCCCTCGATACGCCAGATCCTCCGGGATCCTCCGCGCCCGCCGCTGGGATGCTCCGCGTCCGCCGCCGGATTCGCCCTTGATCTGCGCTCCCCACCGCATCCTCCACGCCAATTGCCGCCGGGATCCACTCGAGGAGGCGTCGATCTGCCTGATTCGCCAGCGTGCCGAGACCAGAGGGGCACGTGTGGACCGAAGGGGTCGGGCGGCCACCCGTCGCCGACGTGCCGACACCGGAGGCGAGCATCGGGAGCCCCTGCACCTGGGGCCTCCAAGGACGCACCACTGTTGTCGGGAGCGCCCTTGTGCACTCGGTGTTGCCAAGGACACATCGCCGTCATCGGGAGGCCACCACTGCACCTGGGCCCCGCCAAGGACGCGTTGTTGCCATCGGGAGCGCCCCCCGTGCTCGGTGCCGGCAAGGACGTGTTGCCTCTGTCGGAAGGCTGCCCCTGCTCCTGGGCCTGCTAAGGACGCATCGCCGGTGTTGGGAGCGCCCCCGCGCGCTCAGTGCCATCTCTGGAGGGAGGGAGGAAAAGGGAGGGAGGAGAAGGGAGAGGGGCGCCATGCCGGAGGGAGAGGGAGGCTGGGGAGGGGAACGGTGACATTGCTGGGGAGAGGGAGGCTAGGGAGGGGAGCACGATGGCGTTGATGGGGATAGGGAGGGAGAGGATCAGGGCGGCTGAGGAGGATGAGAAGTGAATGAAAGAAACCCTAACTTCAAATATTTATACAAAGACAGCTATATCGGGCTCGCTTGGGCCTATTGGGCCTTGGCCATTTTGGAGGCGGGCCTTTTAGCATGCCCGCCATGGAAAATTAATTTACCGTGGCAGACACGTTAGGATGCCCGCTGTGATGCCCTCGGCATCTGAGGGCACCTAAGCATCATTAGTGGCACTAATACTATCATTAGAGGCCCCTAATTAGGAACCCATTTCAAATCAAGGTTAAATCTGCTAGAAACACACTTCAGCTCAAACTTGATTGAGCTATAGTTCAAAATCTGTTATGAATTGGTGGACAACACAATTAGCAAAATGGTGGTGTTTGAAGTGGTCTACAACTTTATCAATAGGGCCAAACTCTAATTCCACCCAGAAATTTCTTGAAATTGGATTTCAAAATTCAGCCCTAAAGTTGGTCAAACCATAAGTAGAACTTGAATTCAAATTTAAACCATCTTAGGAGTTGAATATGGAGAAGGTGCAATTGAAGAAGTTGTAGATCTCGAAATTCTCTACAAAAGTGTCAATTAAAATATTTTCAAATTCGGCCTGGTTTGGTCCCAAATTCAAATTCAAACTAGGACACCAAATCTGGTCAAACAGTTAATCTGTCCCATGCGAAGCTTCTCCGAACGATTACCAGAAGAAAACATGCATTTTGTTGCATCAAGCGAATAATAGATGCCATTTTCATGATGGGTAACCCATCCATTGTCGCCCACAAGAAGTTCCAGTGTACTATCTCTTGTACCATTTGGCATGATTTTACCCTGCCAGAAAAAGAGAAACTGAGGGCATGTTTGGATATTGGGAAAGGAGGGGTATGGGAAAAGGAAATGAGTGAAATCTAGACCCTTCTTTCCCCACTCATTAAATCTCAACCCTTCATCTCTTCCCACCCCTATTTCACATTCCCTTTCCCACCCCCATTTCCCATTACCCAAACAAGCCCTGAGTGAATCATCTTGAAAAGGGCATCCCCAGAGGGGGAAATGTTGGAAGGTAATCACATGCATGCAGCAAATAACAGAGTATCAGAACAGCACATGTAATTAGAGCTTGGGAGACATCATATGCACATGTGAGGTACTGCATTTAAGAGTAACGATTGTGCAACTAACATCATCACTCTCTGACAGAGAAAGTGTTTGCCTTCATAAATGGTATGGTAATTATTCTTTTATACAATCGAACAACATAAAATAGAGAGGTTAACCAGTACTCACTTGCCGTGCAAGACGATGTGCACCAAGTGACTTGGCAATTAGTGGCCAAAGTTCCTTACTAATTGATTACCACAATTGATCCTTAAAACATGTCTTTGGAAGTATGATTACCACAATTGATTACCACGGGGGACGTGGCGTATGGCCCCCCATGCCGCGAGGCGCGGTGGGCCGAAGTTGGGGCTGCCGGCGTATGGCATCGGGCACAGCACGTGGTGGGCGACCTAAGTTGTCATCGGTGCCGTGACCCGATGCGCAGCCGGCGCGAGGGCCCTGTTCGACCCATGGACCGCAGCGCTTGCCGCTTGGACCGCGACCCCAGGTCAGACGGGACTACCCGCTGAGTTTAAGCATATAAATAAGCGGAGGAGAAGAAACTTACAAGGATTCCCCTAGTAACGGCGAGCGAACCGGGAACAGCCCAGCTTGAGAATCGGGCAGCCTCACTGTCCGAATTGTAGTCTGGAGAGGCGTTCTCAGCGACAGACCGGGCCCAAGTTCCCTGGAAAGGGACGCCTGGGAGGGTGAGAGCCCCGTCCGGCCCGGACCCTGTCGCACCACGATGCACCATCAACGAGTCGGGTTGTTTGGGAATGCAGCCCAAATCGGGCGGTAAACTCCGTCCAAGGCTAAATACAGGCGAGAGACCGATAGCGAACAAGTACCGTGAGGGAAAGATGAAAAGGACTT
>Ga0182169_1000002_pt1 | contig 18980 bp, 14 predicted proteins | sample G5R1MG_26_FD_123219 | JGI IMG/M metagenome (GOLD analysis project Ga0182169, IMG submission 123219) | Switchgrass phyllosphere microbial communities from Michigan, USA - G5R4_NF_01AUG2016_LD1 MG | ecosystem: Host-associated > Plants > Phyllosphere > Phylloplane/Leaf | place: USA: Michigan... | reverse complement strand
TCGAGCGGCCCCGGGAGATCGAGCGAATCGCATTCAGGTCGAGCGGCCCTGGGTGGTCGAGCGACTCGCATTCAGGTCGAGCGGTTCGCTCGACCTCCCGACCTCCGCTCGACCTCGGAGCGGTTCGCTCGATCTCCCGACCTCCGCTCGACCTCCGAGTGGTTCGCTCGACCTCCCGGCCGCCGCTCGACCTCTGAGCGGTTCGTCCGACCTCCGAGCGACTCGCACGTCCTCGGCTCCGCCGAGTTGTCCGACCTCTTGGCCGAGTCGTCCGACCTCCTGGCCGAGTCGTCCGACCACCGGGCAAGTCGTGCGCCGAGGTCGCTCGCCCGACCTCCGTGCAGGCCGCTCGTCCGACCTCCTGGCAGGTCGTCCTTCCGACCTCCTGGCAGGTCGCCCGGTGATTCGCACGACCTCCTGTCCACCGAGCCGCCCGACCTCCTGACAGGTCGTCCGCCGAGCTCCGCCTCAGCCCGACCTTCCCGACCTACGGTCGTTCGAGCAGGTGAGTCCGCCCGACCTTCCGACTTGGCCGCTGCTCCGCGTACCTTGAGGTCGAGCGTTATAAGGTTCGGGCTGCTAACACCTATAAGGTCATGCTAATTATGGAACTAGCCACCGTTGATGAATGAATCAATTCTCTGGTGAAATTGCTAAAATTCAATGCTGTGGAAGAGAAGTCTTGACAGGGCGCCCGAAGTGCGCCTGATGATCTAGTTTAGATCATGTCGAGTCCAGCAAGAGTGTGGATCCGAGGACAAGCGAAGCGGTGATCCTTACCTACCTCTCACAATGCCCATCAGGAAGCTAAGGTGGGACCCACAAAAATAAGTGATTTTTTTCATTGCCTTTTGTCTCTCCGTTCCAGAAAGCATGCAATTCTCGCTTCCCGAGAAGTCAACGTTTTCAAACTGCCAGCAATTATATATTAAAATATATAAATATTTAATACTAAGAAATTAGTATCATTAGAAAGAACTTTAAGTCTAGTTTTTTAATAAATTTATTTGGAGATATAAATGTTGCACGTATTTTCTATAAACCTAGTCAAAGTTGAAAAAATTTGACTGGCACGTTACATTCTTCGTGGAACGGAGGGAGTACCTCTTCTTCCTTTTACTCTCGTGATATACCATGTGCTTACTAGCCTCTTCTTACCCTCTTATGGACGCCCTTATAATAATAAGCATTATTAGATTAATTATAATAATAAGTATTATGAAATGTATATTTATTTTGAGACAGAAGAAATAAAAAAACATAGTTTGACTTTCACTTTTTGATAGAACTAGAACGTGGTTGAAAAGGAATATCTCCGGTTCTCTATTGCAGAATTCTTATGGGTTGGTTGTGGTGTACAGAAGTAATAATCCATGTGCAAGCATTGTTTTTATCAAATTAACAACATCCATATCCATTATTTATCGTTTTTAACATGTGCTTTCCTCCTACAGCTTGCGGTGTTTTTTTTTTGACATGAAAAAAAAAACAGGCCCTTGATCCCTCCTTTCACACACTTGTATTTGAGTGTGATGTCATGTAGTTTCTTTTGAAGCCAGCATTCGGTATAAAAGTCCGCATCAAGAGCCATCTAAAAAGTCCACATCAACATGACACAAATTTTGGAGCTGTTTGGCTGATGGTTTTTTTTGGCTAGTAAGTCGACTGTCAGAGAAAACACTGTACAATGGTTGATTAGTCGGGCTTATTAGTCTGCATCAGAATCCATCTAAAAAGTCCACAATTGACAACCATGGCATGTTCAATATGACATGTGCAAAGAAACTAGTCATCGATAATATTATTGAACCAAATATTTCAGAACAGTACTTCACGCTACAGCTTGAGATAAAAGCAAATAGAGATACAGATGACTCTCAACACTTAATTAACTACCATCTTACATTTCTACAATAACACTGACGAAGACATGAAAATTAACTACTTATTGATTTTTTTCCCCTTTGTGATGACGCCTTTGCCCCTTTAAGTTGGCAAATTAACTTGGAGGCACATTTTTACAAACTAGGCAGTGGCACAGGCCCTTGATCCCTCCTTTCACACACTTGTATTGCTTGAGTGTGACGTCACGTAGTTTCTTTTGAAGCCAGCATTCGGACTCGCACATCCAGCTTTTACAAAACGGAATGTCCATAGTTACAGTGCCACAGATCTCTGCAAATAAACAAACATGTACATGTCCACACGTTATTTGATATCTTGATGATCATGTAAAACAAAAAAGATCAGGAGATCATTTTACTCGAATAGAAAAAGTGAAAACAAGAAACGGGACTGCACTACTTGTAATATCATCACCGAACACAACAGTAAAGAGATTAAAGATGACGAACCAGTAGCAGAGGTATAATCTGCGTGTAGCATGATTGCTACTAAAAGAAGCCAGCAGCAAACAGAAGTCTGTTTCAGATTCATCTTTTAGGCTTGTTTGGTAATTAATTGGTATGGAAAAAAATGGTAGGACGTACTCTGGTCCAAGGGTTACACTTACAAGAATGTGTCTCGATCTTTAGCAGCAGCCAGAGCCAGTATATATATAGAGCTAGGCTGATATATCTGAGTCATACATGAGCGGTCACTGGATCTGATATTTTCTTTCGTGGATCCTATATCACGGGAAACTGAAATCTAGTCTAGAACTAGAAGATGCTTTAACTTGACGGGGTTAGTTCTTCATGCAGCATGGAAACACGCATGCAGGATCATGAGTTGCCGGAAACAGTCGTCAGGAAGTTCGGTTTGAGGCTATTCTGAAGTTTCGCTCTGGAGAATCGGTGAGTCCAGATCGAGCAGATAAGAGAGAAGCAGGGATACAAGTTCAATGTTCCGGACTGAAGCCTTGTTTCTTGAAATTTACAAAATTATAAAATTATGATAAAAAACATTCTTCGATTCAGAACGTTTTGCATTTGCCTAGTACAATGCCTTGGCATCATGACAGGGGAAACTCAGAGGAACCGACTTCTGAGAGTAATGTAGGATCACAGAACATACATTTTATTCTAGTTAATATTATTTTAGGATGAAGAGAGCATTTTATAAGTTACTTATTTTAGGATGGTGAATTTCCTTAACTATATATATTTTAGGACGGAGAGAGTATTTTTTAAGTCCAACTAGTCTAGGAAGGGGTTTCAGTCTGCATCCCTAGCAAAGGCAACACAGACCTGATCTGGTCACAAGAAACTATATACCCTCAGCTATTGTCCTTCACAAGAAAACCTTAATGCTCCATCAGGCATTTCATAAATCAGGAGGTGGAAAGAATTTTCACCCTACCACTGTCCGTCCAAGCTGCTAATCAACTTGAAGAAATTAATGACATCGAGAGATGGGATTGGGATGAAAATGTGAAGGACAGGTGGACATATACCTGGGGGAACTCAAATTTCAGCAGCAAGAGGGCCTACAAACTTTTATTGGGTAACATTGAAGCTTTTAATCAAGGACAGACTAAACACAAGAAGCCTACACAGAAGGAAAAATATGAGACTCGATGATTATAAGTGTGCCTTATGTAATACTCCCTCCATCCCATAAAATAAGGCGTGCATGTAATTAGAAAAGTCAAAAATTAAAATCTTTGACTAATAATTTAATAAAAAGTATAATACTTTAGTGTATGCATGTTATATATTTGAATTCGTATTCAAAAGTACTTTAAGATAATAAAACTTTGGTATCTATTGATGTCATAGTTTGAAAGAAATAAATAGTCAAACTTTTGCTTTAAAGACCATGCTAAATACATGCACGCCTTATTTTGTGGGATGGAAGGAGTAGTGGATATGCAGAAACTTGCCTTCATTTTTTTTTTGTTTGAATGCCCATTCAGTCAATACTGTTGGCTCACTATCCCTATTTCAGTGGAATCTAAACCTTCCACCGCTGGACATGATCATGAACCAACTTTGGGAAGTTATTTGCAGGGAAATCTTCATTACAGCTTGATGGACAATTTGGACCTCCAGGAATGCAGTTATCTTTGATAATGCCCAGGTGAATATCAATATGTAGAGAAGGCATTTCAAGGAAGAGCTTGAAGTTTGCACTAAAGGCCAAGCCACGCAGAATTTCCTTAGTATTTGGAGAGATAGCTGTAATGTATAAGCTCTTTTGTTTTCTCTTTGGGCTTGAAGCCTTGTAGCTCGATTTGTAAATACCATTCATTCATTTAATGGAAAACCAAAAAAAAAGGTGGAAGCTCCCCTGATAACCCTTTCAAAAAAAAAGTTTAGTAAGGGTGTATGCCCAATATCTAGCCCATCTAAAGTGGCATCCATATGCTACTTCAAAAGTATGCCCAATAAAATAATCTGGCGCAAAAATATAAAAAAGCTAGAATCGAAAGAAGAATCTCACAATATGCAGAATCTTTAGGCTAGCTGCACATCATTCGGTAAATATCTTTGTCCTAGTGAAAAATATTAATACATAACATTTGTGCTAATACTTGACTAACACCCTCAATAAAGGTAAGAGAATTCTCACAGCACAACATAGGCGCTGCTGCTCAGTATCAAGCTATGGCGCCATTGCCAGCTCCATCTCAGCTCTGAACTTTTTTTAAAAAAAAAAAACACCAGAACCAGGCTCAGCAGTGAACCTATGCCGTTGCAGAACTCAAAAACAGTGATAACCAACAAAAGGAAAAAAAAGAAAGAAAGAAAAACAGAATGTGGGACATGTAATACTTGACAAGTAGCTGAAAGTCTGAAACTCTGAAAACAGAATGAAACCCAGTAAGCTCCTATGTATCTGATGGAACCTGGAAACCCTGTGAAACCAAACCAGAAATCCCCACATATATAAATGAACACCTGAAGGATATTGGCAAATCTCATTACAATGACTCAGGCACCAACCGTTTCCAATGGTCAGATTAACATTTACTAACATTTATGAGCATCATATTCTGCCTCATCTCTCTCAGCTGTTACACTAACTAAGCTCAAACAAGCAAAATGTCTTTTTCAAAATGTTCATGTCTACTTTTTTCTGCAGAGGTGAGTTCAGAAAACCACAGCATATGTAGAGAGGACGAGGAATACTTCTTTTGATGGAATGGAAAATTTCAGTGCTGCATCATACATCTCAATGAAAACACAATTACACAAAGATTTCAAAAACTGCCAGCAGCAAAGGTTCTAACCAGACATTTCCTATCATTGGTTCTTTTCTCAAACAATCCTACAATTGGTTCTGACAGGAAGATTGATTGTCAATCTGATATAAAATCATGGGAAAAATCATCATTAGCATCGCATCCGTTAGTTTCATTACCCTCCCACGTACAGTGCAGTCCATCTTGAGGCTTCAGCCAGTCCAATTTCATAATGTTATCCTAGCCCTCCAATGGAAAAGAATGCAGGATAGCCAACCTAACCAAATGTCACAGTGGCATAATCCTTCCTTTGGGCATTTTTCTGTCAACTCGGCCAATCCTGTGGGGTGGCCAGATTGTGTGTGTGACCCTGCCCCACAGCAGACCCATAGGAACCTGCAGGTATAAAGTGTTTTGGATGTTTAGTAACAAGATCACAGATGCCTAGAAACTCAATCTGCTACACTGTGCAAACAAGTATTTCATAATGACTGCTGCTGGAGCCTGGGAACCATTTGTTATGAACATAGTTGGAACAGAAAAAAGCTCAATGAGGCACTGGCCTACTCTTTTGTACTTGCCCTCCTTTACTATTAGAATTAGAATAAAAGGCTTGTAAGATATCATATCATAATAAATCATGAGGAAAATATCATCAGAGAAAATGAACAGGAGTGGAGATATTGAAGGCTTCAAGATAGTTTTTATCCACTAAACAAACTAAGATGAAATTGGTATTTTGAACTTCTTAATTAATTTAAAGCTGAATCAGTTGTAGTTCATCAGTAACGACACACGCGTGATGGTAGACATGCCATTAAAGCACCAAAATTGGCTCAAATACCACCATGAGTCATGAGTTCCCCAAACCTTACATAAATCTTACACAACACAATAAAAATAGGGGGATACAAATATAAATTGTGATAGTGGCTCAGATTTGCAAGGCATACAATGAAGTCCCTCCAGTGAACAAGATGCCAGCTCAAGGTGAAGGTGCATTCATCAAGATTAAAAAGATCACTAGGAATAAAGGACTTAAAATACCACTTAGGTAACCAAGTAAGCAACTGGGTTTTATCCTGTAACACAACTACAAAGTAAGGAGTTCCTTTTTGCAATTCACGAGCAATTTATCCTAGGCTAATATAACGCACTTGTGTCCAGTAACGAGACGAATACTTACAGGGCCATAGGATCTCGAGTCAAAGCTGAGGGTGGCATTGTCCCCTTCAACCCAGCAGTGGCCCTGCGGGATCTGCCGGATCTCCTGCTTCTCCGGGATCTGGATCCAATCCCCAGGCAGCGCAATCAGCCTCTTCACCACCAGCTCACGATGGTCCCTCGGTGACCTGCGCCGAGCGACAGCGGAGACATCAACAACCAACCAATCCAAGAAACGCCCAACGGACACGGAGGCGGGCGGCGGCGGCGGCTTTACTTGCCTTAAGACGACGACATCGCCGCGGGAGAAGTCGTAGCGGTAGAGGCAACGCTTCTCCACCAGAGCGCGCGCGGCCTGCTGCGAGTCGAAAGCGGGGTGCATGGAGGCGCCGTCCATGGTGACGATGGAGGCCCACCAGTCGGCGACGGTGATGCCGACCACGCCGCCAGCTAAGCAGCCCTTCACGAGCGGCCAAACGGCGCCCAAGGCTCTCGCCATGCGCGAAAAGAAAAGAAAAGAAAAAAATACCCGCGGATGACAGCGCCTCCGCCGCCGATGCTCGCCGTCCGGTCAGGAACAGGGAGGATGCGGATGCAAGCGTCACGTATACCAAGTTTTTTTTTTATGACTGCAAAGAGTCGGCCAATGTAACTTTCCCCAATTTGTATCTTGTGGTTGAATAATAATTGAACCATGCTCGATGTATTGCTTTTCGATAAATAAAAAAAAAATTGCTCGATATATGCCGTTTCAAGTTATAAGTCGTTTTGACTTTTTTTTTCATCTATTTAGTTATTATAGATACTCCCTCTGTTTCAAATTGTAGTTCGTTTGACTTTTTTAACCTCAACTTTGACCATTTGTCTTATTCAAAAAATTTATGCAAATATAATCAAATTTAAGTTATTTGTAAGGCACTTTTATTAATAAAGCATGCCACAACAAAAAAAAAGGTGATGTTTTGAACAAATTTTTTAATTAAGACGAGTGGTTAAACTTGAGGTTGAAAAAGCCAAACGAACTATAACTTAGAACGGATTTAGTACAGAATAATATGTTTAGATATATAACTAAATAAATGAAAAAAAATCAAAATGACTTATAATTTAAAACGTAGGGAGCACTCGTTTCAGCTGAGCATTACATGAATATTATATCGAACTGTCTCAGTGTATTATTGTTTTATAATATAATATAAAAGAAAAGTACTCCATAAATTGTGGTCTTTTTATTTTGATTGACTAATGATAATTGAAAATCTACCGTACTTACACTTCCTCCGTCCAAATTATATGGAAACATAGTTTACTATGGATTTAGAAATACACTTTATCAAACAAATTAACATCTCTTGTAGTTTGGAATGGAGGGATATACAAATACGGATTCACAAACTATATCTCACTAAAATACACTATAAACATCTCACTTGTTTATTAGTTTGGGCTTTGGTTTGACCGGATGGCCAAGATGTAGCACCCTCTAGGTCGGTTTCCATCCGAGTCTCGGCTAGAGAAAAACAAAATACCCTCGCATGTCCCACATTTTAAACAGTAGGGCTGAAGACTGGACCGACTACTCATGAAGCAACGGTGTTACTGAGTGTATCAGTATAGGATGTGAGGGTTTTCTCAACCTGCGAGGTCTTTCCATCCTTACGCCCAATGCTTGGGCCCATATACATCTCGATGGTGTTGTTTTGTTACCGTTGTACCTATGAGTTTCAGAACGAAAGAAACACAAGAATCTTCAACCATGAGAAAACTTTATAAAGAAACCAATTCAACTAGATCAAAGATCAGGTCGATTTGTGGATCTTAGCAGGTGTAAAGCAGCTAGCGGCCCTTCTTGTAAGGTCTTAAGTGTCAATTTATTTTTTGAGTCCTTTTCATTTCCAACTTGCTCCTTTCTAGGAGTTTCTTCTTTTACTTTAAGAGGCCTTGTACAGATCTTTGTCCATAAACCATGTTGCCTAAAATAAAAGTATTATAAAAGTAAAGGGAGTAAACTAAGCATTGCACTATTGTTGGTGGAGGCATCGAGGTCCAATCCCGAGTTTGCGGATCTTTCAAAAAAAAAAATCCCGAGTTTGCCTAGGATGGGTCGGGCCAATGTCTTCGTGCAAACTTAGTTCTATCTAGGGTGTTCCTAGAGACCTCTAGGGCACATCAGGAAGATACATTGATATGTTTGAGAGTATCCGTCGTCTATGGCTATATCCTACTGTCTTTAGGCATCATAAGGTAAAAAAATCTCTAGAACTCGACCAAGAACTTACCAAGCTTGATCAAGATCTTGAGTTGGGGCTCTAGGTTGTTCAGGTCTTCTTACTTCTCACCTGCTTCTTCCTTCTCCTTTATATAGCAAGGGGAATGAACTTGCATTGGGGATGGTGATGCAGTTCACTGGCCTGCTCCTTGGCCTTTTCCTTTTTCTCCCTTCTTGCTTCTCGGGGAGGGAGGGAGGAGAGAGCTTAAATAAGTGGCATGCTCGGCTGCTCTAAAAAGCGGTTGTTGTAGACCTTATCACAAAAACACAGCTAAACATGCTAATGGTAAGGGCCACGACAAAGAGGACTTGACAACTTAAGTGTTATGTGCACTATGTATCACTGTGTTCCGGCAGACCGTTTAGTTTGGTTTCTGCAGCTGATAAGCTGACGGATGTGTTTTGTAATGGGAGAAAAACATTGTACCATGTATGATTGTCATGGCACAACTGACCAACCCACCATTGTATATAGAGCACAAAAGTTTAGTTTCAGTCGTACTTAACATTTAGGTATGCAAATAAATTTTTTTCATGATGTAATGCATACCATGATATGGTTAGCAAGGAATGCACTCATGCTGTGCCGTTATAACCTCATAATTGGATACAAATCTCCAGATTGCTTTTTTTTAGTTTGAATATTCATCCATTACCGTCTCATGCTGGACTACACAAACTATGAAATCCAATCAGCACGAATAATAGTATTGGCTACCAAGCACCTTAAGGGCAAATAACCGTATGATACCACTGAATTCTTGGAAGTTTATGTACATCAGAAACTAAAGAAGTGATACAATGATGTTTATTCACTAGGTGCATAAATAAGATGGTTGTGAGCCACTTGCTGAAGGTGGTCTGTCATAAGCCATACAAGGGTTGTGAACTCACCACCATTGTTGAGCTTCTTGGCATGGGACTCCCTGCTGCATCGGTTGGCCGTGTAGATGAGAAAATCGGCCCAGACCTCATAGATCAGCTGCAGCTTGTTAATGTCGATCAGTTCTTTGGCCAGTTCGATTGCCAGCGACAGACGAAAATTCTGAACATGAGGTCCGGTCAGCTTCCTCTGGTATAGGGCTCTAGCAAGATTGAGGTCAGAACCAGATACGGTATCATTATTGCTGATGATGTCCATCCACTGAGTGGCCAAGCTCCTCTTGGTCCATTGGTACAGCTTGTTCTGAGGAAGGCCCGGTAGCATGTCAGGTCGCTTGACGAGGAGGAACATCATGTAGTTGGATAGTGTCTGCACTTCCTTCACAATACGGTGTTGTTTATCCTCGTCATTGATCTTGGTCTGCCTTTTGGCGAGGAAAATGTCAGTGGCAATGTGCCAGATAATGATCCCCTCGTGGAGCTCAGCACCAACGAACTTGTTATCAATAGTAATACCATTATGCTCTTTCCAGCGCCCCAACGCCTCCGTGCCCCATTTCTCCCTTACCATTCCAAGAGTGTTGATGTACCCACTTTTGATCATGTATTCTACATAAGTGACCACCAAATCTTTCAGGCCATCTGGAACACCAACAGCCGGCATGCTGTAGCCCAGGATCCCTGCCAACCAGCCACGCTTTGCAGTGCACATCTGCAACATGTTATACTGCCCCATGGTGCCTGACCACCTCCTTGATAGCCTGAAGAAGCCAGCAATTCGAGTACTGTGGGCAAGCCGGCCAACAGAAAGGACCATACGACGAAGACGGTGCCACCTATTCAAACACAAAGCAGAATGCCGAAGACCACTCCACCGTGTTGCACAAAGAAAGGAGGATGTCCAGGTAGACCAGAATGCACTCAGCAGCGATGTCATCTCCATGAGGAAGGCACTGCCTAACAAGACATAGGTGATAGCAACATCCGCAATTCTGTTTCCCTCACTGCCGTAGAACTGGAACAGCAGGAGGAAAGCAACCACAGTGAATGGCGAGATGACACGGATGCAGTAGCCAGGCATAGTGTGAAGCACCGGCGCTTTGGTGTACAGGATGTCATACATCAGCGACAGCTCCATCTCTACCAGTGTCCACATATACCCCATCTCATTCTTGTTAAGGTTTCTAAGTATGCCAACTATGTAGCTCCCTGGGTTGATCAGGACCAAAATAAACCATGTGCCCTGCAGAGACAAAAGACACAAGACGGCAAGAGACAAGACAGAACAGAAGGTGACGAGGGTTGGATTCAGGTTTCATTACACAAAAATTGCACCAACTAATTGAGCATCAAACCATATGGGTCTGGTCTGGTCTTCTGTGCTCTTATGGGTCAGCCAGGTCAGCCTGGTGCACCAAAACCATATATAAACACGAAGAAATTAAGTATTAGCATTTTTTTTATTGTTTGGCTATCAGTGCAAATGTTCCATTATGCTAACCATATGCTATTCATCCACCAATAAAGTGATCTGTACATTGTGACAGCAGGAGGTGCATGGCACAAGTACAAATTTGCTGCAGGCAAAGACATGTCGACGAAGCTTATCATCTTCAATAGTATATAACTAAAAGCCAAAATTGCCTATATATAACTATGGGAGGCGATTAGCTTATGTAACACTCGGCTGTCCCCACCAGCTATTTCCACTAGCTACATACCTTTGCACCATCAACCATCACATCATCAATGTACATGGATGGTCCAAATCACTTGAGGATCATCACCATCCTTAACTTTTTTTCCTCTCTTCCACACCTGCTGTAGAGGAGAATCCTCTATTGATCTGGTCACACTCGTGGCTTGGGAGAAAGAAAGCAGGGAACACCCAGTCTGGCTTCAGCTCTGGGATACCACAGTGGAATTCATGGAGGTAGGCAAGAGGTGGTGAGCACACACTGGTACCAAATCTGGGCATAGGCGATGTACTCGGTTGAGCAGCTCCTCTGTCCTAGATCCAGTAACATGACATTTTTCTAAATTGTTTCTTTTGTAGTAGGTTACATGTATTTTTTTCTAATCTATAGGCCTATGTTAATAATTCTCGAATTAGACATGGTGTCATTGTATCTATAGGCTTCTGTTCTTACTTTTTTTGCAAAATGGATACCTGTTTCACAATTTTCAATTATTTTTTTCCAGAAGGACACAAGATATGTGCAATTTGTGGATGGCCTCTCCTGATGCAGTTTCATCCTAGAGCAAATTTGGGCCATGGGGTACCTTCATAACCCTGTAAAATTTGAAATTCAAAATCTTGTCAATTTCAAGATCAGTGGGCCTGGTAAATGGTTTCGGACCAAGCATGCCTGATTCTGATTGTTGCATACAAAATGTACCTATAATCCTTAGGGATTCATTCCAAGACTAATGCGGCGTGTTTGAGCCCCAAAGCAAACCATGGATAAGGTTGGTAAAGAACAACAATAGAATACGAGTTGTGATAAAAAAATGTTAGGAAAACTACCTTTTCAGGTTGGTTGAAAATCCAATATCACTATAGCGGGGGTTCCAGTATTTACATATGGTTATTGGGAAGTAGCCTGTGGTGGCAGATGTGCTGATGAAGTAACAATCAGCCTATTCTTCGATCTCCTGGAATAAAATGTTAGACATAATTTGTTGCTCCCATTCCTGTACAGGGGCAGGTAAGGGTCAGCTCGTGCTGCGCATGCCCTCTGCTGTAGCAGCATGGCAATAGGCCTCATAGCACCATAGTTGGTAGCTGCAAATAGTGGCTGAGGTCAGCCACGTACTAGGAGTAGTTGAGGCTGTACCCAGCCATGCCTTGTGCCATACCGTGTGGTTGGCAGCAAGACCTGTATATATATGTGTATGCAATGGCAACAAATAAAGCAGTTCAGTTTGCCACACTTCCTGGGTTCTCCTCTCAGCCAACGCAGAGAGCAGAGTGTGTGTGCGCGCGCGCGTTCTTGAGCTCGTGCTCTCCTCCGACCTTGGGTCAAGGTCGTTGGAGAGGTCGGTGAGCAGGCTGCTCACCCGAGTATCTGGTGCAGGTGCCAACATAAAAGCAAAGGTATATAATCACAGCATTTGTCTTCAAGTTCTTGTTGGGTACTAGAGTTTAATTATTTGCACCTACACAATAAGTCAATAAGGAACTAAAATACTAAGCCAGTACCAGAGAATGCCAAGAAGCAAGTCAGTGGCAACTAAAGGATTGTGCTCCTTTGGAATTTGCTACACTGATAACTGTAAAATAAACCGAGAAACATACCTCAGGCTAAGAAAGACCACTCAAAATCTATCTGTTAACGAGAAAGCAATGCCACATTAGAAAATAAGAATTACAATGTTCTGAAGATTAGCAAATATCAGCGAGAGGACTTTGGACATTTCAATAAGGATGCAATTGACAGTGAGGAGTGTTGTGAAAACCGCAAGTGCTGGCAATAAATTTGTTGCTCTATTCAGTCCTGAAACAAGATGCTGTATGTCATTAGAAAATTACATGTCAACTAAAGTATTTACGCGACCAGTTTCCAAACTTCACCAACAGCATTATTGCATTTTGTCAACAACATTCTGATACAAATGGAAAAATAAAGATATGTTTCACATGAGTGCTCACTGTTGAGGAGGCAGCTTCAGAAACATGAATAACAAAAAGATGCTTCTATTATACTTGCAATCAGGCAACCAATTTGATTGAAGTTTTAGGTAATAATGTGAATGCTACAATAAGTTGCATCCTACACCGTGTTAGTGAGGAGAGAGATTATCAGGGTGGGATATGACAAGTTCCTGACTGGACAGCACAAGATGTTCTGACTAGCTTGTGCATTGTGCTCCTCCAACTACTATTAAGCAACATTTGAGTAGCCAGCCGGTTTGAGGCCACCTTTTCACTACTGCTTGCTAGTCAACTGAGAACTGAGCTCCAGTGTAGGCAGGACAGCCATTGCTTCCCCTTCAATTGCAACAGAGCCCTCCTCTTCGTCGATGAAGCATTTGGTTGCGAATTTGACGCTGTGCAGTGCAATCAATAATTAAGTTAGGTTGAGGTCTTCAGTAATGCAAAGATGTGAGCAAGGCTTGCAGGTGCATACACGTATTGGCTTGCCGTGCCGCTGCTCATCGGCCCTGTTGTCCTGATGTTTAGCGCCTGAACTCGAGCAACCACCTCATCTCCAACGTACACCGGCGCCGCGAACTTGAGCGTCTGGTTCGCGTACACAGCTCCAGGCTGAACCAACCAAACCATGAAGCGAAGGCAGACTGTGAGACTCCACGCTCACGCGCTGTTCGGCGGAATGCCGGAAAGAAAAGAGGGAGGAGCGTACGTACGAAGCTGGCGGCAATGATGGAAGGGAAGAGGGACGCCACGAGCATGCCGTGCACGACGCGGCCTCGCTGGAACCCGCCCAGGTCACGGGCGGCGGCATCGTCGAGGTGCACCGGGTTGCGGTCGCCGCTGACCGCCGCGTACGCCGCCACGTCGTCCTCCGTGAAGCGCCGGCGCTCGCGGAGCGCGCGCCCGACGCTCAGCGCCGCCGTCGGCGGTGAAGACGCGGCCGACGTGCTGGTGGTGCGGACGAGGGGGAAGATTGCCCGGCCGCGGAGGCGCATCGTGGCGGCGTCGATTGGGAAATCGGAGATGGGCTTGCACAGATGTGTTTGTTTGTGGTTAACAGAGTCGCTGAACCGTGGACCCCGTAGCAGTGCGCACAGGTAGGCCGTGTTATTTTGTCCATGGCGCCGCAGCGAGCCGAACTCGGGGTGGCACACGTCTTGGACAGAACAGATGAAGTCGCCAAGAGGATAGTCTGAAGAATGAAGGGCCACAGCTTCGCGTCCATCGCCGGCGGCACATTCGCGTTCCATATGTCGACATCCGAAAGTGTAGATATGGCGCCGGAGAGGTCGAGCTTGGACCAGACAGCAGTGCTTACTCGGTAGTCAAAGAAGACGTGCTTCCTGTCCTCAACGCCGCCTGGGCAGCGCTCGTCCAGGACGTGTTTGGCGAACAGGTTTGCCCTTGTGCGGAGTCCATCTCGGAAGTATAGCCAGGAGAAGACCTTTACTTTGTGTGGGACACGGGAGGTCCAGATGCGGTGCCCTTGTATTGTATGTCGTGATGCTCAAAGCTCGGATCCAAAGCATTATACGCGTCCTTTGTGGTGTAGCGCTTCCCGGTTGATATCATGTGTCCACTGGTCCGGAGCGTCGTCAGGCAACACATCCTGCAAACATGGGAGAAGGGAGGCTAGCTCGGAAAACATGTTGCACCGAAACGTTAGGCGTGGTAGTGTGAGAGAAAAGAGCAGCATGGGTGAGGTAGAGAGGGCCGGTAGGCATCCAACTATCAAACCAACTTGGCGCCATGCTTCGTCCAACATATGCATACAGTCCAGCTCTATTTAGATTATAGGGGTTCCCTGCATATTTCCTGCCACGCGGCACGTCAAATAAAATGTTTGGGTACAAGTATAGAGCATGCAAGTGCCGCGGGCTTGTCCCCAATCCTGCTAAGCCCGCCCCGCAAAACAGCTTCACTGGACAACCACGACCTACTTGCTTTCCTGTTGCGGGTTGAGGCAGTCCAACCTGCTAGCCAATGCGGGCCACTCGCACAACCCGCGAAGTCCTACAATGTTCTGCATTGCGTGCGAACGTTATGCAGGAAGCGGATGTCGGACGCTGCGACACACAGGGTGTGCTGACACCCAGAGTAAGGTTCAGGGAAAGACAGGGCGAGTTAGGCTGACGAGTGTTGGTTCACGACTGGGAAATAAGGACACACGGGCACACAGAGATTTTTAGAGAGGTTCGGGCCGCGCGTGCGTAACACTCTAGTCCTCTGTTTTGTGGATGTATGCTGAATGCTGGTTCTGGATCTGAGTGTCCGCTAAGGGGAGAATCCGAAGTTCGGCCCCTTCTACCGTGCCCTCTGCTCCCCTTTTATAGCCACAAGGAGGAGCGAGGGGTACATGTCTCTGTACATTATGGCCAGAGCGTACAGGGGTCGGCCATGATGTACAGTGACCTCTTTTTACCCTACAGTTCTCCGGACATGACCGCGGCCATACCCGGTCTTCTGCCAGCCTTGACTTCCGGTGTTGAACACACGTGCGGAGTGGTCTTTGACTCCCACTGTTTACCCCGGCCACCATATCCTTAAGTTGATAAAGTACCTTCCGTGCACTGTGCTATATGGGCGGCCATACCGAACAGTGCGCGGAGTGGTTGGCAACGTGAGCACAGCGTCCGGTGTGGGCGATGTCTCACTCGGAGCAGCTGGAATAGTGGTCGGAGTGGTTGAAGCCGTGATCGATCTGCAGTTCTTGGAGTAAATGGCGACGAGCCCCGCGTACCCTGGATGCCGCGGTTGTCTTCTATTCTTGCCCAGGGGAGATCAATCCCGTGTGTGGACACGTGGATGACCCCTGGCAGCAGATGCGCCCCTGCCTTTGGAGGGGAGCCCCCTCGTCCCGAGGGGTGACGTCATCCCGGGGCAAGGGCTAGATCCCCCTGTCTCGGGGTCTTGGTCTTCTAGGGGCCGGGGTGACGTCACCCCGGCCCTGGGGTCAGGAGAGTCTTGAGAACCGCGGAGAGCTTTGACCAGGAGGTCGAGCGAGGCGGAAGACCCCGGAGGTCGAGCGACTTGGGCCGAGGCCAGACGAGGTCGACCACGGCGGGCCGAGGTCGAGTGACTCAGAATGAGGTCGAGGCTGCTGGGCCAAGTCTTTCCGGGGTATTTGGGCCTCTGCCCGAGGCCGAAGTTTTTAGGCAGCGATCCTGGGGTATCCCACTCCAGGTACGCTGACAGCGGACGCCCTTGGCATCTTATCAGGTGGTTGTGCTCAAGGCATCCTTGGCAGCTCTGTATTTCTTCAGGATCTGAAACTTTTATTCAGAGTGAAAAGACAACAAGATAACGGCTAAGGCCATGATTAGTTGCAACCCAAAATATTTTGGGTTGCATTCCGGCACTTGCATGGAGCATTAAACGTAGATAAAATAAAAAACTAATTGCATAGTTTACATGTACACGTCGAGACGAATCTTTTGAGCCTAATTAGTCCATGATTAATCCATGATTAACCATAAGTGCTACAGTAACCAACATGTGCTAATGACACAGTCAAAGGCCTCAAAAGATTCGTCTCGCGGTGAATAGGCTAGTTATGAAATTTGTTTTTTTGATTAGTGTCCGAAAATCCCTTCCGGCATCCGATCAAAGATCCGATGTGACACCCAACCCAAAATATTTCTACCAATTAAACAAGGCCTAGCCCTTTTCTAGTTCTGATAAGAACCAATCCAAACGAGACAATCTTTCGACTATTGTAATTGGAAAAGCAAACGTACATGTTCCATAGTAGTTGTAACATGTTAAAGATTTGGTCATTTTGTACTTGTTCCTACAGTGTGATTATATTTCAGTAATATACTCAGCAAACAAGGGAACTCTTTGCTGGCAATCTTTTGACTGTTGTGTTTATAGCTTGATTCCGTTGCTGGCATTAGTGTTATCTCTCGTAAAAAAAAAAAGGCGTTGCGGGTCCATCTAGGCTGACCACTAGGCCTAGTCGGTGCTTGCGGCCAACAGTATGTAGGAAGCGGACGCTCGCAAAGCTCGCAAAATATTGTTGTGGCAAGCAGCGACAGCTTGCAGACCGCCGTAGAGCGGCCCGCTTGCATCCTGATATGGAGCTGTGGTGTATCATTTAGCAAGTTTATGTATTCAGAAATGTATTTTGCGAGTTCAAGGACCCAAGTAACACCCCGTTGCAACATCAAAGATCTCTCATACATTTAACTCTTTTCATGTTGTCTCTATTCATGTCAATGACCCTCCTATTTTATACATATGTCGGGCTAACACTAGTACACAAAATCTTAACCGTGGCAGTTATTGAAAAAACCACCATGGTTAATCGAGGCCGGCCGAGCAGGCCGGCAGGGCCTAAAACCGTCACGGTTAATAGGTTAACCGCGGCGGGCATTATTATATGACCACCACGGTTAATGACGTTTTTTATAACGTGACCGCCACGGTTAACATATTAACCGTGTCGTTTATTGTACAATAACCGACACGGTTAATATGCATTAACCGTAACGTGGCATTTCCTTAACAATAACCGCCACGGTTAAGTGGGTAAAAGACCGCCACGGTTAAGTCTGGGCTATAAATGCCCCACCCGTCTTCTTCCTCCCCGCGACTCCATCTCCATTTTTTAGGGTTTTGAGTTCTAAAACCCTAAAAGTGGCTATTTTTTACGGGGGAGTTTTGTCCTTTGATTTGTCGAAGGGGGGCAGCCGAAGAGGTAGATTCTTACTCCTCTACCTTAATCTCTCTCTCTTTTTGCTTGATTTGGATTCTTTTTGCATTCAGGTTGAGCGGTTGAGCGGTTCGCTCGACCTCCCGGCCTTTGCTCGACCTCCGAGCGGTTCGCTCGACCTCCCAGCCGCCGCTCGACCTCGGAGCGGTTCGCTCGCCCTCCCGGCCTCCGCTCGACCTCGGAGCGATTCGCACGACCTCGACTCCGCCGAGTCGTCCGACCTCCTGGCCTCCGCTCCACCTCCGAGCGACTCGCCATCTATTTTTATGAATTATTATCATTAGTGATATTTTAATATTTATTTATATTTATACTAATTTTTAAATAAAATGGACGGTCAAATAAGATATCTAAAAAATCCAAAATAACACTTTTTTATTTTAGGGAAGGGACATGAGACTTAATCTCGTGCGAGTTGTTGTAACCGTGGGTACCTTGCGAGTTCCAACACGCAGCTACAGTATGTGCACGATCCACCACCATATCGCTCGCCCGACCTCCGTTATCAACATATTGGATATGGAATACCTTAGAATTACTGAAATGCTGACTCATATATTTTAAATTCATGTGCTACTAGAAGTCTAGAACTAAGATACTTGCAGAGCATTTATAATTTAGTTTAGGTCTGTTAACAGTGGATTGGATATTCATAATGTAATTTTTTTATTTGCAGAAGATTTTCCATACTGCAAAGGCAAATGTTGAGGTGCGAGTTAAGTGTATATGTCATCTAATTGCTCAGTGTTTTAATGACTTGTTCTAATTACCATTTTATAATCAAAACATATATATCCAATTTTAGGCTGTGGAAGTGACAAATTCTAACATGGTTGAAGGAACAGAGATGCAAAGTGAAGAAGTAACAAGATTCTGCTGAATCCAACTTTAGAGAGAAGATCGCAAAATCACGTGTTTATTTAACAATCCTTATGTTTGTACACTATATATTTACATGGTTTAAACATAGTTGATTTTAATTATAAAGTATGTATGGATATATTATAGTTATTGGTTGGTCTTCATGTTCTCATTTGCTATTTTATTATTCACACATGACAATTAAAGTTATTTTATTCTTTCCATCATGGCTGCAATGACTATACAATTGTTGTTATATGTGAGCGAATACTTAATGATTTGTGCCAAATATATGATGATGACATGATAT
>Ga0182169_1000001_pt1 | contig 19656 bp, 11 predicted proteins | sample G5R1MG_26_FD_123219 | JGI IMG/M metagenome (GOLD analysis project Ga0182169, IMG submission 123219) | Switchgrass phyllosphere microbial communities from Michigan, USA - G5R4_NF_01AUG2016_LD1 MG | ecosystem: Host-associated > Plants > Phyllosphere > Phylloplane/Leaf | place: USA: Michigan... | reverse complement strand
CAAGTTGGGGTAGGCTAGAGATGAAACCCGAAAGAAATAAGTTCAAGGTTCAGGCACATTGATAGCTAGTCTCCAAGCGCTCCTATCCAAAGCTATCTCTTTAGAGATATTCCAATTCTTAAGGTCTCCCAGTTTGTTCTATAGTAGGATTTAATTTCATAATTGGATCAATTCACAATATATTGAGTACTAATGCATCTGCACCTATGTCTGAATTTCAGTTGTACCATAAACCTTCAAACCTGTGATCTTTTGCTTTAAAATAATTTTCTTTTTCCGTTTATGCTTTGCTTTTCAGTCATCTACCTTATATATCTACTGTCGTGAACTAATTGGTCAGTTCTCAATAGTCACACAGTTAGTCAGTTCTCAAGAATGCTAGAATAGATCTAAAAACATTGGTCAGTAATCATTCATTTTGCGATCAGTTAATTCAGCACAAAAAAAGCCTAGTAGTAACAACATTTCAAATTTTGTCAATAACAAATATTAATAGATATTGGTTGTCACAGATTTACTACCTTTAGTCAGACCTCTTTCATTAATTATCTTTGGTGTAAGTGATGTGCCATTTCAGAACTATCCTCTTTCATATATATTGGTTTTGCCGGAGGTTGAAGCTGTCACAACTGTCTGCAATGCTTTTGTTAATTATTGCAGTTACATTCCAGCAATGTTCAACCATTTAAGTCCAGCACCGTAGCATGAAAAAAATCTAAGTGATGAATAATTTATCCACATGTTTTTATCCATGAGTAATATCTGTATTGTTATATTAATAACAAGATACAATTATCTTGATGTGTCAATGAACCTTGAAACTTACTTTGCTTAAACTACTTCGCAACTAGTCTTAGATCCGGACAATGGGAAGTTTAAGAGGAAGATTTTATTTGATTTTGGAACATGATCTTCTGTTGCGTATCTTCCATAGCGTGTCTGCTTTAGTATTTTAGGGGATTTGTTGGAGCATTCTTTGAGGGGGAGTGGACACCTTTGAACTCGGTTAAATTTGATTGAGTTGGCCACGTTTTATCACCTTTCATAGTGGATTTAAACATGTGGCACCCAATAAATAGATGCTTCACCCGGTTACCTTTGCAATCCAGTTACTTAGCTTAGGGATGGGTAGAATTATTGTACAAAGCATTTATCTCTAAAGAATCCAGTGAAACTATAGTTTCAAGTTTCTTGTCATGTTGTGATGTAAAACTAACATTGTTGTACCCAAGTTCTTTTTTCATATATCATTGCATCCAGTTCTAGGTCCACAGTTGAAATAGAAAAAGATGGTGCAACAGATAACAAACTAATTATTTTGCTCCTCTTCTCTGTTGTCCTCATTACTAATAACGGAAAACATTACTTTGGTGTATTTGTATTTAGGTTTAGATTTGACATCTGCATGGTGCAACAGATAACAAACTAATTTTTTGCTCCTTCTCCTATGTGTCGTCCTCAATCCTAATAACGGAAAACATTACTTTGGTGTATTTTTATTTAGGTTTAGATTTGACATCTACATTTGGACCGAGCTCTACAGTTACTATTATCAAAATCAAGATCATTCGGCCTCTATTTTAAAGAAACTTTTTTTAGTCTCTGCAGTTGTGCAACACCTCTAGTTGTATTATACAAATAGGTCCATTTTTTAGGCTAGAAGTACTGCCAGAATCCATTTATATTTTTACTCACCAAAAAAAGGAATCCATTTGTACACCTCCAGCTATATTCACTAAAATAGTTGATAAATTGGATGCTTTATTGTTCCCGTTGTTTAGATTGAACCTACTAGGACACTAGGGTATGAAGGAACTAACTTTACAATAACAATCACATAAGTCAGTTTCCTATCCATTTGGATGCTTTTATTGTTTTTGCTGTTCTGATTGAACCAAATAGACTATGTCTATGACCATCACGCAAGTCAGTTTGTATCCATAATGTGCTCATGTACTGAAATCAGACCTCGTTGTTTAATTTATCTATTCAGAATTTGTAGCTTTATATTGCATATGTTAGTTACTAAAAAAACAATATTTGAAGCCTAACTATCTAGCTAGTATATACAATTTCTGAAAACCAAAGCACTTAGTTTTAAAAGTTCCATATGAAGACCTCGTCTGCTATAAGCTTGCAATCATTGTTGTCAATCGGCTCTAGATATCTAGCATTCATTCACAGGTATGTTTTTTTTTCTCTCTTTGTATTATTAATTTCTAGATAATGTTAAATAATGGTGCTAGCTTATAACAAGAGCTTTATATTTTTGGTGGAAACACTACAAGCACCTATGGCATTCGGGACCATCCTAACTCATATCAGTATGTGTTGATTCAGATGTACGGTACTTAATAATTCTTTCTTTTTTGTAGGACGATTTTTATTTGAAGAAAAAGTATGCAAATAGGCATGTGAACTTGAAACCTTCTGCTGTTAGCCTGTTACCGAGAGAGGGTTGGACAACACACACTAGTGTTGCTAAGTACATTATTGTATCTTGTAACTTGAGATTTGTCCAGGACTATTTTGTTGAGTTTTTTGTTGCATGTGAAAAAACAATAAATGCTAAAAGCTTGATGGGCAAATGCAATGAATTTCATCCTGCCCTCCTAGGATAAATGGGGTCCAAGCTTATGAAGATCTTTCAAGATACTTCAAATAGGATGTTTGTCTGGTGAAGTTATAAATTCTGTCTTGTTAAGTGCATAGGTTGACACACCATTAAGATTCTATTGCTAACTTTCGTATTTGATTCTAATGCTAACTTACGGAAACTGTGGAGAGGAGTCATGTGAATACTATGTCACGAAGTAGTCAAATCATCTGTCTGTGGAAGGTGCAGGATAGCTGGAGCCATGCGAATGGCCTGCCTTCATTGGTGCATGATCCGTAGTACTAGTAGCATTGAAAAGTGGGGCTGCCTTTTTCCACTGTGAGGGAAGACAAGTGGGGTAGCCTAGTGTAGTAGGAGGCAGCAGGCAGCGAAGAGCACAGGAAAGAGTTGGGTATTTACCGCCTCATTAAGATCACGTTCTAAAAAGAGTATTATATCATCCACATATTGTAGAATAGATAAACCTCCTCCTACCAAATGTGGGATGATCCCTCTAAACTGACCATTCTCCTTGGCTCTTGCTATCAAGGTAGCAAGCATGTCAGCTACCAAGTTGAACAGAAAAGGGGAGAGAGGATCACCCTGACGTACCCCTTTCCTAGTTTGAAAGTAATGTCCTAATTCATCGTTGATTTTAACATTCACCTTTCCTTTGCTAACTATTTTCTCAATCCAATCACACCATCTACTTGAGAAACCTTTCATGCGGAGAGTTTGCTGGAGGAAGTCCCAGTTAACCTTGTCATATGCTTTCTCAAAATCAAGTTTGAGCACAACTCCATTAAGTTTTTTTTTTCCTTTTTAGCTCATGGAGGGTCTCATGAAGTACGACCACTCCTAGGATATTTCTGCTAGACATGAAAGCTGTCTGTGACGGCCAAACAACCTTGTGAGCTACTAGAGCAGTTCTATTTGCAATGACCTTGGTAAAGACCTTAAAACTTACATTAAGTAAGCAGATTGGCCTATATTGCTGTATTTGTTTGGCCTCTTTTGACTTTGGAAGCAAAGTAATTGTTCCAAAGTTTAAATTACATAGAGGTATGTCACCCTTATGGAACTCCTCAAACATTGCTAACAACTCTCCTTTAATGAGTCCCCAAAATTCTTGGTAAAATTCCGTCGGGAAACCATCCGGCCCTGGGGCCTTATTGCATTTCATCTGGAAAATTGCATCCCTAACCTCCTTTTCTGTGAAGTGAGCACTTAGTATTATATTCTCCTCAGCGGATACTTGTGGGATGTCCTCTATATAGGACTCATCAAGGGAAAAATCATTTCCACCAGATGATCCGAATAGCGTTTTATAATAGCTCGTAATATGCTTCTTAAGATTCTCTTCCCCTTTGATAATTTTTCCATCTTGCTCTAACTGAAAAATCTTCGTCTTTCTATGTTTTCCACTTGCTATTAATTGAAAATATCTTGTGTTCCTATCTCCCTGTAAAAGCTTTGTTGATTTGGACCTTTGATACCAATAGATTTCCTCTTCTCTAAGAAGAGAGACCAATCTATCTTTAAGGCGATGCTTGAGCTCAATTTCTTCTTGGCTTAGCAAAGTTAATTCAGCCTTTTTGTCCAAATCTTCTGTTTTTTTAATGAGTTATTTCTTCTCTTTTTTGTTGGTGCCACTCACATTCCTAGCCCACCCCTCAAGAACTGCCTTAATCTTCTTATCTTATTTTGCCAAACCTCCATAGCACTAGAGCCTTTATTTCTTTCATGCCACACATCAGCAACTAAATTATGGAAATCCTTTCGCAATAGCCATCCCAGTTCAAAACGAAACATCGGTTGACTAGTGCGATGAGTCTTAGCTCCTGAGTTTAGAAGTAGTGGAATTTCCCGACTCAGAGCCACAACTGTGGCCAATGGGAATTTCTGCTCCCACTCGGTGCTCATAAGAACTCTATCCAACCTTTCAAAAGTAGGAGTTTCCAACGAGTTAGACCATGTAAATTTTCGCCCAGACATTAGGAGTTCTCTTAAATTTAAGCTGTCTATAACAGCATTAAATAAGAAAGGCCATTTCCCATTAAATTTGTCATTACTTTTTTCGCTAGAATTTCGTATAATGTTGAAATCACCACCCCCCCCCCCACTAGGAGAGGTAATGATTCTTTGCTGCAGGTGTTAACCAACTCTGTTAGAAAAGCTTCTTTGAATTTTGGTTGTGCTGCCCCATAAACAGCTACAAGCACCCATTGAAACTCATCTTCTTTATTTTTTAGATGGAATTTGACATGAAAGTCACCTTCCTCAATGCTCCCTATATCACAACTGTCTAGATTAATGCCAAGTAAAATCCCTCCAGACCTACCATGAGGTTCTGTCCAATGCCATAAAAAGTTTTTACCCCCACACAGACCACTTAGGGTATGAGGGGCAAAGTCCTTTCTGCCTATCTCTAGGAGAGCAATAAAATATAATTGTGCTCCTTAGTTGTGTCGGAAAGAAATCTTTTTTTAGCCAAGTCACTTAGACCTCTGCTATTCCAGAAAATTCCTTTCATTTTAAACCTGTTCTACATATCTTGACTATCCTGACCTTGCTTTTGTTCTGCTTAGAGAACACATTGCAACATCTATTTCTTTTTTCTTTTTTTTGTAGACTGCCTTAAAATCACGATTTCATTGGCAGTCCTCTCCATCAAAAACTTCATCGGTTATACTACCGCATAGATGACTCAAAGAGCTTGGGGGCAGAAAATCATCTTGAGATTCACTGTCAATAGTGGAAATGTCCTCCCCTTCTAGACCCAACTCTACTGGAAGACAAGATCTAGATCTATCTATCTTGTATAAAAGACTAACAGCTTCTTCCTGATCAGTGTTGGACTTACCAAAGGAAACCCCCAACTGTTTAATATTTTGAATAGCATCTTGTACAGGTTTGAGAAAAAGACATGAAGCATTTTTATTACCTTCACTGAATTCCAAATTCTTCATTACAGTTCTCCATTCAGCCCGAGTCATAGTGTGCTCATCGATCTGCCCAGCCATCCTTGCAGAAGCCCGAGAAGGAGAGCTTGTGTCCTCCGGGATATCAGCTACCATAGCTAAAAACTTAGCCTTAGCCTTATGTGCCATCTCCCTTTTGCTAGCTCCTTCGTGGTCATAGTAAAGCGTACAAGCATTCTCTGGATTGGTCTAAGTGTTGACTTGAGTATTAATTAGTGTTCCTTCTTCATAACACATCTGATGAACTCCTTCAAAAATTGCTATATTTTCAGTTTCCACACTCTAATTCCCTTTTGCAGCTCTTGTCAAAGCAAGCGAGGGATGTTCTTTCAGAGTACCTCCATCGGCTGCACCATCCAAATTCATAAATTCAACATTGTCTGGATGTCCTAGCTTCAGGTTCAAAGTTTCTGCATAAGCAGGACTCTTATCACCACTACCAGTGATCATAAGGTCAGATGAAATCTCATCAGCCAGTATGTGCTGATCATCCTTTTCTTCTATTACCTTGTGAGTTATTTCTCCCAAAACCGTGTCTACAGAAATACCTATTATTTCTTCCGCTTTTTTCATTAAGAATATCTTAAACTCCTCCTCAGAAAGGTGTTCTACAGCATTCAAGAAGGTCTTCTTGATCCCCTCTGCCCTAGCAGAATCATCACCTTCTCTTCCAGCCATCTGATTATCAATATTTTTTGACCTCAACGATTCTCTTCCTAAATCAGGATCCACCCCATCCATCTGTGCATCTTCTTCTTCTTTGTCCTCTTCATCATCTAAGAAGGATAGGTCCTGTTCTACCTCGTTGCCATTTTCATTTACCCCAATTTTCTCCACTTCGAACTTTAGTTCAAAGTAATGATCTCCTATTACCACATCTAGGTGTGATGGTATGAGTTTAGGATTTAAAACTGCTATGAAAATTCTGCCAAAGTCACTATTCCTTGTCACTTCCATGTCTACAGCTTGGGTGGAGCCCAACATTGAGCCCACCGCCCACAAGTTCAGAAATTCCCTAAGGCTCTTTCTTATGCCAAACACCCTAACCCAAACTTTAGGCATTAGAAAGCCATCTTCCTTCTCCACCAGTTCTGAGAACTGTAGTCTCATGCCAGCTGAGACTCCCTTAATTTTTACATCGGCCGCTCCAAATGTAATTGATCTTTGCAGCTCTACCTTAGATGGAAATTGTGTTACAAAACCCTGCTCATGATCTTTTAGCTCCCAATTCCACTTAATTGGAACAAGATTTTGCGAATGAAAGATGATCTGCTCCCTTGTGAGAGTAACTCCCACTACAGTAATAAGAGCTGCCCTACTATCTTTCTTTGCTTTTGGGAGGGGAGGATGCGGAATGTGATAAAAGCTAAGGCCGTGTACTGCATACCCCACAGCATGAGCAACAGGTCTTGGCTGTTTGAGGAGTGGACATTTATGGTTGAGATGATCATGACTATCACAAATCACGCAGTAGATCTTTGTCTGGCATAATGCGACCACATGACCGGGCTGTGTACATCGCAAGCACTTAATGTTTCATCTGTTATCATTTTCTGCCACTTCTGAAGCACCTCCAGTTCCATCTACCTCCATGCCATTCATCACTTTTGTATTCTTACCTAAGGACCGTTTATCAGATGTGGTGTCAACCGATTTAGTTGCCCCACCCCGCTTTGGAACCCAGGCGAAATAGTTTCTTCGTTGATTCAGAATCCTCTGCGCAACACCAGGTTTATTACTTCTTTGTTGTGATTGGATACCTCCATTATAATCTCTGCCACGCCAAGATCCACGACCACCAAAATTCTGGTCAGATCCCTGACCCCTAGAGCCAAACATGTTTCCCTGGGCATAGACTAAAACTCGAGCTCTACCCTGACCATACCAGCCAGGACCATTGCTTCCTACACGACCAGCAAAACTACCTTGTCTCGCCTTGTGAATCCTTCCTATGTCCATGGACACCAGTCCTTCCTTAGCCTTGCGACTAGGTTTCTCCAAGGTTGGACTACCCGAGAATGTCGAGTAGGTTGATTGATGTTTGACTTGGCTGCCGTATGGCTTGCCCGCGTTGGAGAAAAGGCACCCTAAGGCCTCAGAAAACCTGAAACCTCTTACCTGACTCAATCTAGGTTTCGATTGAAATTGGACTGGCCCAACCCAGCTCTTTTTTGGTTTATCGTGTTTAAATGGCAATAACTCTGGAAAATCGACCAGGGTATTAAACCCACCATTTTCCTTTAACCCCAAAGGTGACGTCTGTACCTCACTTTTGTCTTCGGAGCCTCCCGGAAATAGCTCTCCTAATCGAATTCTGGGACCAGCCGCCCGACATGTTCTACTGCACTTTACTTCGATGTCTCCAAGCTTCTTAGGGCTAGAGCATCTCAATTTAGGCAGGGGACCATGCCATGGCTTAGTATTGTTCGTTCTCCTCCCTGCCACAGCCTTGATAATTCTAGAGGCCAGTGATCTCGGATGAGGAACATGGCCATCGCCACGATCAGCCGAGCCAAAATTTGGAGATGGAATATCATTAACAAGCGCAACTTCCGCGCTCTTTAAGTCATCCAAGCAGAACCCTTCTGCTATAGCATCTCGCACTAGAGCTTCGGTTGACTCCGTCGATCTAGAGTCGGCTACCTCTTCCTCATCATCTGAACTAGCCATGTCACGATCCCAGAACTTTGAACTCTTATATGGATGCCAAGTTCCAACTAGTGGAGCCAGAGCGCCACAGATTGAGGGAGCAGAGTAATTAGCTAAGCAACCACACTTCTGAAGTTGTGAGGCATTAGCCTTCCGACTATCAGGAGTAGAATCACACTCTTGAACTGACCTAATGTCATAATTTTTCATTCTCTAGCACCTGGTAATTTCTTTACCGTGGCCCACTAAAGCACAGTAGAGCAGTTGGAACAAAAGTCGAACACATTCCGAGCACTTTTGGAGCACTCAGACAACCTCCGCCCAGGACTAGATCCAGGCACGGGAAGATGATCTTACCTGGAGGTGGAGTTCGAAGGAGATTGCCACCACCAGCGAACCTTCACGCAGCGCTGAGCCGCCGTTCGCCATCGGAGCTGTCCACGCAACCGGCCGTCGGAGTGCGCTCGCCGGGCACGCGAGCCGCCTCGTCTCGCCCTTGCGACCGGGAGTCAGAGCCTCCGCTCGCCGGACGCTTGAGCTGCGCGCGCGGCGGCGGGGTGGCGGGCAGGCGACAGCTATCGCCTAACCCATCCGCTCAGATCACACACACCTGATCCTCCACATGTTCGTCACCCGTACCCAATGGAATTGTGTTCTTGTTTAAATGCTTGTGGTGCAGTCTAGACTTTTACCTTTTGTTTTTAAGCTTCTTACATTTTGTTGTGTACTAGCCTAAGTGCTGTTTGGGGTTGTATTTCTTGGCCAAAGGCACCCGCTTTTGGGTGTTGAGGCTGGATATGTATTCCTTTATCTAAAAACTAGTCAATTGCGCGCGCCCTTGCGCGCTAGCGCAGTTTAGCGTACTTAGACTCTTAGGATTAAAATAGTAACACAGTATGGTGCGCATCTTTTAAGAATAGAAGATTTTCTTTTTTGTGAATAGAATAGAAGATTGTATAGCAGGTTAAATTTAACACTGCAGGAATTCGACATCTTTAAGAATGTGATGATGGTCGAGAGAGTATTGTAGCTCCCTAATCCTTCTAGCTGTAGGAACCGGAGGCAGCGCATGTAGCATGAATGGCTCTATTTTGAGTATATATATAAGCAGAGTCAATGTCGCTCCATACCCTGTCATTTTGCAAAAGGACAAGCAAACCATAAGTATATTCAAGCAGTCTTTCATGATTAGATAGTTTTAATGATTTAAATAGAAATATTTACACAGGAAATACTAAATAGTGAAAGCTTTAATTGCAACGTACCAACTGTAATTTCCAATGACAAATCTAATACAGAAAATGCAATACCTAGTCTTGAAGAAAAAAAGTATTACCAAATCACCATTGCTTTTGTGTTTGTCCAAACAATTTATAATTTCAAAACATTCGAACATAAAATTCAAAAAAGGTGTAATGGCAAATGATTTGCGCCTCCACAGGATAGCAATATAGGCACCGATGGCCTTACATCAAGCTAGTAAAACAGCTGCTGCCAGACCTCAATACCTCAATCTTTGTCCAAGGACAGAGAGGCTAAAGAACTCACCCCTGCTGCAGATGGTGCTACTCAGCTTTGGTTAATCCTGGAGGCTGAACTTTGTGTTGTCATTGGAACTGTAATTGGTTCATCCGACTTCAGTATATATGCCAAAAAATTGCACATGATTTATGTTCTAATGCCATTTATCTAAAGACCAAAGGCTGAATAATCGAATGATGCTAACTGAATTAGAACTGCCGAATTAAATCTTATAATAAGGAAATCATTCTTCTCCTAATTTGATATGGCTGCAGGCTGCTGCCATATGGTAATCTGAATTCAATTTCAACATCAGAATGCCCCTAATGCAAGTTCTGAAATCAGCACGTAAGCTAAGCAAATTTAATTTCAGTGCCCAAAACATTCAGTGCAAAGCACACAGAACCGCAGGCACAGATGCAGTAAAGGACATGGGTGCGCACATGTGCGCAGTATAATCTTTGAAAGGGATCGAAGTTAGCAGGACAATATATGTACACACATGTAATTGGATCAAATCTGAATAGAAGTAGCCAATTATAGTTGGGTGCTCGGTTTCGCACAGTACGAAGGGAAGAGAAGGGGTTGGCACACCTGATGGCAACAGCGAGCGACGGTGCAGGAGTTGAAGAAGCTGGTGTCCGCCAGGAAAAACAATATGCACCTGCAGAGGCTTGACAGACACCTGTGTTTCTGAAGCTTGGTCTGCATATAGATTAAAAATTAAATAAATGCAAAGAAGCCACAGCCATTTGGAATGGAAGCAATTTCAAGGTTGAACTGAAACAAAATGGGATGGAACTATCAAACTAAGAGTCAAATATCAAACACAAATCAAGCCTGCATCTCCAAAAAATAAATCTCATAAATAAATTGAATGGAAATTTTTTCGAGCACCTAGCATGCAACCAAAATTGCTGCACCTCACCAAGTAGGAACACAGTAGTTCCAAGGTCTACAATCTAGAAAATTAAGCTTGAGAATGACTAATCCAAATAGCAATTCTCTTGCCTACATAAGAAGTTTGCCAATCTTCTACAATATAAAACAAATCCTCATTGCAATATCTGGCTCTGAATCTGAACATGAGGGAGAACTTTATTCACCTTTGAGGCTTGGAGGTGCACACCACAGTTAATATCTGGCAGCTAGGAAGGGCAGTTTGCAACTTGAGCTTCTGTTTAATGATCATCTGCTTCATCCCTAGTTGCTGCGAACTACTCACAGCCAAAAAAAAGCCAATCCAGAAAGATCTTGGTAGATTTGCACCTTGGGTTCCATCGTCCCAGACCATGTCGTAATCAAGCAGGTGTGCGGACCCATCATACTCAACGATGTCATCCCAATCTATGGGATACAGGTCGTTAGATTCAAGTGGCTCTTCATTCAAATCAATGTAAAATGGAGGCATGTAATCCAGCATGTATTAGAGGTGGAGAAAGAAGAGGGAGTCAGGTGGAGAGATCAGTAGACTTGGTAGGACGTTTTCATCCTCCTTGGAGACTTATATAGGCCATGGAAAATTGAAATTGAAACTGAGTACTGGTGCCAACGAAAGAAAAATTTTAGCCTGGGTTATGTGAGCGCAGGTGATTAAGAAGGAAAGTTGTATTTGCATGTATGGCAGTGTTAGATTGATAACCCTTATTCGTTGGAATCACAAAAAAACATTGAAGTATTTGAAATTTGCTAGGTCTCAGTAGATCATGGTGTAGGACATCGAATAAAAAGGATGGCAGTGATACAGAACGAGCATTGGTACTTCCCTCCCAACATAACAGCCTCAAAGGTGCGAACATCATCAGTACATATTCCCAAGTTACATGAGAGCTCATTTTCATCGCAAGCAGTACTGAAAAAAAGACATCAGGTGCACCAAGGATCAGGGGGAAATAGCAGATTTGGTGTGGACAGAGCACTAAAATCTAGAAGAGATCTGAAGTGTGAAACATTTTGTAGGAATCAAATTTGTATGACGAATGAATTAGCATATCTATAGCCTTGTCGAAAACAAACCAAATCTAAACATCATATAGTAGTATATACCTATGGCCCAAAATAGCATTTTTTATGATGCAGATGTGACTGCAGGAAAGAGGATTGGATTGTTGGCAGGGTGAAGTAGGCCATCACTGCATATACCAAAGTGACTCAGTTCATTAAGAATGCCAAAAACGACCATATATATGTAATGGTCCATATCACTCCATATGCCAATTGTCATCATACATTATTCTGCATACAAGAAAAGATTAGAGAATTGTAAGGTGACCTGACACAGCTTTATCGCAAGGATATCAATGGCAGCAATGAGATAGGGCAATAGCATGCTCGGCCAGAAACCTTCAAACATTATGAACAATTCAGGTATGAAAAGAACCCAAAGCCTACATCAGATTATTCTTGAAGGAAAATCTAAGGCTGCATGAATTTCTTATAGCCCATATTACACTATAAATTTGTGAAAATAGGACCATATGTTGGTAAAAATTCGTAGCATATGAAATAGTAATTTATATTTATCTGCAAGCATAGCTGAAATTAAAATACAGACGAGATAACCAGAGTCAACCACAGGAATCTTCGTCTGGCTACAGATTCAGTTGGCCTGGACATGTAGATCGAGCAGATGTTGGTCTAGCTCTCCATGAATAGGAAAACATGTGGAAATGCACATATTTTTAAGAGAAAAGCAAACATGAAATGTACCATAATACTACAATGACTAGAGATTAGCTACATATTCAGTGCGAGGCTACTGGCAGATCTAATGTAGCGATGATTTCTTGCTCAAGAAATTTGATGCCATAATCTACCAGGTGAGGTACCTTTTTTCTCAATGTCAACAAAAGGATAAGAGTATTGAATGTAACATGTAAAGCAAAGATGAAGATTCGTTGGCGTCATTAGCTAAATCCCAATTTAGCCTATGGAGGGTACCTATTTCCAATGTGAAAATACTACATGGTGCATAGAAATGTAACAATAGTAATGTTGAGGCAAATTTATTTACTTCACCATTAAAATTAGACGTGTTTTCTAAAAATATGAGTATTATGAATTTGGTTACCTATAAGTATAGTTTTGTAACAGTTTATTTACTTACACCTTCTATATAAAGTGTAGATGGCAAAGTTATACTCACTGGTACCTATAGAATGGGAGTCAAAGAAGGAAGCCAATCATAGCTATTGTTCAGAAATTGGAGAAAGAAGCAAATTAAAATTTAGGTTGGCAATCTTAAAAACACAGGATACACCCTGAACTGAACGATCTCAGGCAAAGAATAACAATGGATGTGTCACCCATCTTCTGAAGAATTGTTGATTAAGCTCCCTTTGTTAGACCCTACGGTTTTGGTTAGGAAGAAGAATAAATTAGCCACTCATATATAACTAACAGTCTTTGTGTGAGATGTACAAACACTGTGTAATAGAAAGAGCAAAAATATTGAACCATAATTGGTACCTGTAAACATGTTTTCCTGTCTGAGAAAACAATCGAGGTAGGCTGTAGCTGCGATGCTTTGTAAAACTATGGTAGTGACGTAGCTCAATCCCAAGCTAGGCTCTGCATAAAGGTCCATATATCAGTATACTGTTAGATTCTAGTTAAGCCTATACTGCATGTGCACACACACTACAATAGGTAATCATGCTTCCATGATGCATGGAGCTAACCAAAAACAGACTAATTGTGTGAGAGCTGATCTGATCGAAACAACAACAACAAGAAAAAAACTATCCAAAAACAAATTATGTAATTCTAAGAATTTTTCTATTACCATGCTAAATTAACAGGTACATGGAAACAGGTGATACTAAAAATCAGTGAACAATGAAATCCCCAGCTTTTATGTGATCAGTCATAGTGAGAAAAGACATAACCAGAATCTAAGAATTTTCTATCACCATGCTAATTGCTGGGAATTTGGATACCATCAATTTGAATAATAAATAAGAATTCAAATTCAATTAAATTGAATCTGAACTATGCCTCATATAAAAAAAATCAAATGATAGGTTGACAGTGAGATTTCAGATTTTATCATTTTGCAAGCAATTAGAATCTATTTGTGTGATCTCCTATTAAATGTGGGTAGCAAACAACTGTAAACAGTACATATTACTGGGACTATTGAACCAAAAAATATATGGATGGGACCATATTCTGTGCTAAGCACATATTTTGTTCCAGAAACTTTATCTATGCAATTATAGTTGGGTTTATTTTCAGTGCACCTTGGCCATCTTGCCATTCCCATCCAATGTCAAGTTGTCGACGGCATGGAAGGTCTCACTACTACAGAATAGGCATTTGTTCCAGGCCATTTGTCCTGGTTGCCTTTGGGCCCGGGACAATTTGTGGCTTTTGTCCCGGGTCCAAAGGCTAGCCGGGCCAGCGGGGGGGACAGGGGCCTTTTGTCCCGGTTGGAGGTACCAACCTGGACAAAAGGTCCCCCTTTTGTCGCGGTTGGTGGCTCCACCCGGGACAAAAGGCCCAACCCTTTTATCCCGGTTGGTGGCACCAACCCGGACAAAAGGACCCTTTTGTCCTGGTTGGTGTTACCAACCCGGACAAAAGGCCCCTCCACGTGATAGTTCAAAAGGGAGTTATTCTTTACTGAGTCACATGTACTACTTAGGTGAGAGGCTTTTGTCCCGGCAGCCGAATCCCAATTCCAAAACCGGGACAAATGGCCCGATCTGTAGTAGTGTCTGGAGGCTGGTTGGTTCATTTGTCCAGATGCGATTTGGTGCTACAGTATTCCCATCCAGCTTCCAATTACATGTTCAGATGCTGTGCTTCTTGTCTGCTGCTTACAAAACATATATATGCAGAATGGAATCCCATCAAAAAGTTAACACAAATTAAATCTACCGAAATCTGAACAAATTTAAAGAGCATACTGCAGCTGTAAAGCCAATGGACTTCTTAAACCTGAAGGACTATTTCAGGTTGGCATGAAGGAAAAGAAAACTTTAGAACATTACTGATATAGTGTCAAAACCCCAAAACTTGAAGATAACAGAAACATTAGAACTGTGAGATTTTTTCCAAAACTTGAAAACAGCTGCCTTATTAGAATTGCTAAAAGGTTTATTTCCTCAAACATGACAACTTTAATTAAAAGGAAGGTTTCCAGCCTATGCATGTATCAAAGTGCATTGGAGTTGCCTGAAGTACATTCTTCATTTGGGTGTTTCCTTTTGCTGAGTTTAGGTATATACCTTGAATTTTAACATAGTCCAAGGTTGTATATTCCAGAAGTACTATCTTCCTCGAAGGAGAGCTGTTCATCGGCCTCTGCATCTGTGAAGGTAAGAGTTCTCTGCAGCTTTTTTGAAGAGAAAACCTCAACATCAACCACGTACACAGCAATCACAGGGCGGTCAACAGTGAACAGACTGCTTAGAAACTTGCTCCTTCTATGCAGCCACAACCACATCAGCAGTATTTCTCTTCCCTAATACAGGGTATGCCAAAAAAAAAACATAATCAAAAGGTAGCATCCAGCTGGATCAATTAACTGTTGTCAATGACTTAAGTTCTAATCTAATTCAGATATACTTAAAAACAAAGCAGTACACATTCAGGTCTATCAATCAATGCAATGATGGTAGACTTCCATGCACTGTAGTTCCTTTTCGAAATATGCTGTATAACCTAGGTCCACAAAGAACATTTATAGGATATTCTTTAGAAAATACCCATTACAGAATTCTTTTAGTGATGATAGAAGTCATATACTGCGTTATCATAAACTGACCAACAACAAGCATGACATTTCAGTGGCATGCTGTGAGGACCGCAGTCTGTACAAAACTTTCACATGCAAGAAGGTGAACCTGAATACTGAATGAAACTAAGAATATAGAATAGGTTTTGTAAATATAAATTTGTAAAACAGAAGTCTGAACTTAACATTTTTCTTCTATTTGGCCTATAAATATAAATGTGGCACGAACCCTAGCCGATCCACCCATAGTATACATAATACTTTGTCTGATAAAGAACAAACACATAATAAGGCAATACAAAAATGTAAAAAACCGGCAAAGGTACTCGATTGGCTGTACGAACCAAGTGAGATGACTGGCATATGTTAAACGGATGGCATGCCGCAAATAGTTTTTCGGAACCCAGCAACCAAAAGCTGATGATGAATGTTAACTGCATCAAAATTAGGTGCAGTCTACCTGGTAGTATTGCTGTAGGGCAGTTTGCTTGAGCGTGTAAGCTGAGGAAGTAATTAAGCTAGATTAAATTCTAAACAGCAACGTCATGGGACAGGTGTTGACCCAAACTCCATAACAGGCTGCAAGACAAGCTCTGCGACAGCAAGGGAAATTAATAAGCACAAGAAACCATGAACCTGTACAAAAAAGTAGGCAAAATGGCACATCATCAAAAGTAGAGAGGACATACCTACCCCTCCTGCTTGCAACCTTGGTGAAATGCTCTGTATCGTGGAAGTAGAGAGGACATACCACTCCTACTTGCAACCTTGATGAACTGGTCTGTATTGTCAAAACGACTGCCTTTTCCATTGCCTATGTTTTATTTCTGCGAAACAAAAGGCAGATTGTGCCTACATGATGTAAGCCACTGACACTAAATCATTGTATGTATAAACTTTAAAGTTTAAATGTGATAAACCTTGTTGCTTCAGGAGGCAGCACGCTAACCAATGTAGTGTTAGTCCTGTTGGCTGGGTAGGCCTGATGGAAAGAATACGTACCTAAAACAATGGCATGAAAACAGACCTTCAAATCTAAGTATGAGTAAGCACAACAAATACAATATTTCAGTGAATTCTAAAAACACGATAAGCTATGTTCTGTTCTGTCGATTTCAATTTTATCATAAATAAATTGCATCTTTATGTCTACAACTAACGACAGAAACAAGATTCAAATAAAACATTGCAATATAGTTTCAAAGTTCATTCTCTCGATATCACAGTAGGCATGTGTGCTGCATAGAACAAAATAAAATGTCATTTACTTTGGTAAATAGTTTCGTCACAGCAGGAAATCTTGTAGTTTTTGTTTTTTTCATTAGAAGGGAAGGAAGCAAGGAAGCAAACAATTAATTCCAAAAGCCTAAGGAATTTAGTTACCTGAGTAAGAGTATAGGGACCTGGAAAGGGAACACTTCAAAATCTACTGCTCCAGAGTGTGCATGCCATTGTCAGTACCCACATCAGTAGACCAAGAACAACTGCAAAGAAGAATAAGGAGGACTGTTCTGTTGATTTCAATTTTATTATAAATAAATTGAACATGAACAGAACATAATTGATATGCTGTGTAGAACATAAAAGAAATGGCCTGCCAATATGTAAATAGCACACACATAGAGAAGTTTTCGCACACATGACCAAAAAACTACAACCATGCTCATGGCAGTGATTTGGAATGTCTGTCATTTTGAATGATCACTAAAGATTGATCAAGGCCATGGCTCCATATTAAGGCTACTAACACCAATGGTGGCAGCCCAAAGGGATTTCCATGCCAATGCCTCTAAGGACAGATTAGAAACCTCTAAAAAGTGAGTAATTTAGCAAGTTCTCACTCAGCTCATTAATCAAACCTCTTTGCATCTGTAACAAGAGAGGTAAAGCGAAGAGGTGAGAATCAATACGCACACAATTAGAACATAGATGGATGGGTGAGGAAATCTACAAATTCAGAGAAGCTGCAGAAAACAAGCAACTAACTGAAATATAAAGCAAAGAGGGGTCGTGGCTGTGCGCAACTCGCTTTTACCAGACAATTAGGAGGCATGTGTAAAGAGAAAGCCTGCTGCTCAGAAACATGCATTCTAATTTATTTGGAAAATGGTCTCTTATAGTACAAAGGTCACTAAGAGCATCTCCAAGAGTCTTTCTAAATCTCACACTCTAAATCATCATTTCGAGAGTCATTTGCACAAAATTCGCTTTCTATATCTTTTCACTTTCCAACAGCTTTTCTATATCTCGTGTGCACTCTAGAGAGCCATTCTCGTCTTCTATTTTTGGCTAGCGAAAAATCCGGAATAGAAGATTGCTAGATTTGGATAAATCATTAAGAAAAGCTGTTGGAGAGTAGTTTTTCACTAGAATCTCTATTCCTAGCATTTAGGAAGGAAATAGAAAGTCTCTTGGAGATGCTCTAAGTTCTCATGGCATAATGGAGAGCTCTGGACCTGTAATCCAAGATTAAAAGTTTACTGGTTTGCCTGCTTGAATAAAGACATGCCTCTTTGAATAGAATGGAATACTGCAACCCGTTGTCATTGTGCTAAACGTCAGTGAATAAATAACACATGGACAGTCAGACTGCTTGAAATATAGAACGGACTCTGCAACAACAGCATCTACTTCAGCACTGGACTGCAAGGGCCAAAAAAATTAGTGTCTCCTCTAGAATCTAATGTATTGAAAGCATGAGAGGCCTTCAGAACATGATCATACCTGTTCATTGGAAATCAAGCGGCCAACATGTGAATTTTATCACTTAATTGCTTGTAATTCAAAAGAAACAGTATTAAATCATTTAAGCATATGTTGGAATTGGCAGCCCCAGTGATAACAAAGAGCGCGCCTCTTCTTCAAAATTGTCATAGTGCTTTTGTATGTGACTGATATCCGCATGTTGTGGGTCGATGGATTTTTTACTGCTATTATAGACACCTAAGATTATTCATAGCATTTTTAAGAACAAATAGAGGACATGTAATTTACCAAACAATGAAGCTATTCCCTTTACCAAACCTTCTCTTGTCATACATTATTTTGTTTAGTCACAAACAATGAAATCTAAATATATGAGGAATTCACAGGTGGATGAAGCTACTCCCTTTTCCAATGCAGTTTTTTTTTATAAATTCACATATGGATGACGCAGACCATGAAGGCCGTATTTGTGAGAAATCGGAACTGAACCCATCAAAATAAAGTATGAACTAACATCCAGTAAAAGTAGACCAAGAGAGAGAGGAGATGGGAGTTTACCTCGTCCACGCAGTCGCCGGAGATACACCAACGTGGTGGCAGCCGCTGGTGCCGCCGGCCAGCGCGCGCCAAAGTAGGAATAGGGCACCGCTGCCGGGAGGATGGAGCCTAGACTGGGCGGCGCCGACCTGCAGCACAAACAGTTAGGGTTTCCTGTAGCACTTAGCAGAGGGAGGAGGAAGCGCAGCAGGGTAGCCAACTGGACGGCACCGATAGGTCCCCATTGCGCGTCGACGTGGCCCGGGGCGGCGCAGGCCGCAAGCGCCGTCGTGCTCCGCCGGCGTCGCAGGGCCGGCCGGCACGCCGCGACGCGAGGGAGAAGGAAGAGGATGGGGAGAGAAGGTGGAGGATGGGGAGAGGACGACGACGAGGAGGAGGGCCGCCGCCGCGTCCGGAGGTGGGGGAGGCGGCGCTCGGCCCGCCGCCGGAGGCGCTGGCCTGCCAGCCCCGAATCGCCCCGCCGCGGAGCTGCCGTGGTCCAGGGGGCGCAGAGAAGGAGAGGAAAGGGGAAGGGGAAGGGGAAAGGGAGGTGCGGGGGCGACGGAGGCGCGGCGGCGATGGAGGCGCGGGCAGGGGCGGAGACGGTGGCGGCAGCGGCGAGGTGCGGCAGCGTGTTTTTGTTTTTGGTTTTTTTTTTGCGAGAGGAGATGGGGAGGGGAGAGATATTTACCGTGAGTGGCAGGGAGACGGTCGCTGTTAAAAACAAAGATGCTACAGTAATACGGGGGCACGTGGCACCAACTGTTACCCGCCGCGGCCTGCGGCCTTATCTTAACAATCGAAACCTGGGTTATTCCCCCCAAGCTCTCATTAAGCCACATCACTAAAAATTCTCTCGGTCGTCGAATCTAGCATCTATGGCGAAAAGGCACAAGCACGGGCCATCTCTCGGTCAGCTTCTCAAT